>LUMP01000275.1_pt1 | contig 12765 bp, 16 predicted proteins | sample 729641 | NCBI WGS metagenome assembly LUMP01 (sample SAMN03860260, study PRJNA289734) | marine metagenome | biome: seawater column; feature: ocean; material: water; isolation source: Red Sea water column Station 12 - depth 47m | place: Saudi Arabia: Red Sea | collected 2011-10-15 | depth 47 m | reverse complement strand
AATCTCACGCCATTTAATTAAATTTATTTTCTTATATTTACTTTTATTAGTGACATATTTTTTTCCAGGATAATTAACAATCACAACATTTTTAATTGATGGAATAGATTTTAAAATTTCAGATAATCTCTCTAATACATTAATTTTTTTCCCATTGTAAAAATACTGGTCTGTAATGAACAAAACTTTTGGATTAATTTGAGAAAATCTTTCAACAACACCTTTAATACCAAAATCAGGACTGCATGATGACCAAATGCTTCCTATAGTACTCGCTGCTATAAACGCCTCAACTGTCTCGATAGTATTAGGCATATAAGCTGCAACTCTGTCTCCTTTTTTAATTTTAATTTCCTTTAAAAACTTTACAATTTTGCCTGTACTTAAATTTAATTCTCTCCAAGATTTTTCTTCTCTAAAGCCATTTTCGCTTATAAAAGTGATCGCCTTATCATCATTATTTTTTGACAATAAATTCTCACCAAAATTTAACTTACTACCTGGTAAGAATAAATTTTTATAAAATATTTTAGATTTTTTAATTTTTTTTTTACTTTTCAATCCTTTAATTTCTGAAAATTCCCAAAAATAATTCCAAAACTCAGGAGAATTTTTAACAGTCCAATTTAAAAAAGTTTTGTAATTTAAATTAAATTTTTTTTTAATTTTTTTTGAAATAAATTTCTCAAAAGCATAAAGATTTGAATTTTTTTTCTCTTTTAAAGATGCTTCCCAAAGTTTATTGGTCATTTTTATTTTATTAAATTACTATTATAGAATTAATCTCAATTATGATATTCTCATTAATATTAATATAAAAATGAGAACTTTTTACCCTCCGATTCGGTCATGTTTTAGTCTATTTTTGTTCTTTAGCACTAACAATATCTGGTAGGTAAAAAAAAATATACACCAAAGATAGAAATGCCTAAAAATAAAATTACAGCTGTTCTTGGTCCAACAAACACAGGTAAAACTCATCTTGCAATTGACACAATGCTATCTTTTGACAGCGGAATGATTGGGTTCCCATTAAGATTATTAGCAAGAGAGGTTTACGATAAAGTAATAAAAAAAATTAGTATAGACAAAGTTGCTTTAATTACTGGTGAAGAAAAAATAATTCCTACAAACGCAAAATATTATTTATGCACAGTCGAATCAATGCCTATTGAAAAACATTTAGAATTTGTGGGCATAGATGAAATCCAAATGTGTGCAGATCATGAAAGAGGTCACATATTCACAGATAGACTATTAAATTTAAGAGGTGAAAAACTTACGATGTTAATGGGTTCTAGCACTATTAAAAACATCATATCTAAATTAAACGAGGATATAGAATTTATTAATAGAGATAGATTGTCAAAACTCACTTATGCCGGACATAAAAAGATATCAAGAATAAATAGAAAAACTGCAATCATAGCTTTTTCAGCGGAGGAAGTTTATGCAATAGCAGAATTAATAAGAAGACAAAAGGGTGGGGCAGCTATAGTTATGGGTTCATTAAGTCCTAAAACGAGAAATGCTCAAGTAGAACTTTACCAATCTGGAGATGTCGATTTTTTAGTAGCCACTGACGCTATTGGAATGGGAATAAATATGGATCTAGATTATGTATATTTTTCAAACCTTAAAAAATTTGATGGAAAAAAATTAAGAAAATTAAATTTATCTGAAATAGGTCAAATAGCAGGAAGAGCTGGAAGATATTTAAATGATGGTGGTTTTGGAATAACTGGTGATTGTAAAGAAATTTCACCTGAAGAAGTGGAATTAATTGAAGGACATAAATTTGAAGAAATAAGAACTTTATTCTGGAGAAATTCTGATCTTAATTTCAATAACCCAAATTCACTGATTAAAAGTCTTGAAGAAAGACCCCAGATGGAATGGTTAAGAAAAGTTCACGAATGTGAGGATGAAAGAGCGCTAAAATATTTTATAAAAGATGAAAAAAATAATCTAGAATTTAACGAAAGAACTCTCAAATTATTATGGGAATGTTGTCAGATACCTGATTTTGTTAAAAAAACCTACGGCAATCATTATGAAGTGATCAGAAATGTTTTTAAATTTTTAAACAGTGAAAAAGGTCTAATTTCAGAAGATTACATGAGATTACAGCTCATGAAACTTGATAAATTAGAGGGAAATGTAGATTCTTTATCAAATAGAATTGCAAATGTAAGAACTTGGTCTTATGTTTCAAATAAAAATAATTGGGTAGAAAATCAAAATTATTGGATAGAAAAAACAAAACATTTAGAAGATAGACTTTCTGACAGACTTCATGAAGAACTTACCAAGACTTTTATCGACAAAAGAGCAAGTATACTTGCAAGAGGTTTAAAACAAGACATGGAATTCAAAACTGAAATATTACAGAACAATGACGTTAAAATAGATGATCAGTTTATTGGTAAGATCAAAGGTTTGAAATTAGAATTAGATTTAAAAAAAGGCTCTCTTGAAACTGATATCAAGTCATTAAAAAAAGCTGCTAGACAATCAATTGGACCTGAGTTTGATAAAAGAATTCAATCAATTATAGATACGGGATTAATAGATTTAAAAGAGGATTTTAAAATATATTGGAATGAATTTCCAATTGCTAGACTGTTACCAGGAAATGATTATTTAAGTCCTAATTTTACTTTAGTTGTTGATGACATTATTGAACAAAATCCAAAACAAAAACTAAATGATTTTATTCAAAAATGGCTAAACTCTAAAATAAGCGATGTCTTGAAAAGTTTAATAGATTTAAAAAACATTAAAGAAGATAAGTCTTCAATTAAGGCTTTGGCTTATCAGCTTTATGAAAATAATGGTGTTTTAAAAAGAGAACAAGTTTCTGATTATTTAAAAAATCTTGAACAAATAGATAGAAAAGTACTTAGAGAATTGGGTGTAAAATTTGGAAGATACCATGTATTCCTTTATCAGCTTATAAAACCAGATGCTGTATCTTTAAGAACCTTATTGTGGAAAAATTTTCATCAAAAATTCTATAATTTAAAACCACCAACTTTTGGATTAAATTTTTTAGAAGATAAAGATTCTCAAAATAAAAACTTTATGCTTCTCTGTGGATTTGAAAAATTTGATAATCTTTTTGTAAGAATAGATATTCTTGAAAGACTCTTTGTACAAATAATTAATGCTACTTCAAAAGAAAATAGTGAAATAAAAATGATACCTGAAATGTTAAATCTTTTAGGATGTAGCAAAGAGAACTTTAAAAAATTATTACAAAAAATGGGTTATAAAACTTATGAGAAAGAACAAGACATGTTTTTTAAATATAATCCTGTTAAAAAATTTAAAAAGACACAGAACAAAAAAGTTTCAAATGAAAATCCATTTAAAGTTCTTAAAAATCTCAAGTTAGGTTAATTTTATGTTTTTTAAAAAGACAGATAAAAAAGAAGAGAATAATTTTATAGTAAAAGTTTGTGCTTTATTAATCCATGCTGCAAAAATAGATGAAAATTATACTGACAAAGAAGAGGAAATAATTAAAAAAACACTTCTAGAGTTGGGCCTTGAAAGTGAAAAAATCACAAAAACTATACAAGATGCAAAAATTATTGAGGAAAATTCAAACCAAATTTTAGACTTCACAAGAGAAATTAAAAATTTACCTGAAAAAGATAAAATTAAAATAGTGGAAGCTCTTTGGTCAATTATTTATTCTAATGAAGATGCAGATATGTATGAAACAAATCTTATGAGAAGATTAGCGGGACTTTTATACATTGACAGTAAAACTATGGGAGATATTAAGCATAGATTAAAAGAGGAAAGTAAAGAGTGACTTATATTGTAAACGATAATTGTATTAAGTGTAAACTTACTGATTGTGTAGACGTTTGTCCGGTTGATTGTTTTTATGAAGGTAAAAATATGCTTGTAATTAAACCGGATGAGTGTATAGATTGTGGCGTTTGTGAGCCAGAGTGCCCCGTTGATGCTATAAAAGCAGATACAGAACCTGGAAGCGAAAAATGGTTAGAGATCAATAAAAAATATTCAGAAATCTGGCCAAACATAAGTGAGAAAAAAGATCCCCCAGCGGATCACGAAAAATTTAAAAATGAGCAAAATAAGTACGAAAAGTATTTTAAAGAAAATCTTTAAAGGTAAATCAGATAAAGAAATGACAAAAAAAGTTAAAAAGAAAAAAGTAACTAAAGTTAAAAAAGTTGTAAAAACTAAAACTAAAAAAGTCAAAAAAGTAGTAGTAAAAAAAGCTAAAAAAGTATTAAAAAAAATTCCAAATAAATCTCCTAAAATAAAAAAAGTTTCAAAAACTACTGAAACGCCAGATGAACCGAAAGTAGATAATTTAAGAATATCAAAAACTAATGAGGTTAAACCTGAGATAAAAAAAGTTAAAAAACAAGAAACCGAAAAAAGAGAATTTAAAATTAAAGATTATGTTGTTTATCCAAAACATGGCGTTGGTCAAATTACAGAATTTAAAAAAATAAATATCGGTGGTATTGATGTTGAAACATACGTTATCAAATTTGAAAAAGATAAAGCTAATGGTATGGTACCTGTTAACAAACAGTCTCACCTAAGACCTTTAGCAACAATTAATCAAGTAAACAAATGTATTTCTATATTAAAAAGTAAGCCAAAAATCAAAAGATCAATGTGGAGTAGAAGAGCACAAGAATATGAGGCAAAAATTTCATCAGGTAAAATTTATGAATTAGCTGAAGTTGTAAGAGATCTAAACAAAGGTGATGATCTTATGGTTGATCAATCTTATAGTGAAAGACAACTTTTTGAAAAAGCTTATGAAAGAATGCAGTCAGAATTTCAGATAATTTTAAATTTATCACCAGAAGACACTCAAAAAAAATTAGATAAAGCATTAAAGAGAAATGTTGGTGGACAAACACAAGCGATTAGCGCTACTCCTAAAACTCCAACTGCTGATTTACCTGTCGAAGAACCTATTTCTGAAACTGACGAACCTTTAGACGAATAAAAAAAAACGCCTCTCACACAAAAAGTTATGAGAAGCGTTTTTTGTAAAGAATACTAAGTTATTATTTTCTTCTTTTCTTAGCCTTTTTAGCTTTTTTCTTAGCTTTTTTCTTAGCTTTTTTCTTAGTTTTCTTTGCCGCTTTTTTTCTTTTCTTAGGCATCTTTAGCTCCCTTTTTAGTTTAACGAATCAAATTGATTCGCTGTTAACTTATTTTTATTTTTTTATACAACTTATGTCAAATCATTAATTAAAAGCGAATTTTAAAAAAATTATTTTTTATTTTTTATTTTTTATAAAAAAATTTTTTATTAATTTAGTTAATGTTTATGCGGTAAATAAACTCTTAATTTAAAGAAATTTAATAAAGTTTTTCTATTTCACTTTTATACTTTTCAATAATTTTATATCTTTTTAACTTTAAAGTTGGTGTCATTAATCCATTTTCAATTGTAAATTGATCTTTAATTACAAAAAACTTTTTAATTTTTTCTATCTTAGATAAGTTTTTATTTATTGTTTCTATTTCTTTTGAAATGTTTTCATCTGACACATTACTTTCATTATTATTTAAAACTAAAATAGCTATTAAATATGGTTTGTTATCTCCATAAACTAATGCTTGCTCTACAAATTCAATCTTAAGTAAATCATTTTCAATTTTCACAGGAGAAATATTGTCACCACCTGGTGTAATTAAAATATCTTTTTTTCTATCAGTGATTTTTAAATATCCATTTTCAAAATGTCCTATATCTCCAGTATATAACCAGCCATCCTTTAAAACTTTTTCGGTCTCTTCCTTTTTATTCCAATAGCCTAACATGACATTTTCACCTTTAACCAGAATTTCACCATCATCAGCAATTTTCACCTCATTACCACTAAAAGCAGGACCTACTGTATCTATCCTTATATCTTTTATTGGGTTACAACTTACAACTGGAGAAGTTTCAGTTAACCCATATCCTTGCAAAGTCGGTAAACCTATCGAATTTAAAAAAACACCCACTTCTTTATCTAGCGCACCTCCTCCAGAAATGAATGCTTTTAGAGAACCTCCAAATTGAGCTTTTATTTTTTTTCTAACTATTTTTTCGCAAATTGTATTTTGCACTTTTTCAAAAAAAGTAAGTTTTTGATTTGTTAGTACTTTTTCTCCTAGATAAAGCATTTTGTTTATTAGAGATTTTTTAAAACCAGTAGCTTTATTAAAAGTTGAATTAATTTTTTGATACAGATTCTGATAAAATCTTGGAACAGCTGTCATAATATCAGGACTACATTCTCCCATATTTTTAATTAACTTATCTATACTTTCTGCATAGTAAACTTCGGCTCCTATTGCTATTTGGACAAACTGAACGGTGTGTTCATAAGAATGCGATAATGGTAACCAAGTTAGGAATTTAGGTTTGTAAGATATTATCTCTTTTAAAAGTGAAATAGAACCTTCACAATTATTTAAAATCCCCCCATGACTAAGCATTACTCCCTTGGGGTTACCTTGGGTTCCTGATGTATAAATAATACAAGCTACATCTTTTCTTGAAATTTCTAATTTTAAAAAATCGATCTCTTCACAATCGTTCTTTAGAAAAATATCTTTAATACATATAGTATCTGATTGACTGTCAATTTGATCAAAGGTGATAACCTTTTTTATAAATGGCTTTGTAGAAATTATATTTTTAATTTTATTATATTGAACTTGATCTGAGACAACTATTACTGATGGATTACAATCATCAATTAAATATTCATAATCTCTTTCGGTGTAAGTGGTATAGGCTGGCACGGTAATTCCACCTGCTAACATTATCGCTAAATCAGATATCATCCATTCAGGTCTATTTTCTGAAATTAATAAACATCTATCTTTTTTTTGAATTAAAGATTTAAGCTCATCGCTTAATTTTAAAATATTCAAATAAGTATCTCTCCAAGAAAATTTATCGTTTGGATTTTTTAAGGATTTTAGAAAAATTTGATCTGCTTTTTCTTTTGTATACTGATTATAAAATAGTTCTAAAAGATTATTATAGTTTTTTATATTCATAAACTTTGGTGGGCGAAGAGAGAATCGAACTCTCACTTCTTGCGAAACACGATTTTGAGTCGTGCGCGTCTACCAGTTCCGCCATTCGCCCATTAAATTAAATTATAATTAAATAGTATAAGAACTAAAATTATATTAAAACCAAAAAATGTTCCAAAGTCTTTATAAAAAGTGTTTAAATTTAGCTGCTCACAAAAGTTCAAATTTGTACTTAGGAATTGTTTCCTTCACTGAAAGTTCGTTTTTTCCTATACCTCCAGATGTAATGATTATTCCTATGGTGATTGCTAAAAAAAAAGAATATTTTAAAATATTTTTAATCGCATCTTTATTTTCAGTTTTAGGTGGAATTTTTGGATATTTACTAGGTTATTTGTTTTATGATTTAGCTATTCATGTAATTGAATTTTATGGTTATGAAAATAAAGTAGAAAATTTGAAGACAAGTTTGTCTCAAGGATCAGGTTTTTTTGCCTGGCTAAGTATTCTTTTTCTAGCAGGATTTACTCCACTTCCCTATAAAGCATTCACTATTGCTAGCGGTGTTGTTGGTTTTAGTTTACCTGTATTTATTGTTGTAAGTTTAATCTCGAGAAGTCTTAGATTTTTTATTGTTGCTTATTTATCTTATAAATTTGGTGACTTATTTACTGAATTCATGGAGAAGCATGGTTCAAAATGGTTCACTATAATTGGAATTTTAATAGTTATAGTATTAGGAATTATATTTTTAATTTTTAAATTTAATGCTTAATAACAAATCATTGTTTCTTAACCTAATTTTATTTGTCAGTTTCGTTGCTTTATTGTCAGCGTTCTTTATTGAATATGTTTTGGGTCATCAACCATGCAATCTTTGTATCTTAGAGAGAATTCCATATGTAATTGCAATAGTAATTATACTCTTGAATTATAAATTTTCTCAGTTTGAAAAAATATTTTTGGTTTTATTGGTAATTGTTTTTTTAACAGCTACTATCTTATCAGTTTATCATTTTGGTATTGAACAAGGATTTATCGAGGAATCTTTAGTTTGTGACCTAAAAAATGGCTCTGAGGCAACTTCCAAAGAAGAAATTTTAAAACAATTGCAGGAACAAAAAGTGAGCTGCAAAGATGTAACATTTAAAATTTTTGGATTATCACTTACAACTTACAATATTGTAATTTCTATACTAATTACAATCAATGCATTAAAAATTTATTTAAACTATGCCAAAAGTAAGTAAAAAAAAAATTGAAGAATTTATAAGGGTAGATCATGCTGGTGAGCGTGGAGCAGTTAAAATATATGAAGGTCAATTGTTAGCTTTAAATACATTTGTCAAAGATGAAAATTTGAAAAAAATTATAGAAGATATGAAAATTCATGAAAAGGAACATAGTGAATTCTTTGAAAATGAAATTAAAAAAAGAAACATTGCTCCTACAAAACTTTTACCACTGTGGGATTTGCTAGGTGTTGGTTTAGGATTTGGTTCTACTTTGTTAGGGAAAAAGGCAGCCATGCTATGCACAGCATCTGTAGAGGAAGTAATTGATGAACACTACTTAAATCAAATTAATCAATTAGATGAAGATGAAAAATTTCTCAAAAACAAAATTACAAAATTTAGAGAAGATGAGCTTAATCATAAAGATATCGCTTATGAAAAGGGTGCAACTAAAAAAGGACCTTATAGTATTTTAGATAAAATAATTAAAACTGGTTCTAAAATTGCAATTAATATTTCTGAAAAAATTTAAGTTTCTAATTCAACATCCCAATACAAATAATCCATCCAACTTTTATGTAAAAAGTTAGGAGGAAAGTTCTTGCCATTTTTATGTAAATCTTCTGTTGAAGGTCTGAATGGATATTGATTTAATTTCATTCCTGAATGTTTTAATAATTTTCCACCTTTTTTTACATTACAAGCTGAACAAGCTGTAACAACATTGTCCCAATTTGTTTCTCCACCTTTAGATCTTGGAAGCAAATGATCAAAAGTAAGTTCCTCATTACTTCCACAATATTGACAAGAGAATTTATCTCTTAAAAAAACGTTAAATCTAGTAAAACTTGGTTTCGTTTGAGGAACAATATAGTCTTTTAAAGCTATAACACTTGGTAGCTTCATATTAAATGAAGGGCTTCTGATAGTTCTATCGTAATGACTTACAATTATAACTCTATCAAGAAAAACTGATTTCACAGTGTCTTGCCATGACCATAATGATAGTGGGTAATAGCTTAGAGGTCTGTAATCAGCATTAAGAACTAATGCAGGACATTTTTCTAATGATACATCTTGTTCAATAAAGTTGTTCACATTAAAACATTAACTTAGTTTAGCATCATAATCAATATGATCAGATGTTAAATTTTTTTTAAAATATAATTTAATGCTGTACTTGATGCCTCGATAGGAATGTGATGGTCACAATTTTTTATTAATAACGTTTCAACAGGAATATTATTTCGAATTAAAAAATCTTTAGCTTCAAGTAAATGTGTTGATGGAACAATTTGGTCGACATCACCATGTATTAGTAATGTATCTGTGCTATTTTTGATTCTATCTTTCAAATTAATTTGATCTATTATTTTTCCTGAAAATCCTACGACACATAAAAATTTTTCATTTGAGGTAAGACCAACATTCAAAGACATCATGCAGCCCTGGCTAAAGCCTGATAAACAAATTTGTTGATTTGATAAGTTGTATTCAGTTTTAACTTCCTCAATAAATTTTTTAATAACATTTTCAGCTTTAATTGACTCTTCAAGAATATAAGATGGATCTTCTTTGGTTAAATCAAACCATTGATATCCTGATGGATTAATTGCACACTTTTCATGTCCATTAGGACAAATAAAAATTGTGTTTGGCAGATGTCTTTTCCAATTTAAAGTTAACATACTTATGTCTTTTCCATCTCCACCATACCCATGAAGTAAAACTATCGCATTCTTAATTTCTGTTCCTTCTTCTGGTTTGATGATGATTGAGTTAAGGCAAAATGTCATAGATGATTTATTATGTTTTTTATTTTTAAAAACACACTACAATAATAATATGTTTTCTGGAATATTAGTTAAAATTTTATCTATCGCTCTTTTAATAGCTGTTGGAATAGTTCTGGTTTTAGGTATTGGAACTTTATTTAAAGGTGGAGAAACAAGTAAAAAATATTCAAATAAACTAATGCAGCTTAGAGTTCTGCTGCAATTTGTAGCCATACTTGTTTTAGTAGCTTTCGCATATTTTTTTAAAAACTAATTATATTTCTCAATCCACTTTAAAAAATCTTTGTCATTAAAGTCTATGTCACCAAGAACCCTTGCAAATTCCTCACCTTCTTTATTTATAAATATTGATGTTGGAACTCCTCTTAGAGAAAAAGTTTTAGCTAAAGTTACTTCTGGATCAAAAAAAGGTTCCAAATTTTTTAAGTTTAATTTTACAAAAAATTCTTCAACTTTATTTAGTTTTTCTTTCCCAATATTAATAGGAAAAACTTTTAAATTATTAAGTGATGAATTTGCTTGCATATTGTCTAATGAAGGCATCTCTTCTTTGCACGGAGGACACCAAGTAGCCCAAAAATTTAAAACTAACAATTTTCCTTTGAAATCATTAATTTTAATTTTTTCATTTTTCTTATTTAAAAAAAATACATTTTCATACGTTTTTGGAACTTTATGAATAACAATATTTTTAATGTTCGGTAAATCACTAGCTTCTGCAGTTGTAATTAAAAAAATAAATAATGCTAAAATTCTCATATTAATTAGGTATAACTAAATATCATGGCAAAAAATAAAAACAACCAAGCAATATGGAACACGCGAATACAAAAGGAAGCGTCAAACTTATTTCAAAAAGTTGGTAATTCTATTGATATAGACAAGAGACTTTACAAAGAAGATATACAAGGATCCATTGCACACGTTGAAATGCTTTTTAGACAAAAGATAATTTCCTTTAAAATAAAAAATAAAATGATGAAGCTGGATACATTCATACAGCTAGATCAAGAAATGATCAGGTAATAACTGATTTTAAAATTTGGATTAAAACTGCAACAAAAGATATTAATAACAATATAGATAAAGTAATCAAAAGCACAATTAAACTGGCTGAAAAAAATGTTGAGACTATCATGCCAGGATTTACTCATCTTAAAAATGCTCAAGCTATATCATTTGGCCATTATTTAATGGCTTATGTAGAAATGTTTACTAGAGATAAAAAAAGATTTTTAAACAATTTAAATTGTTTAGATGAAAGTCCATTAGGTGTAGCAGCTCTATCAGGCACTTCGTTTAATATAGATAGAAATTTTACATCTAAAAAACTTGGATTTAAAAGACCAACTAATAATTCAATAGATACAGTTTCAGATAGAGACTTTGTGCTAGATTTTCTTTATGCTATTTCAGTATGTTCAATGCATATTTCTAGAATTGCAGAGGAATTAATTATATGGAATTCAGATGGATTTAACTTAATTAACTTATCAGATAAAGTTGTTACAGGCTCTTCGATTATGCCTCAAAAAAAGAATCCTGATCTCTTAGAATATCTAAGAGGAAAAACTGGTACTTCTTACGGAAATTTTTTTTCTATGTTAACGATACTAAAGGGCTTGCCACTATCCTACTTTAAAGATTTACAGGATGATAAGGAATTGGTTTTTAATTCTAATGATACTTTAATAAATTGCTTAAAAATATTTGATGAAGTTTTAAAAAATTGCAGTGCAAATAAAAAGAAGATGCTTGAACTTGCAAATACAGGTCATATTACGGCAACAGATCTAGCTGATTATTTAGTTAGAGAACACAACATGTCATTTAGAAAGGCATATCAAAAAACAGCTGCTATTGTTAACATGGCTGAAAAAAGAAAGAAAAATTTAAACGAATTAAGTTTAAATGAACTTAAAAAAATTGAGCCAAAATTGACAGAAAAGGTTTTAGAAATTTTCAATTTAAAAAACTCTATAAATTCAAAAAAATCATTTGGGGGAACTTCTTTTGAAAATATTAAAAAAATGATAACTAAATATAAAAAATTAAAATGATAAAAAAAATCACATTTACGTTAGTTATGTTGCTACTGTTATTTTCATGTGGCAAGAAAGGTGACCCTGTATACAAAGAGGACAAAAAACAAGTTTATTTAAATCTATTCTCTAAAAATAGAGTGTAATGAAATACATAAATAAAAAATTATCTATTGATAAAGTTAACTTTCTAAAGATTGCGAAAAAATATGGTACTCCAACCTATTGCTATTCATACTCAAGATTAAAAGAAAATATATTAAATTTCAAAAAGAATTTTAAATCAATTTCACCATTGATATGTTTTGCGGTTAAATCAAATACCAATGTAAATTTAATAAATGAGATATCAAAATTTGGTTTTGGAGCTGATGTAGTATCTGTTGGTGAAATGATGATGGCTCTTAAAGCGGGTATTAGTCCAAAAAAAATTGTTTTTTCAGGAGTTGGTAAAACTACAAATGAAATAAGTTACGCAATAGATAAAAAAATTTTATTAATAAACGCAGAATCTAAAAGTGAAGTAGTAGAAATAAATAGAGTGGCTAGACAAAAAAATAAAATTGTAAAAATTGGTTTAAGATTAAATCCTAATACTGATGCAAAAACATTAAGCCAAATTTCGACTGGTAAAAAGGAGAATAAGTT
>LUMP01000318.1_pt1 | contig 12937 bp, 7 predicted proteins | sample 729641 | NCBI WGS metagenome assembly LUMP01 (sample SAMN03860260, study PRJNA289734) | marine metagenome | biome: seawater column; feature: ocean; material: water; isolation source: Red Sea water column Station 12 - depth 47m | place: Saudi Arabia: Red Sea | collected 2011-10-15 | depth 47 m | reverse complement strand
ACTAAAGCCCCTCCGTGATATTGTCTTCCTCCAAATGCTTCGCCAGAATTAAATCTGGCTGATACGTATATTTCTTGCTCGGCTTCAATTATAAATCCAGCACTATCTTGAGCTAATTCAGCTCCACTTCTAGGTATGAACAGATAACCACTTGATCCTGTTGGACCAGCACTAAATTCCTGAGAATTAGCATTTGATACTTGACCTGTTCTAAAAATGGTTCCGTCAGCTCTTTTTACTGTGAAATTTATCGGATCAATTGAAGGAGTTGAAATATATATCCATTGGTCTCCAGGAGCTGTAGATTGTCCACTGGCTGATGTTAATGGAGGAATGTAGTGTTTCTTACTAAGTTGACTATTTAATTGTAGCCCTGAAAATAAAAAAAATAGCAATAATATTTTTAACAAAAATCTCACGTGCGGGGGTAAATATAAATTAAAATGTATAAAGTTTTTGAGATATCATTAATTAACTATTTTTGGTTGGTATATGGTTCGGTTGTACATAATTGGAGTATCAATTCTTTTAGTTGCTATCCTTTGTAATTTTATTATTTCAAAACTTGGTATAGCATCATGGTATGATTTTCTTAATAACTTAACAAAAAATGAACCAAACAATTTATCAGTTATTGATTACTTGTGGTTATTCTTATTGTATCCAATATGTTTAGGATTAGGTTATTTGCTTGGTGATTTTATATCAAATTTAATTCTTAGGTAGTATGAGTCAAGAAAGGGAAAGAAGAAAAGCATTGGTATATCATTCTAAGCCCAAGCCTGGTAAAATAAAAGTTGAACCAACTAAAAAACATCAAACTCAGAGAGATTTATCTGTATATAAATATACCTCAAAATCAAACCTAGTTGCAGTTATTTCCAACGGAACAGCTGTTTTAGGATTAGGGGATATTGGCCCTTTAGCATCAAAACCTGTAATGGAAGGAAAAGGCCTTTTATTTAAAATATTTGCTGATATAGATGTTTTTGATATTGAAGTGGACACAAAAGATATTGATCAGTTTATACAAACAGTTAAAAATATTGCACCAACTTTTGGAGGAATAAATTTAGAAGATATTAAGGCACCAGAAGCTTTTGAAATTGAAAGAAGGCTAGTAGATGAACTGAATATTCCAGTAATGCATGATGATCAACATGGTACTGCAATTATCTCTGGAGCAGCCCTTATAAATGCTCTAGAACTTGCAAAAAAAGACATCAAAAAAATTAAAATGGTAATCTGTGGTGCAGGAGCTGCAGCTATCTCATGTGCTAAAATGTATGTTGCATTAGGAGTTAAGAAAGATAATATTATCATGTTTGATAGTAAAGGGCCAATCAATACTAATAGAGATGATTTATCTAGTGAAAAAAAAGAATTTATAACTAAAAATATAAACGTTAAAAGCTTAGATGATGCATTAAATGGAGCAGATGTTTTTATTGGATTGTCAAAAGCTGATATGATGAGTGTTGATATGCTTAAATCAATGTCAGAGAATCCAATTGTTTTTGCAATGGCAAATCCTGATCCAGAAATCAATTATAAGCAAGCCAAAAGAACAAGAGAAGATTTAATTATAGCAACAGGGAGAAGTGATCATCCAAACCAAGTTAATAATGTGTTAGGATTTCCATTTATATTTCGTGGAGCATTGGATGTAAGAGCATCAAAAATTAATGAAGAAATGAAAATGGCAGCTGTTTATGCATTGGCTGAATTGGCCAAAGAGCCAGTTCCTGAAAATGTTAATGTAGCATACGGTGAAACAAAACTAATTTTTGGCAGAGATTATATCATCCCAAAACCTTTTGACCCAAGATTAATATCAAAAGTCCCATTGAGAGTTGCTAAAGCTGCAATCGATTCTGGTGTTGCAAGAGAAAATATTGATAATTGGGAAAGATATGAAAGAGAGCTTGAATCCAGATTAGGAAATAATAATAAAATAATTAGACTACTTATTGCCAAGGCAAAGCAAGATCCAAAAAAGATTGTATATGTTGAAGCTGATAGACTTGATGTTTTAAAGGCTGCTCAAATTGTTTATGATGAAGGAATAGGCATACCAATTCTGGTTGGAAGAAAGAAAAGAATTAAACAGTTAATGATTGAAATAGATTTTGAACATGATTTAAAAATTATTGATTTAAGTAAGAAAAAAGCTGTTTCAACAATTAAAAGATATGCTAAGCAATTCTTAAAATTAAAAAAAGATAAAGGCATGACCTTAAGTCAAGCTGAAGGCTTAATGAGAAGGAGAGATTATTTTGGCTCAATGATGGTAAAATTGGGTGAGGCAGATGCTTTAATTTCAGGTTATTCAAGAAGTTATCCTGAAGTGATTAAACCTGTTTTAAAAGTTATTGGGAAGAGTGAAGGAGTTAGAAAAGTTGCTGCAGCTAACTTGATGATAACTAGTAAGGGTCCAATCTTCTTAGCAGATACTTCTATCAATATTAATCCAAAGTATAATGAATTAGGATACATTGGAATATTAGCTGCTGAAACAGCAAAGATGTTTGGTTTTGATCCTATAATTGCAATGCTGTCATATTCGAATTTTGGATCTTCTGAACATCCTATGGCAAAAAAAGTTGATAGAGCAGTAAAATTTCTTCGCAGAAGCTCACCAGATTTAATTGTTGATGGGCCCGTACAATCAGATTTTGCTTTAAATAAATTAATGCTAGCTAATAAGTTTGAGTTTTCTAAGCTTTCTGGTCAAAAAGTAAATGTCTTGGTTTTTCCAAACCTCGATTCAGCAAATATTGTTGGATATAGTATTAATATATCTCTTAATACTTTTTCTCAATTAAACGATGAGGAGAATATTAAACTTTTTACTCATTTAATTGTTAAAGAAGATTCTCATACTTTATTTGGATTTTCAACTAAATCTGAAAGAGAGCTTTTTAAATTATTAATTTCAGTTTCAGGTGTTGGAGCGAGCACAGCTAGAACAATGCTATCTTCATTGACACCTGTCGAAATTATATCTTCCATTAATAACGAAGATGTTAATTCTGTTCAGTCAATTAAAGGTATTGGTTCAAAAACTGCACAAAGAATAATTTTAGAATTAAAAGATAAAGTTCTTTCACTTGAATCAGATGATTCGCAAATTCAAATGATTAGTAAAGATGCTGATGAAGCAATTACAGCATTAGAAGTGCTAGGCTATTCTAGAAAACAAACTTCTAAAATTGTCAATCAAATCAAAACTGAAAATCATGGAATTACTGTTGAAAGCTTAATTAAAAAAGCACTTAATAAATTATAATTTATTTTGATAATTTGGTCTTCAAATATCAAAGTTCTTAAAAGAGTTCGTTTAACTCTTTTTCTTTTTTTCTGTTTTTTATATTCCTTTTCACAACAAAAAATTACACTTGATACAATTAATAATACTGTATATATAGGAGAATTTAAATTAAAACAACCCTCGAGCCTAATTTCAAAATATAAATATGATCCAAAAACAAATTTATATATATATCAATCTAAGATTGGGCAAATTGATGTTGGATTACCTCTAAAATTAAGTCCTGAAGATTATAGAAAGATTTTTAGAAAAGATTTGATTGATAAATATTTTAATGAGCAAGTTTCATTAATTGATAATGAAGATCAAGATGAAAGAAGAAATTTACTTCCAGATTTATATATTAATTCTAACTTTTTTGAATCTATTTTTGGAGGGAATGAAATTGAGTTAATTCCTCAAGGTTCTGTTGCAATTGACTTGGGCGCTAGATATAATAAAAGAGATAACCCTACAATTCCAGTAAGAAACCGAAGTAATCTCGGATTAGATTTTAATCAATTAATATCTCTTAGTTTAAGTGGAAAAATTGGAGAAAAGTTAACAATAAATTCAAATTATGATTCTCAATCAACTTTTGATTTTCAAAATCTACTAAAATTAGATTATACACCTAATGAAGATGACATAATTCAAAAAATTGAGCTTGGAAATGTAAGTATGCCAATAAGTGGCTCTTTAATTAGTGGTGCTCAAAGTTTGTTTGGATTTAAGACTCAGTTGAAATTTGGTAACACTACAATTGATGCTGTTTTATCAGAACAAAGATCTCAATCCAAAACTTTATCATCTAGTGCAGATGGATCAATGAATGAGTTTTCTTTTTCAGCTCTTGATTATGAAAGCAATAGACATTTTTATTTAGCACATTTTTTTAGGAAAAATTTTGATAAATTTTTAGAAACATATCCATATGTTAATTCACCGATAAGAATTACAAGATTAGAAGTTTGGGTTACAAATAAATCTAACGAAACTAATGATGTAAGAAATATTGTTGCACTTCAAGATCTAGCTGAAACTGACCCTGAATTTACAAATACAGACAATTTAGTTTCTAATTTTTTTGTTCAAAATGATCCAGATTTAAATCCAGATAACTCTGTAAATAATTTTGACCCTAATAGAATAGGTCAAAATTTATTAAATGAAAATATTAGAGATATAACTAATGTTAATAATGGGTTTTCAACTAATCCAAATCTTTTTAATGAGGGATCAGACTACTCCATTCTTGAAAATGCAAGAAAACTGGATGAAAGCGAATATTCTTATGACGAACAACTAGGCTATATTTCACTACAACAATCACTTAATAATGATGAGGTTTTAGGTGTTTCATTTCAATATACTTTAAACGGAAAAATTTTTCAAGTAGGCGAGTTTTCGGATGATGGAATTGTGTCTGTTGATGATTCAAATAACAAAGTAGTTAGAAAGGGATTAATAGTTAAACTATTAAAAAGCAGCATTAATAATGTAAGACAACCAGTATGGAAACTAACTATGAAAAATATTTATAATCTTGGTTCATTTCAAATTTCTGAAACTGATTTTAGATTAAATATATTTTATAATAATCCATCATCGTTAAATTATATATCACCAATAGAAAACAATACCTGGCCTCAAGATTTGGAAAAAATAAGATTGTTGAATCTTTTTGAATTAGACAAACTAGACTCCAACGGAAATTTACAAAAAGGTGGAGATGGTTTTTTTGATGCAATCGATGGTATTACAATCATTAAAAATAAGGGCTTACTAGTTTTTCCAAAAGAAGAACCATTCGGGAAATTTTTATTTGAAAAATTAAGAAATAACCAAAATGAAGATTATAATGATCCGACAACTTATAATCAAAATCAGCTAAAATATGTTTATAATGAGATGTATACATTTGGAAAGACTTCGGCTGAAAAATTTATAGAAAAAAATAAATTTAATATTAGAGGAAAGTATAAAAGCACTTCTTCAAATGATGGAATTAATACTGGTGAATTTAACATTGCACAAGGTTCAATTGTTGTTTCAGCGGGAGGAAGAATTTTAAGAGAAGGAATTGATTACCTAGTAAATTATCAAAATGGAAATGTTGAAATTTTGGATGAGTCATTAAAAAACTCAAATATACCTATTGAGATATCTACTGAAAGCAATTCCTTTTATAATCAACAAAAAAGAAGATTTTCTGGTTTTAATGTTGAACACAAGTTTAGCGATAAATTTAAAATAGGAGCAACTCTTTTGAACTTAAGTGAAAGATCTATTTCTAGAAAATCAAATTATGGTGTTGAGCCTGTAAATAATACTACATTTGGTATCAATGCAGCCTATTTTTCTGAGGCCCCATTTTTAACGAGAATAGTTAACAAGTTACCAAATGTTAATACAGATGTTATCTCTAATATATCGTTAAAAACAGAGTTTGCAGTTTTGAAATCGTCAGACCCAAGAAAATCAGGATATGACGAATCAGCTAGTGTTTACATTGATGATTTTGAAGCTAGTCAAAACAAAATAGATTTAAGAGATCCTCAATCTTGGAAGTTATCAAGTATTCCAGTAGGATTTGCAGGATATGAATATGGTAATAATGATTTAAGAGCTGGTTATAACAGAGCTAGATTATCCTGGTACACTATTGACCCTATCTTTTATTCATCTAGAAGGCCAAATGATATTAGTTTAGATGAGATATCTAAAAATTCAAGCAGAAGAATATTTATTGATGAAATATTTCCTGAAATAGATTTATACCAAGGTGAATCACGAATACAATCCACATTTGACTTGACCTATTATCCAGATGAAAAGGGACCTTATAATAATAATCAGGAATTAGATTTTAAAAGTGATAATAAAAAGAATTGGTCTGGAATAACAAGAAAAATTAATAGCACCAATTTTAAAAAAACTAACGTAGAGTATATTCAATTTTGGCTTTTAGATGATTTTTCAAATAACAATTCTAGTGATTTAAAAATCGGTGAAATTTTATTTCATTTAGGGAATATTTCTGAGGATATTCTTCCAGATGGAAAAAAACAATTTGAAAATGGTTTACCTAATAATAATGAAAGTAATTTTCAATTATCTAATTGGGGTCGTACACCTACTAGTCAATCTTTAACTTATTCTTTCAGTTCAAATATCAGTGAAAGAGAATCACAAGATTTAGGCTATGATGGGCTAGATGATATTGACGAATTAGAATTTTATAATAATGGAAATTCAAGTGATCCTGCTAATGATAATTACAAGTATTATTTGGATCAAAGCGGAAATATTTTAGATCGCTATAAGTATTATAATGGGGTTCAAGGTAATTCGCCCGTAAATGCAAGTTCAAATAATAGAGGGTCTTCTAATATTCCAGATGTTGAAGATGTAAACAATGATAATACTATGAATAGAATTAACAGCTATTTTGAGTATAAAATTCCTTTGTTTAAAAATATGTCAAAAGATAATCATCCATTTGTGGCTGATGTGAGAGAAAACAATAATGTTAAACTTCCGAATGGTAATAATATAAATTCAAGGTGGATTTTATTTAAGGTTCCAATTTTTAAAGAATATTATGAAGGAAAGAGTATCAATCAATATTTTAACTCTATTAATGGTATTAATGATTTAAAGTCTATCAGTTTCATTCGACTAGCATTAAAGGATTTTGAAAACCCAACTACTTTGAGATTCGGCACCCTTGATTTAGTAAAGACAGATTGGAAGCGATTTACTCTGCCATTAAATAACAACAATAATATATATCCTGAAACCAATTTTGAAATTGGTACAGTTAATATCCATGAAAATGAAAATAGACTCCCAGTAAATTATGTTTTACCACCTGGAATCGAAAGAGAAGAAGTATTTAGTAACAATTCAATAATTAGACAAAACGAACAATCTTTAACATTAAAGGTTAAAGATCTTCAACCTGCTGACTCAAGAGCAGTTTATAAAAATATAGATCTTGATTTACGTCAATATAAAAGAATGAAAATGTATATCCATGCAGAATCTTTGAATGATAGACCAAAGTTACCTGGTGATGGAGTTGAAGAAAAATTTGACGAAAGACTTGTTGCTTTTTTAAGGTTAGGCTCAGACATTAATGACAATTATTATCAAATTGAAGTTCCATTAAAGCCAACTTCATTTAATTCTAATTTTGATTCAAGATTATCTCCTGAGCAAGTTTGGAAACCAGAAAGTAATTCAATTGAATTTGATTTAGAGAAATTTTTAAAAATTAAGCTTGAAGTTATTTCACAAAAAATACAAAGTAATGAAGCAATTTATTTTGATGAAGAATTAAATGTAATTGATGAGTTTACTCAAATTAGCCAGTTGCCAGGTGAAAAAAAATATAAATTTTCTATTAGAGGAAATCCATCATTAGGTAGAGTAAAAACAGTTCTTTTGGGATTGAAAAATCCCTCAGAAAAAATTGGTAATACATTGTCTGGTGAAGTATGGTTTAATGAACTCAGAATATCTAACATTAAAAATAGTGGAGGATGGTCAGCCATTGCTAATTTGGATGCAAATTTTGCTGATTTTGCAAACATATCATTAAATGGTAGGATTTCATCTATTGGATTTGGGTCAATTGATAAATCACCTAATGAACGATCTAATGATTCATACAAGCAATTCAATTTTATTTCTAATATTAATGCTGGACAATTATTACCTGAAGATTGGGGGATCAACATCCCTGTTAGCTACACATATTCTGAGGAAATTACTAAACCGAAATATGATAGTTTTTATGATGATATTGAGTTAAACAAAGTTTTAGATTTATCCAATAATAAAGATTCAATAGTAAATCAATCTCAAATATTATCAAACTCTAAAAGTTTTAGTGTTCTAGGGCTTTCCAAGAAAAAAAATAATCAAGAAAGGAAAAGATTTTATGATATTGAAAATTTAAACTTTTCTTACACATATAGCGAAAACAATTATAAAGATTATGAACTTGAATATGCAGACAGAAAATCTGTAAGAGCTAATGCAAATTATTCATATAATTTTGAAGATTTAAGTATTTACCCATTTGAAAAATTAGTATCCAAAGAATCTAAGTATTTAAATTGGCTTAAAGAGTTCAACTTTAATCCATTGCCCTCAAATCTTTCTTTCTCAGGTAATTTTTTCAGAAGTTTATATACTCAGAAATTTAGAGAGATTAATTACTCAGGTATAAATTCTAATAGTCAAATTCCTATTCCAGAACTTTCTCAAAAGAAATTTTTATTTGATTGGCGTTTGTCATTATCTCAAAATTTAACAAAATCAATAAGAGTTAATTACAATGCATCCAATTCTAATATTGTTCCTAACATAAACGGAAACCAGTCTGATTTGAATAGCAGTGATATAGGTATCTTTGATAATTTCTTTAACATTGGAGATCCTGATTATTTTAATCAAAATTTTAGTATTAACTATAGTCTTCCTTTTAATTTAATTCCTTTTTTAAATTTTATTGACGGATCTTATAATTACAGTGGAGATTTTAATTGGCAAAGAGGCTCCGATATGCTTAACAATATTAGTTCTGAAACAGGTGAAGTGTTAGGCAGGGTTAACACAATACAAAACGCAAATACTCAGAATTTTTCTCTTAGTTTAAATTTTGATAAAATTTACAGAACAATTCCATGGCTCAATAAAAATGAGTCTATTATTCCAGATTTAATTAAAAGTTTAAAAAGAGTTAGGTTTAATTATTCTGAAAATTCAGGAAAAGTCTTACCAGGATACATTCCATCAATTGGGTTTTTAGGAACAGCAAGACCATCAATAGGATTTGTTTTTGGTAATCAGTCAGATATTAGATATGAAGCTGCCAAAAACGGATGGTTGACAGATTTTCCAAATTTTAATCAGCCATTTCAGCAAATATTTAATTCTGATTTTGATTTTAGTGGTGAATTGGAATTATTTAATTCAATTAGAATTGATTTGAATGCAAATAGACGTTATTCAAATAATTTTTCAGAAAATTTTTCGGTTATAAATAATACATATTCTGCATTAAACCCAAATTATTACGGGAACTTTTCAATCTCTACCAATATGTTAAAAACATCTTTTAGTCGTAGAGATAAAAACTTTTCTAATTCATTTGAGAAAATGAAGAATAACAGATTAATAGTTGCACAAAGGCTCATTTCTCAAAAAAATTTAAATAATATTAATCTTGATTCCGAGGGTTTTCCAATTGGTTTTTCAAAAAACAGTCAAGAAGTTTTAATAAATTCATTCCTATCAGCCTATTTGGGTAAAAACCCAAACGATATTAGTTTAAATCCAATATCAAAAAGCCCAAAATTAAATTGGTCTTTACAATATGATGGTTTAAGTAAATTATTTGAAAATTTTATCTCTAGGCTATCAATTGGACATGGATATAGATCTAGTTTTACAATAAATAATTTTAGGTCTAACTTAAATTATAGTCCAAATTCTTTTGATAATTCTGGAAATTATATGAGTGAAAAACTATACTCAAATATTAATTTAGTAGAACAGTTTAACCCCTTAATCGAAGTTGATATTGAATTTAAAAATTCATTGAGACTAATCTTAGATGTCATTAAGGACAGAGCAGTTTCTTTAAGTCTTGCAAATAATTTTATTACTGAATCATGGGGAAATGAATATGTTATTGGGTTGGGTTATAGAGCTAGAAATGTAAGAATAAATTCATCTCTAGCACCTAACTCTAATTCATTTGTTGGAGATTTGAACACAAAACTTGATTTTAGTGTTAGGAAAAATATGACAGTGATTAGAAATTTAAATATTCAGGATAATAAAGTTTCCGCTGGCCAAACTCTAATTTCTGCAAAGCTCACTGCTGATTATGCTCTTACTAGAAATTTTTCAGCTATATTTTTCTATGATCATATGTTCTCTAAATATGAAATTTCTTCAGCTTTTCCACAAACGAATATAAGATCAGGATTTACTTTGAGATATAATTTTGGAAATTAATTAAGTTAGATTAAATTAGAAAAATGGAAATAAAGGAAGATTTAAAATACACCAAAGATCATGAATGGATTAAGATTGATGGTGACGTTGCAACTGTTGGTATAACTGATTTTGCGCAAGGTGAATTAGGTGATATTGTTTATGTTGAAGTTGATACATTAGACGAAACACTTTCAAAAGACGAAGTGTTTGGTACAGTTGAAGCTGTTAAAACTGTTTCTGATTTATTTTTACCTATGTCAGGAAAAATAATTGAATTTAATGAAGCACTGAATGACAATCCTGAATTAGTCAATGATTCACCATATGGTGAGGGCTGGATTATTAAAGTTGAAGTATCTGATGTAAATGAACTTGAACAATTATTAGACTCAAAATCATATTCTGAAATTACTGGATAAAATAAACTTTAGATTATTAGCAATTTTTTATACTCTGTTAATTGTTATTTTATCATTAATTCCAATTCCCGAAACTATTCCAAGATTTAAGCTTTTTGAGATGGATAAGCTAATACATCTTATCCTATACTTAACTTTTATAATGCTATGGGGCTTGTCTTTATTTAAATCAAGGTTTAGTCTTAAGTTGCTATTGTCAATATCAATTTTATTTGGATTGTTTTTAGAATTTTTACAACATATTTTACCTTTTGGAAGATATTTTGACTGGGGAGATTTTATCGCAAATTCAACAGGGGCTATTATTGGTGCAATTATTTTGCTTTTTTTAAAAAAAAAATTACTTTAGCTGACCATGACTTCTAAAAAGAATCCACAAGCTGATTTAAATAATAAGAGTTCTTTCTATTTTGCTATAGGACTTTTTTTAGTATTATTTATTTCTTGGAGAGCAATTGAGTATAAAAACTGGGATGATGACGGATATGGTTACATTGCTCTAGATGTTGATGCCGATGACGATGAGGAAATTCCAATTACTGAACAAATTAAAACTCCTCCACCTCCACCTCCACCTCCAGCACCTGAAATTATCGAAGTTGTTGAAGATGAGGAAGAGATTGAAGAAACTATAATTGAATCAACTGAAACTGATCAAGAAGAAATCGTTGAGGAAGTTGAAGTTGTAGAAGAGGATTTAGACTTAGATGTTCCGTTTGCAATAATTGAAGATGTTCCTCTTTATCCTGGATGTGAAAGAGTTCCAAAGTCTGAAAGAAGAAATTGCTTTCAAAAAGAAATTCAAAAACATATAAATAAAAACTTTAGATACCCTGAGATAGCTCAAGAAATGGGTATTCAAGGTAGAGTTTTTGTTCAATTCACAATTCAAAAAGATGGATCTATATCAGGAATCAGAACTAGAGGACCTGATAAAAATTTAGAAAAAGAAGCTAATAGAATTATTAGTAAACTTCCTCGAATGACACCAGGTAAGCAAAGAGGTAGACCAGTAAGGGTGCCTTTCAGTATTCCTATTACATTTAAACTACAGTAAAATTATTCTTACATATTTGTAAACTGTATCATTGTAAGTTACATTTGCATTCCATTAAATTATTTAGTTGACTAATTCTGCTATTTTCTTTTCATTAACCAAAGCTAGATTAGCTTTAAGTGTGGTTTTTTCATCTGTTGCTGGATATATCCTGGCTATTGATCAAATTGTACCGATTGATCTATTGTATTTAGTTTTAGGAGGTTATTGCATTGTTGGAGCCTCTAATTCATTCAACCAGATAATTGAGAAGGATAAAGATATTTTGATGGAAAGAACTAAATCAAGACCCCTTCCAACAAAACAAATTACTACTCAAAAAGCATTTTGGATTTCAGTCCTTTTAACACTTATTGGCTTATTTATGCTTTACATGATAAATTATAAAACAGCCTTCTTTGCTGCAGTTTCAGTTTTTTTATATACATGTATTTATACTCCCTTAAAACCTATTACACCTTTATCAGTTTTTGTTGGAGCAATTCCTGGAGCAATTCCTTTCATGTTAGGATGGGTTGCGGCAACTAATAAATTTGGTATAGAGCCTGGAACTTTGTTTATGATACAATTTTTTTGGCAGTTTCCTCATTTTTGGGCTCTTGGCTGGATGTTAGATGATGATTATAAAAAAGCTGGTTTTAATATGTTGCCGACAGGAAATAGAGATAAAACTACCGCTCTACAAATCATTTTATATATAATATGGATGATGATAGTTTCAATATTTCCCGTAACTGGATTAACTGGTGATTTATATATAAATTTTGGCTCGGCTATTGTAGTATTTATATTTGGAATAGTTATGTTGATTTTAGGAATCAATCTTTATAATAAAATGGATATAAACTCTGCTAGGAAGTTATTTTATGGTAGTGTTTTTTATTTGACATTAATTCAAATAGTATATATAATTGATAAATTTTTATGAGTGATTTAACTTTAAAAAAGAAAGAAGCTAAAGCAAAAAAAATGATGTTATTGTTTGCTCTTTTGAGTATTACAATGACTTTTGGTGGTCTTACTAGCGCTTATGTAGTTAGTAAAGGAAGGCCTGATTGGTTGGTTGATTTTACACTACCGATTTCTTTTACATACAGTACTATTTTATTGGTAATTAGTAGTGTTACTATACAT
>LUMP01000268.1_pt1 | contig 12953 bp, 11 predicted proteins | sample 729641 | NCBI WGS metagenome assembly LUMP01 (sample SAMN03860260, study PRJNA289734) | marine metagenome | biome: seawater column; feature: ocean; material: water; isolation source: Red Sea water column Station 12 - depth 47m | place: Saudi Arabia: Red Sea | collected 2011-10-15 | depth 47 m | reverse complement strand
AATTTTTAAGCCGATCTAAAAATTCTGTCGGACTATTGCCCTGCTCAATTGTTTCAACAATTGCAGAGCCAACAATGATGCCATCGACATGCTCAGCAATCATTTCAACATCAGACTTATCTCTGATACCAAAGCCGGCGCATACGGGTATTTTTGAAATCTCATGAACTTGTTCCAAGTAATCCGTCACATCAGCAGACAAAGCATTTTCTCCCCCTGTAACGCCCTTAACAGTCACTGCATAAATAAATCCTGAGCTTTGTTTGGTAATCATTTCAATTCTATCTGATGGTGTCGCTGGTGTGACCAATTGAATCAATGCTAGACCAGCGTCTGTCAGTTGATCATTGAGTTCCTTGCTTTCTTCAATTGGCAAGTCTGGAACAATATAGCCGTCAACTCCAGATTCAATGGAAGCCTCGACAAGCTCTTTCAAGCCAAATACATAAAGTGGATTTAAATAGCTCATCAGAACAATTGGGGTGTCTAGTTTAATTTCTTTAAGTTGACTGAAAATCCATGTCAACGTCACCCCATTTTCTATGGCCATATGGCTTGATCTCTGAATAGTCACCCCATCTGCCATGGGGTCAGAAAATGGAACCCCAATTTCAATCACATCCGCTTTCTTTGCGAGATCATAGAGTGTCTGTTTAAAGTCCTCAGCATTAGGATAACCTGCAGTTATGAATGGGATGATCGCAGGTCCAGGCGCTTTGGGAGCCTTTATTCTGTCCTCTATGTATTGACCGCCAAACATATGTTCATTCATGCATTAATTTACTGAGCGTGGGCATATCCTTGTCGCCTCTTCCAGAAAGCCCGATTAAAATTCGTTTTCCTTTGTTATCTTTGGCCCATTTTTTTGCCTCGACAAAAGCATGGGAGCTTTCAATGGCTGGTAATATTCCTTCATATTCACAAACCTCTCTCAATAATTCCAAGGCCTCATCATCTCTTGCTGAGGAATATTTTACTCGGTTTATCGATTGTAAGAATGCGTGCTCTGGACCAACGCCAGGATAGTCAAGCCCAGCCGATACTGAATGTGTTTCCTGAATTAAGCCATCATTGTCATGTAATAACATGGAATAAGTTCCGTGGAGGATGCCTGGTTTTCCAGAGGCAAGTGTCGCTGCATTTTCACCCAAATCATCGCTTGTCCCTCCTGCCTCTATCCCAAATAGCTCTACTTCGCTATCACCTAGAAAAGCGTGAAAGAGTCCAATTGCATTTGAGCCCCCACCTACGCAAGCAAAAACTGCATCCGGAAGGCTTTCCTCAACATTTAACATCTGTTGTCTTGCTTCTTTTCCTATAATGGACTGCATTTCCCTAACCAAGAATGGGAAGGGATGCGGGCCTACTACAGAGCCGATTATATAGTGTGTATTTTCAGGGTCTGATACCCAATCCCTAAACGCCTCATCAATGGCAGCCCTCAAAGTTTGGTCTCCGCTCATTACAGAAATCACTTCGGTACCCAATTGTTTCATTCGGTCGACATTTGGAGCCTGTCGCTCGATATCAATTGCGCCCATATAAACTGTACAAGGTAGTCCCACTCTGGCACATGCAGCTGCGGAAGCAACGCCGTGTTGTCCAGCGCCAGTTTCTGCAACAATCCTTTTCACGCCCAATTTCTTTGCAAGCATCGCTTGACCGAGTGCGTTATTGATCTTGTGAGCACCTGTATGAGTCAAATCCTCTCGCTTGAGAAAAACCTCAACGCCCCACCTTTTACTGAGTTGTTTTGCATAAGTCAGTGCAGTTGGACGACCAGCCCAACTGTTGAGCTCTTTCACGAACTCCTCTTGAAATGTCTTATCTTTCAGGAAGATTTTGATATTCTTCTCTAACTTTTTTAATGCCGGCATCAAAGTTTCAGGTGCATACTGCCCTCCGAAAACTCCAAATCTCCCTGATTCATCTGGAAACTCTCCATCGAGCAATGCTTTTAATAGGTTTTGATCTTCACTTCTCATTGTTTTGACTCATCAAATTTACGGACAATTTTATTAAATTGAATAATTTTTTCCTTACTTTTATTGCCTCTTTCACTTTCAACTCCACTGCTTACGTCCACGCCGTATGGATTCACTTCTTCTAAAATATTCTGAATATTATCAGGAGAAAGGCCGCCAGCTACCATTAGTCTTTTTTTCTCGCATGCTTCTTTCAAGAAATCTCTATTGACTAACTCACCTGAACCACTGACTGGCCCCTCTAGAAGGGCCAATGATTGATCATCAATACTGGAGAAATCAAAATTCTGTTCTTCACGATAAACCTTTATTTTTTTGATATCAGTTGGCAGATTGAGTGATGCAAAATCATTGGCATCCGTTTGGATATAAGAGGGCCTAAAGTCTTTTAGAATAGAATCGAGAATGCTTTGTGTTGCATGTTGCATAACCCCAACGGTTTTTATTTTATCTGGTATTGAGCGCACCAAGCTTGCAACAGACTTAGCATCAATATACCTCGGTGAGGACTTTACGAAAACAAAGCCAATAAAATCTGCCCCATGCTCTATTGCGCACTCAAGATCATCAAGCCTTCTTATGCCGCATATTTTGATTAAAGTTTTCATTTCCTTTTTGATGCTGCCATCATCATTTCCTGCAATAAGTGACCTGGGTTTTCTGACTGCATCAAAGATGTTCCTATCAATGCACCTGAATAACCAATCTGCGATAGGAATTCTATTTCTGAGGCTTCAGTGATTCCGCTTTCAGCAATGCACATGACATCCTCGGGTATCAGGACAGAAAGCTCTTCAAACCTTGAAAAGCTGACATCCAGTGTCCTTAGATCTCGACAATTGACACCAAGAAGAATGTTCGCGCCTTGAGAGCCATATTCTGAAATGATGTCATTCGATCGCAGCATGTCCGCTTGATCAAAAGACTCCAATAGCACAAACATTTGGTGCTCTATTGCTCGATCAATCATCATTCTAAGCATGGCATCGCTCAGCATCGCCGTGATTAAAAGAACACCGCTGGCACCATGCATAAAAGCTTCGGAAACCTGATAAGGTTCAACAAGAAAGTCCTTTCTCATGGTGAGCGCCTTAGAAAATGTTTTTGAAATATCATCCAAATCGTTTAACGAGCCAGAAAACTTTGTTGGCTCGGTTAGAACAGAAATCACATTCGCACCCCCATTAACGTAAACTTCGGCTTGCTCGAAAAGATTAAATTCTGGCCTGGATATCTCGCCCAGCGATGGTGAAGATTTTTTAATTTCTGTGATGAAAATAAACTCTGATTGAAATTGCACAGAAGACATTCTTTCTATTCCTTCGCAAGTCCTCAAGAGGCTTTCCTCTGATCGCTTGGCTTTATTCTCTTCGAGTCTTTTCATGCTTGAAAGAGTCATCCGCTCAAGAAAATTCTCTTTTTGTTTAATCCCCATTTGTCAAACCCGATAGAAAGTCTTTTGCTTTTCCGCTCACAATTGTCTGCCTTGCAATTTCAATTCCTTCAATGAGATCTGCTGCTTTGCCTGCAACTTGAAGAGATAGAGCCGCATTCAAAACCAATGCATCTTCATGTGCCCCATTGTCCTTGCCATCAAAAACTTCTAATAAGGCTTTTGCATTGACCTCAGACGTTCCACCTTTCAGATCCTCCTCTTTGCATTTATCCATTCCGAGCTCTGACGGATCGATGATTTTATGTGAAATTGAATCTTTGCTCACATCGAATAATTCAAATTTAGAAGCAGGTGTTGGCTCGTCCCAACCATTTAATCCATGGACAACAAACGCTCGACTCATTTCCATTCCGCTCAAGCTGGATGCCATCAGTGACGCCATTTCAGAACTGAATGCTCCTAGTAAATAAAAGGATGGTTTGGCTGGGTTTGTGAGTGGCCCGAGGATATTAAAAACTGTTCTAATCTTTAAAGCTTTTCTGATTGGAGCGATGTGTTTCATTGCTGGATGAAAATTTGGCGCAAATAAAAAACTAAAGCCATTCATGCTCATTTGTGCTTTGACACCATCGGCATCTGTTGGAAAGCGATAACCAAGAAATTCGAGCAAATCGGCGCTTCCTGATTTACTGGAAACAGAGCGATTGCCATGCTTTGCAACTTTAAGACCGCATGCAGCGCTGAGCAAGGCTGCGCCTGTCGATATATTAAAACTGTGTGAGCCATCACCGCCTGTTCCTACAATATCGATCAACTCAGAAGAATTTTCTAACTCAACTTCTTTGGCAGCCTTACGCATACCATTGGCAAAACCTCTGACTTCCTCAGCTGACTCGCCTTTCATCCGCAAAGCCACCAGTAGTGCTCCTGCCAATGCTGGCTCAACTTCGCCCTCTGTCATTGCAGTCATTAATTCCTCAGACTGATCTTCTAATAAGTCTTTACCGTCTAGAAGCATGGCTAAAAAATCTTCTAAATTATGATTCATGTTTTGTCTCCTGGTTTTTTTATATTCAAGAAATTCTCCATTAAATGCATTCCTGCTGAAGTCATTATGCTTTCAGGATGAAATTGAACTCCCTCAGTTTTATAAACGCTGTGTCTCACTGCCATTATTTCACCATTTGGAGTCTTTGCGCTCACCACAAGTTCTCTTGGCAATTCTTTTTGATCTGCAGACAAAGAGTGATATCTACCGACAATCATCGGTGTTTTTATGTTTTTAAAAATGGTCTGTTCATCGTGCTCGATTGCGGAGGTTTTGCCATGCATGAGCTGCTTTGCATATGTGATTTTACCGCCAAAAACTTCGACAATACACTGATGCCCCAAACATACACCGAGGATCGGTACATTCGATGCAAATGCTTTGATGATCTCCATTGAGATACCAGCATCTTTCGGTCTTCCCGGTCCTGGGGATATAACAAGGAAGTCTGGTGCTAGGGCTTTTGCTTCATCAATGGTAATGGCATCATTCCTAAAGACCACAACCTCAGTACCTAAGGATCTGAACCCCTGAACCAGGTTATAAGTAAAAGAATCAAAGTTATCAATCATCAGAATTTTTCTCATAACTCACCCTCTTTCACCATTTTTAATGCTGTTCTGAGAATCTGGCTTTTTGCTAAGACTTCTTTGTATTCATTCTCAGGCAAACTATCAGCTACAATCCCCGCACCCGCCTGAAAGCAATATTTCTCATCTGAAAAAACAATGGTTCGAATTGCAATTGCCTGATCCATGTCTCCATTCTTTGAAAAATAGCCTACAGTGCCTCCATAAACACCTCTGAGTTCTGGCTCAATTTCATCAATCAATTCCATTGCTCTGACTTTTGGTGCGCCAACCAAAGTTCCTGCAGGAAAAGCTGCGGCAAATAAATCAAAGGCATCTTTGTCATCTTCTAAATTGCCTTGAACACCACTGACGATATGCATCACATGGCTATAGTATTCAATCGATTGATATGGTTCGACCTCGATTGACCCATGTTTTGCGACACGTCCAAGATCATTTCGTGCAAGATCAACCAACATGATATGTTCTGCGATCTCTTTCTCATCTGCGAGTAGTGATTCTTTATTTAAATTGTCTTCTTCTGAATCTTTGCCTCTTGGTCTTGTCCCTGCGATCGGCCTGAGTGATGCTTTATTACCTCCCAATCGAACCAGAGCCTCTGGAGAAGATCCTGCAATTTTGAAACCATCTGATTCACAATAAAACATATAAGGAGATGGGTTGATCAATCGCATTGCTCGATAGACATCAAAAGGATCAAGGTCATAACTTCCTGAGAAAGCAATGGATAAAACGATCTGGAAAATATCTCCTTCAAAAATATGATGCTTTGCTGTTTCAACGGCATCATAAAAGTTTTCTTCATTGATATTTCCAATTGGCTCGGAGTATGTCTTATTTTTATGTGTTTGGGTGATCTCCTTGTTGAGCATTGTGAGTATTTCAGACCTTAAATTTATTCTTTCTTCCTCATTTCCAGAATGAAGAAGTGCCATCTTATTGGCTTCATGGTCAAAGACCAAAAGTGAAGTTGGAGAAAGATATGAACAATCTGGAGGGCTTAAAATGCCTTTTTTTCCCTTGGGTACAGACAATTTCTCGAAATGACGAATCATATCAAATGAACTGAAGCCGACCATACCTCCTGAAAATGGTATGTCTTCGATTGCAGGTTTTAAATCAGGGGTTTCTTTGAGTGTTTTTCTAAACAAATTCATCACTTCGGACTGAGAGCTTGGCTTGCTTACTTTTTCCCCATTTAAAATGAAATTTCCATCTCTCACTTGAATGGATTGAGCTGCTCCTATGCCCAAAAATGAGTACCTTGATTGGTCGACCCCTCTTTCGATACTCTCCAGTAAAAAAGTTGGAGTAAGCTCACGCAACTTCATGAACACCGATGCGGGTGTCTCATCCTGTAATTCAATGTCAAAATATGTGCTCATTTCAAAAAAAAACCCATCACCTAAATAGGAGATGGGTAAACCTTGATTTCAAATAGAGACAGGTCGCCCTCTCCTAAGAGAGTCGCCACCAGTTACTGTTATTTGAAATCCTTGTATTCATAACTGTGAGAAGTATGTCTCTATATTGTTCAATCGTCAAGATGACAATTTTAAAAATATAACATCGGCAGTGTAATCGATAATACAATCCACATGATAAAGGCAAGCGGCAAACCCAATTTTACAAAATCATTGAATGTATAGCCGCCTGCACCCATGATCAGTAAATTGGTTTTATATCCAATTGGTGTAACAAAACTCATGTTTGCACCGAACAAAACAGAGAGAACAAAAGGCTCTATAGGAGCCCCCAATTGGATGGCAATATTAATTGCAACCGGTGTTCCCAAGACTGCAGCAGCATTGTTTGAAACCACGTTGGTCAAAAGCGCCATCAATAACATCAAAACACTGAGAATAACTGGCATCGGGAAGGAAGCAGTAAAATAAACAAACCAATTTGCAATGAAATCTGAGCCGCCAGTGATTTCAAGAGCAGTACCTAGACTCAAACTGGCAACGATGAGCATGATGACTGGAATGTTCATTGAATTGCCAACATCACTCCACCTCAAAGCACCTGCGAGTAACATAACCAAGAGTCCGATCATGGCAGCCACAGAAATAGGCATGATACTGGTAGCTGCCATCAAAGTGACGCCCAGCATCATATAAAGCGGGAAAAAAGATCGCTTGGCTGCAAGATCAAGCGTGTCTTTCTCAATCACAAGCATATTGCTGTTGTTTTTTAAGTTAGCTATTGCCTCGGATGTTCCTTGAACCAAAACAACATCACCAGGGTTCAGAGTTGTTGAACTGATATTTCCAGTAAGCCTCGCTCCAGTTGCGCCCGAGTGAACACCCAATGGAATCAGATTGAATCGAGTTGCAAAATGTTGCGAATTCATTGACATATGATCCAATAAAGAGCCGCCTGTAATTACCACTTCTGCTAGGCGTGTATTTTCGTCTTGATCTGGGCCTATATCATCACTTTGTTCATCCTCAAATAGACTCAGATCAAGCAGCTCTTGATAGTGTTGAAGATTCTCAAGCGAGTCTTTGATGTAAATACGGTCTCCTGCCTCGAAAATTACTGATGGAATCTTGGCCACAAACAGGGACTCTGATCGTTTGATCTTATCTATATTAAATCCATCTCCAGCCTTTTCCTGGATCTCTGCAAGTGTTTTGCCATCTGAAAAGCCTCCCTCATTGATAAAAAGAGAGGCCTCAAAAACTCGATTTTCTTTTTTTTCAGCTCTCGGCGTTCTGTCTGGAAGCATGTTTGGCGCGATAAGCCATAAAAATATAATTCCAAAAAATCCAGCAATCAATGCAGGAATCACAAAGTCAAACAACTGGATGGCTTCTAGTCCCATATCATTGGCTATTCCAACAACGAGCAAATTTGTCGATGTTCCAATGGTTGTTGCCATGCCGCCGATGATCGTAGCCATCCCCATTGGCATAAGAACTCTTGAAGAGCTGATCTTTGCATTCTCACTTACAGCAATCAGTGCAGGTATCAACATCACAACGATTGGTGTGTTATTGATAAATGCGCTAAAGAATGCCCCAAATAAAAGCACGCCAAGAAGAGAGATTTTTGGATGATTAACCCAAGATTTTGAGAGAAAACCGACGAGTGGTTCGAGTGATCGATTGATCTCTATTGCTTTACCGATTGCTAGCAATAGACAAATTGTAATGAGCGCTTCATTTCCAAAATTGGTTAAAAATAATTCTATTGGATTAATCTGATTCCCGTTAAATGAATAGGGGAACAAATAAAATGATGCCACCAAAATTGCCAGAATCGTGAGGCTAGAAGACTCAATAGAAATCCAATCTCTTGAAAACAAATAGATTCCAAAAACTGTGAGTATCATCACAAAGATTGCATGTGTTTCAGGTAAATCTGGCATCATTAAGCTTGTATTAATTAATCTTATGTTCTAGAAATTATACATGCATGCTGTTTTTTTAGACTACAAAACTGTGGATGCAGGAGATTTGGACCTGGAATCCATTAGAGCCGTTTTGCCCGAGATCAAGGTATACCCTTATTCCACTGAAGCCGAGGTACTGGATCGCATTCAAGGCATCGAAGTTGCCATTGCAAATAAAATTGAATTTGATTCAAAGGTTTTTGATTATGCTGACAAACTTAGACTGATTTGCGTTACAGCGACTGGAACAAATAATATCGATCTAGACTCCGCTGAGAAAGCTGGTGTCACGATCTGCAATATAAGAGACTATTGCACTGAGTCAGTGACCCAGCATGTTTTGCTTTCCATTCTTTCACTCTCACATTCATATTTTGATTATATGCACTCGATTCAAAGAGGCGAATGGCAAGAAGGCAGTGGCTTCAGTCTGCTCGAACACCCCATTAAAGAGCTTTCAGGAAAAAAACTGGGAATAGTTGGTTTTGGTGTCTTGGGCAAAGGTGTTGCCAAAGCTGCATCAATACTGGGCATGGAAACTTTGATTTGCGAAAGCTTTAATCCTGATAAGCCAGATGGTTCATTGCATAGAGTAGGATTTGATGAACTGCTTCGTGAATCAGATGTGGTCAGTCTTCACTGTCCGCTGACAGAAGAGACCGATGGTATTTTTAATGACGATGCATTTGAAAAAATGAAGTCATCTGCAATTCTGATCAACACAGCAAGAGGTGGCTTAGTCAATGATCAGGCTCTCATCAAAGCCATTGAAAACAAATCAATTGCGGGAGCAGCCATTGATGTACTTGATCAAGAACCACCTGACTCAGATCATCCTTTGATGAAAAAAAATTATAAAAACTTGATCATCACACCTCATATTGCTTGGGCTGCAAGAGAGTCAAGACAAAGGGCCCTTGATCGAATTGCTGATAATGTTGAGGCATTTCAGAGAGGGAAACCAATCAATGTTGTAAAACCAAAAGCGCTCTAGTGGAAACCAGTTTTACTTTTAAGGTTTTATTTTTCTATGGCTTTATTTTGATGCTTTTGATTTCAAGCGTTGTCGCATTCATTCAGCGATGTCGAATATCTGCCAAAAGAGGTGAGATGTTTTTTTTCATTGAGTTTAAAGAAACCTATGACGAAAAAGGACGGTTAGATCTTGTGCCCATTGATTCAGATAATGAAGGCACAGAAGGTTATGAGAGAATTTATGAAGCTTATGGTTTTTGCTTTGGCATGTTTTTTCTTTTCATTATATTTACCATGATGTCGCTCTCATGGGAAAGGGCTGCCGGCTACCAACTTCCAACATTTATTCCATTCAGCCTTATGCTTGCAACCGGGCTTTGGATTTCACCAATTTTTTCCTTATTTATTTTAGAGCTCAATGAAAACGATGTTTTGAAAATCTTTGTGCTGACAATAATGGGTTCATTCCTCAGTGTTTCTACTGGCATATTATTATCAGGAAGCATCTATATGGAAATTCTGGGATTGTTATTACCGCTATTTTTCTTGCCCTTGCTGATCTATCACTTACAGAGCTTGTTATTTTGGGGCATTGCCATTGGCACACCATGGAATGTTAGCCCGAAGGTGAGAAAAATAATGGCCTGGTATGGAATGGTTTGGTTTCCATTGTTGCTTACATATCAAGGCAGTCTCATAATTCCACTTGGCTTAAATGAATATGAAGGCTCATGGGCAAATGCTATTGAAGTAGCCATGGAACTATTTATTCGCACCGTTGAAATTATATTCAGAATGCTTGAGGTCCTTGGGTCTGGGGCATAAGAGATCCAAATATAAAAATTTCAAAACTGCAATTACCAAACAGAACATAAGAGAGGAGAGTAAAAAATGGTCACAATAATAATCATGGCGCTTACATTGGCGCTGCTTCAAATTTGGATCATTCCAATGACTGGTGCATTGGTAATCAATTTTAAAAGCATGTCTTACCTATTGTCGAATAGAGATAGTGAGATAACAATTGATCCAGCTTCGGTCTCCGCAAGAATTCTTAGGGCGTCTTCGAATCTGCAAGAAAGCTTGCCTGCATTTCTCACGCTCGCAATCCTTTCAATCATTACAAATGTGGATAACACAATGTATGCGATGACTTGGGTTTTTCTCAGGTTCCTTTATCTCTTGGTCTACGCAGCCGGAATCTTATACATCCGCACAGTGGTATGGCTGGGCTCTATTGTATGTCTGATTTTAATGGGTCTTGCTCTGATTTAGCGCTTAACTTCTCAGAGTTTTAACAGCTGGAACAGACAGGGCTCTATAAACGACAAACATCCCTGTAAGGAGGATGAGAACAAAGCCTGTTATTAAACCTGATCCAATGATTGTGGCATTGGGTGTATAGCTTGTTTCAAAAATCTGTATAGACACATATGCAGAAAACCCTATTGCGACAAAAAGAGATGTAATCGATGCAACCAAGCCCAATGCTCCAAATTCTGCCAATGCAATTTGAAGAATATCTCTTTGTTTGGCTCCCATTGCTTTCATGACAGCATTTTCTTTGTTCCGCTCCTCTACCGTTGAAAAAATCGAAGCAATTAAGGTCAGCACTCCTGCCAAGAGAGAGAGCAGAAAAATATACTGAACAGCTGTTGATGCCGTGTCTAAGACCACGCGAATCTGATCAAGCGCTGCTTCTAGATCTACGCTTGTGATTGTTGGAAAGCGCTCTATAAAAATATCAACTGCCTCTGAATTATTATCGACCTTCAAGCTTGTGATATATGACTGAGGAAGCTCGCTTGCGATAGCAGGTGAGAGCACAAAAAAGAAGTTTGGCGAGAAGCTTTCCCATTTAATTTCTCTAAGATTTTTAACCTCAACTGTGAAATTTTCGCCGGCCACATTGAACTCAAGCTGATCGCCAATTGATAGCCCCATTGATTTTGCCGCTTGCGCATCTACAGAAATAAAAGAACCATCCGCATCTTCATCTGCCCACCAGGAACCCTCTGTAATTGAATTGTTTTCTGGAAGTTCATTGAACCAAGTGAGATTTGATTCTCTTTGCTTGAATATTGAAAAAGAAATAGTTTGGCGTGTCTTGGTCTAAGCTGGAACGCCAAGTATTCACCAAATCAGAGCGTGTTTCTGCAAGAACAATTAGAAATGTCAGGGAGACGCCAAATACAATGACTTGCAATAGATTCTCAGAAGCTCTTTTTGAAAGATTTCTAAGGCCCATTAACCATCCATAACCACCGAAAACGGATGATAGTTTAGTCGAGAAAATTAATAAGTAGCCTATTCCTGCAAGTAAAATTACAAGGCCAAGAAGTGCAAAGAGAATACTTGCCACTAAGCTTAGATCGTTGAAGAGAAATAGAAGAAATAAGCTGAATATTAAGAAAGAAAACAAATAAATGGATGCCTCTGATTTAGAACCTTGTGTATCATCTTTTCTTAAAAGTTGAATTGGCTCAACCAATCCCAAAACCCTTAAATAAGGCCCACATGCTGCAATCACGATGCAGCAGGCTGTCAAAAAACCCAATAAGAGTGGTTTTGCAGTTGGTGGTGGCAGTTCTCTGTTTATGATTGGGCTCAAAATACTTTCCAGAAGTGCTTGCACTGAATATCCCAACGTACAGCCGATAAGTGTTGCCATTAAAATCAGCATCGCTAGTTGACTGATTTGTGACCACAATATGAATTTCTTTGAGGCGCCGAATACTTTCATGAGCGTTGTATTCAAAAGATGTCTTTTGGCATATCGTCTTGCAGCTATCATAGAAGACACCAAGGTGATTAAGATCGTGAACAATGCTGCAAGATTTGCAAATTGAGATGATTCATTTACTGAATTGCCAAGCTGTCCCTCAATGTCTGAAACTTTTTGTACACGAACTTCGTTCAAATCTCCTTCCACCTCCTCTAAGAAAGATTCGAGCTCACTCGATTCTCCAGAATAAAGCTGTCGATAAACCACTCTGCTGCCTGCTTGTATAACGCCCATTTCATCTAGGTCAGCATCATTGACGATAATGGTGGGAGAAAAAGATAAGAATCCAGTGCTTCGATCGGGAAAATCAATGAGTGTTCCGGTTATCTTGAATGATTTGTTGCCAAGTGTGATCAATTCGCCTGGTTTTGTATTCAGCGCCTCCAATATTTTTTCCTCTACCCAAACAGTGGAGGCTGCTGGTTGTTTTAAATCAAGATTTATATTGCTCCGGCCTTGAGGGATAACCTGTAAGTTACCTACCAAAGGGTAAGCGCTTGAAACTGCTTTGATTGATGCAAGTATATTGTCCTCATCTGTCAGCGCCATGGTTAAGAATGAGGTGGTTTCTGCAGTCTTTATTTCCTTTAATTCTGCTGTTTGAATGTACCGATCTTCGATTGGTGCTCCAGACCTAAACACCATCTCGGCACCAAGCACAATTGAGGCTTGTTGCTGAATAGATCGTTGAAAGCGATCACTTAAAAATCCCACACCTGATATTGCGGTTACAGAAAGAATCAGTGAAGAAAATAGGATGACCATGTCTCCTGA
>LUMP01000243.1_pt1 | contig 12956 bp, 12 predicted proteins | sample 729641 | NCBI WGS metagenome assembly LUMP01 (sample SAMN03860260, study PRJNA289734) | marine metagenome | biome: seawater column; feature: ocean; material: water; isolation source: Red Sea water column Station 12 - depth 47m | place: Saudi Arabia: Red Sea | collected 2011-10-15 | depth 47 m | reverse complement strand
TGAATATTTGAAATTCTGAGCATTAATCATACTTAGATCTTTCTTTGGTATGAGTGTTTTAGAAATATTCATATAATCATTAAGCAAAATTTTTACTTTTTCTTTTTTTGTAATTTCAATTTCTGAAAAAATGGATAGGACAATTGATTTATTAATTTGATCCCAATTTTCAAAACTTCTATCAAATTTTATAATTGAATTAATTATTTCTTTAATATCATGAGTTTTGATGAATTTATCATAACTGTTTGTTAATTTTTTAAAATAATTTTTATTAAAATTGATTGGTTTTTCTTTTTTTTGGTCGATTGAGGAAACAGATAATTTGTAAAAATAATTTTCAAATTCTTCAGTACTTTCTTCGATGGATACATCAGAAAATAAAGAAGAAAAAATGAACTGAATAAAAGCAAGCCTTGTTTCAGTCTTTATATAATTCTGCATTTATTCTAAAGAAGTTTAATACATGCATTAGCGGCTTCTTTTCCTTTATTTTTTTTTCTAACATCACTTCTTACAATAGCTTGTTTTAAATTATCACAAGTTAGTACGCCAAAACCTATTGGTACCTAGAGCGATAAACCCTTTGTATCTTTTTATATTTTTTGAAATTAAAAAAGGTATTTCAAAACAACCTGGTGCAAACAAAACATCAAAATCAATTTTATTTTTTTTGAGCTCTTTAGAAGCTCCCTCTAATAGATTATTACTAATATCTTCATAGTAATTTGAACTAACGATTAATACTTTTTTCATATCTTTTGCTGTTTTTCTATTTCTATATCAAAACCGTCTAATGCTATAATTTTTTTATTTGAATTTGAAAGAAGTATTATTTTTTTGATGCCTAAATTTTTTAGTATCTGCGCACCAACTCCATACTCTCTCAATTCTAATTTATTATCTTGTTTATTTCTTTGATCAAAAGCCTTCAAAATATTTGGAGCAATATCACTGTTTATTAAAACTATTGCCCCAGATCCATTTTTTTCAATTATTTCAAACGAGTGGTTAATTTCATCTCCAAAAGCGTTTTTTTCTGCAAAAATATCTTTTTCAATATTTAATTTATGCATTCTCACAGGATATGAATTTCCTTCATTTGTTACATTCTTTACTAAAGCATAATGTTTTTCATTGGATATTGTATTTTCAAATATTTTTAGTTTGAAATCAGTACCTTTTTCACTTTCAAAGGGACGTTCAGAAATTTGTTTGATGATCTTATTATATTTAAGTCTGTATTTAATAAGATCGGATACTGTGCCAACCTTTAAATTATGTAATTTTGCAAATTCAAGTATTTCTGGCAACCTTGCCATATTACCATCATCGCTCATAATTTCACAAATTACACCAGAAGGATTTAAACCTGCAATTTTTGAAATATCTACAGCGGCTTCAGTATGACCAGCTCTAACCAAAACACCGCCGTCCCAAGCCATTAATGGAAAAACATGTCCAGGATATACTAAATCATTTTTGTCACGATTGTGATTAATTGCTACAGATATAGTGTGAGCACGATCAGCTGCAGAAATACCAGTAGTTACACCTTCCTTAGCCTCAATTGAGACGGTAAAAGCTGTCAGATCATTCTTTTGATTGTTGGGATTCATTAAAGGCAATTCTAATTCTTCTATTCGTTGTTTTGTCATTGATAGACAGATTAGTCCTCTGCCATACTTTGCCATAAAATTAATTGCATCTGGTGTTGCCATTTGGGCAGGAATTATTAAATCACCCTCATTCTCTCTTCCAGGATCATCAACAAGAATATACATTCTACCATTACGTGCTTCCTCAATAATTTCCTCAATAGTCGATAGATTTAATGTTTTATTTTTATCAGTCATAAATTATTTTCTTTCTGAAAATCTTGCAAGATAATCAAATTCAATATTAACAATATCATATTCTTGGAGGTCGCTTAGGTTAGTATTATCAAATGTATGAGGAATAACAGATATACTAAAATATTCATTTGTAACATTTGCTATAGTTAAAGAAATACCATTTACAGCAATAGAGGCTTTTTCAACAATATAGTTTTTATCTTTATTTTGGAAGTTCTCGAAAAAAAAATCCCAACTATTATTTAATTTTGAAACCTTTAAAAGTTTAGTAGTTCTGTCAACATGGCCGTAAACAAAATGTCCTGATATTTCATCACCAATCTTAAGAGACTTTTCTAGATTGATTGGTTTTATTTTATTAAATGAATTTTCAGAAAAGGTTGTTCTGAGCATTGTTTCTTCCCCAACATTTGTTTTAAACTGATACAAATTATTAATTAATTGTATTTCAGTAGCAGTTAAGCATACTCCATTACAACATATGGATGAGCCTATTTTACAGTCACTTAAATCAAGATTAGTAGATATCTCTAAAATACCTTTAGAGAAATTAACAACTTTACCTTTTTCCTGAATGATTCCTGTAAACATTTATTTTACTTGGTATTTAAAATAAGAATTATCATCAAAACTAATCTTTTCTAACAATTTCTTATCAATCCTCTTTAAATTATTTCCTTTAATTACTGGTATGCCTTTCTCACCTATTATGATTGGAGCTTTAAATAAATGAATTTCATCCACTAAATTATTTTTAAGTAAATTAGCAAAAAAAATACCTCCCGCCTCAACAAATAAGTCAGAAATTTTCAATTTATAGAGATTACTAAATAATTTTTTCAAATTTAAGGAATTATTCTCTTTTTTCATTTGAATAACTTCACACCCTATTTGAATTAATTTTTGAGATTTTGAATTTTTTTTGGAAGTAAATATAATTACTCTTTTATCATGCAAATTGTTAAGAACTTTAGAATTTAAAGGGATATTTAAATTAGTGTCTACCACTACGACATTAAGATTTTTAATAATTTTATTTTTGTTCCTAACAGTAAATCTAGGATTGTCTTTAATGATTGTTTTGGATGTAGTTAGGATAGCCTGACTGTTTGATCTGAGTTTGTGAACATAAGATCTACTTTTTGAATTAGAAATCCATTTACTTTTATAGTCGCTCCAGGCTATTTTTTCATCATTCGAAATAGCCATTTTAACTTTAGTAAAAGGTTTTTGTTTTGTTAAACTTTTAAAAAAGAACTTATTTAAATTTATTGTTTTATTTTTTTCTAAACCAGTGATTACTTTTAATTTATTTCTTTTTAATTTGGTGATGCTTTTATTTTTAGTTCTTGGGTCAGGATCAATACATGAAATATAAATTTCTTTAATTCCAGATCTTAAAATTTGATCTGCACAAGAACCGTTTTGAGAACTATGAAAACAAGGTTCAAGCGTAACATACATGCTAGATCCACTGGCTTTTTTTCCAGCTTTTTTTAACGCTATCTCCTCTGCATGCGGTCTTCCAGTTCTACTTGTTACACCCTTTGATATTATTTTATTATTTTTAGTAATTATGCAACCTACTGATGGGTTAGGAAATGTTTTTCCAAAATTTTTAAATGCTAAATCGTGTGCATAATTAATAAACTTTAAGTGATTAGTCATTTTAATAAAAATGATTTTTATTTATCTTCGAGATTTCCAAGGAAATCTTCAAAATCTTTTACTTCTCTAAAATTTTTATAGACAGATGCAAACCTAACATAAGCTACCTGATCAAGGTTAGCGAGGGCTTCCATAATATATTGACCTATAAGCGCAGTTTTAATTTCACCTTCACCTGTATTTTCTAGTTTTCTTACAATTGCGTTAACAATTTTTTCTATTTTTTCTGTTTCTATATTTCTTTTTCTAAGAGCAAGAGATAAGGATCTATACATTTTATCTCTATCGAAAGTTTCTTTCTGGCCATTTGATTTAGCGACAATTAGATCTCTCAATTGAATTCTTTCAAAGGTTGTAAATCTTGATCCACACTGTTCACAAATTCGCCTTCTTCTTATCGCAGTATTATCTTCAGTTGGTCTTGAGTCTTTTACTTGTGAGTCTTCATTACTGCAAAAAGGACATCTCATTAAAATGCCTCATCGTATATTGGGTATTTTTTGCACATATTTATAACTTTACTTTTCATAGAAGAAATAAATTCTTTTTGATTATCCTCATTTTGATTAATGTTTTCAAGTACTTCTGAAATCATATTACCAATTTCACTAAAATCAGTTTCATTAAAACCCCTGGAAGTAGCTGCGGCAGTTCCAAATCTTAATCCACTAGTTATTTTAGGAGGATTAGGGTCGTAAGGAATAGCGTTTTTATTACATGCAATGCCCACCTCTTCCAGTATTTTTTCAGCTTTATCTCCAGTAACGTTTTTAGGAGTAAGGTCTAGCCAGACTATGTGAGAGTCAGTTCCACCTGTTACAATTTTGAAACCATTATTTACTAAGGAAGACGCTAATACTTTAGCATTTTCAATAACTTTCTTTATATAATCTTCAAATTCAGGCTTAAGTGCCTCACCAAAAGCAACAGCTTTGCCTGCCATAACGTGCATCAGTGGACCACCTTGCAAACCAGGAAATACAGCACTATTGATTTTTTTTATTAAAGTCTCATCATTAGTTAATATCATAGCACTTCTTGCACCTCTGAGAGTTTTGTGAGTTGTAGAAGTAACCACATGCGCGTACTCAATGGGATTAGGATATTGTTTTCCTGCAATCAACCCAGAGTAATGAGCCATATCAACTAAAAAATATGCCCCAACCTTATCAGCAATATCTCTAAATTTTTTCCAATCAATAACTCTAGGATATGCAGATGCTCCTGCTATTATCAATTTTGGTTTATGCTGAATAGCTAATGCTTCCACTTCATCATAATCTATTAAATCTTTATCATTTCCATCCTTTTTGACGCCATATTGAACTGGATTAAACCATTTACCTGACAAATTCGGTTTTGCCCCATGAGTTAAATGTCCTCCCGATGCTAAAGACATCCCAAGTATTGTGTCATGAGGTTGTAAAAGAGCTAAAAAAACTGCTTGATTAGCTTGAGCTCCACTGTGCGGTTGTAAATTTGCATATTTACAATTGTATAGTTTCTTTACTCTTTCAAGAGCAATATTTTCTGCCTGATCAACAAATTCACATCCACCATAATACCTATTTCCCGGGTAACCCTCGGCATACTTATTTGTCATCACTGAGCCTTGAGCATTTAAGACTGCTTTAGATGCTATATTTTCTGAAGCAATTAACTCTATTTGATTTTGTTGTCTTTCAAGCTCTTTTTGAAGAGTTGCATATACTTCTGGATCAGAAGTTTTGATACTATCGTTAAAAAAATTTATGCTCATATTTTATCTATCCTTGCTTGATGTCTACCTGCTTCAAATTCAGTTTCAATAAAAGTTTTCACAGATTTTATAGCTTCCTCTTCATCCATAAATCTTCCTGGCAATACCAATACATTAGCATTGTTATGCTGTCTAATTAATCTTGCAATTTCATTATTACTAACTAATCCAGCGCGAATTCCTTTTACTCTATTAGCTGCCATACTCATTCCTACACCTGTGCCACAAATCAAAATACCTAAATTACTATTATCTTTTAATACTTCATTAGTTAATTTGTGTGCAAAATCTGGATAATCAACACTCTCTTCTGAATTTGTTCCCAAATCCACTAATGATTTAAAAAAATCACACAATTTGCTTTTTAATGCAAAACCTGCATGATCTGATGCGATGTAGAGTTTCTTATCCATTATAATTAATTATTATTCCCTTATAATAAAATAATGATATTGCATATCATTCTATGAAACAAAATACATGGTTTGACCCTTTTTTTATTTTTGAAAATTTATCAGAAGAGGACAAACTTATTCAAAAAAATGTAAAACAATTCTGCAATGCTGAACTTAGGCCAAATGTAGTAAAATATAATCATGACCATTTTTTTGATAAAGAGCTTTACAAAGAATTTGGAAATCTAGGTATTCTTGGCGCAACAATTAAAAATTACGGTGGTGCAGCGGCGTCTAATACAGCCTATGGTCTTATAAATTATGAAATTGAAAAAGTGGATAGTAGTTATAGATCATCAATTTCAGTACAATCTTCTTTGGTAATTCATCCAATTAATGAGTTTGGTTCTGAAGAGCAAAAAAATTATTACCTTCCTGACTTAATATCTGGAAATAAAATTGGCTGTTTTGGTTTAACAGAAAGTGAAGCAGGATCAGATCCATCATCTATGAAAACAACGTATAGCAAACAAAAGGATGGATATGTTTTAAATGGTAGTAAAAATTGGATAACAAACTCACCAATTGCAGATGTATTTATTATTTGGGCTTTAAATGAAAAACATGAAGCAAATTCGATCAAGGGATTTATTCTAGATAAAGGTATGAAAGGTTTATCAACAAAATCTATTGAAAATAAAACAAGTTTAAAAATTAGTCCAACAGGTCAAATTATTATTGATAAAGTTTTTGTAAAAAATTCGAATTGTCTTGAATACACACAAGGTTGGAGTTCCGTATTTAGTTGTCTAAACAAAGCACGATATGGAATCAGTTGGGGTGTTTTGGGATCAGCAACTGAGTGTTGGTTAATTGCAAAAGATTATGTTGAGAACAGAATTATGTTTAAAAAGCCTTTGGCTGCAAATCAATTGATTCAAAAAAAACTTGCTGACATGCAAACAGAAATTAATCTTGGATTATCATCATGTTTATTAACTGCGAATGCAATGAATAATAATAAGAATATTATTAATGCTATTTCAATTTTAAAAAGAAACAATTGCAAAAAATCACTTGATATAGTGAGAGACTGTAGAGATATGCTTGGTGCAAATGGACTGATAGAGGAGTATCATATTATGCGACACCTCGTAAATTTAGAAACAGTAAAAACATATGAAGGTGCTGAGAATATTCATTCTCTAATTCTTGGAAAAAATCAGACTGGAATTGCAAGTTTTTAGTATTAATTAATTATAATAGTAAAAATTCTCTACCTAATTTTATTAATTAAGTGTAGAAATTATATATTAATATTCATATTTTTCGGGAGGACATATGAAAAAAAACTTTAAAAGACGTGACTTTATAAAGAAAGCGGGTGTTGCAGCTGCCGCAGCTACTGCCGTATCTTCTTTTCCTGCTCCAGCAATAGCTGCAGACAGAATTGAGGTTAACTGTGTTGCTACTTGGGGTCGTGGATATCCAGGACTTGGAACAGGTGGTGAAGCAGTATCACAGAGAATCTCAGATCTAAGTGATGGCAGAATTGTTGTAAACCACTATGCCGGTGGTGAGAGAGTTGGGCCACTTGATGTTTTCACAGAAGTAACTTCTGGTAACGCACAAATGTACAATAGTGCAGATTATTATTGGGTTGGACAACACCCTGGATGGGGCTTCTTTGCATCAGTTCCATTTGGTTTAATTGCAACTGAAATTAATGGTTGGATTAGACACGGAGGTGGCCAAGAGCTATGGGATGAACTTGGCGATGAATTTGGATTAAAAAACTTTATGGCTGGAAACTCTGGCGTTCAAATGGGTGGTTGGTTCAACAAAGAAATTAACTCACCTGATGATTGGAAGGGTCTTAAAATGAGAATGCCAGGTTTAGGTGGTATGATGATAACTAAACTTGGTGCCTCTGTTGTAGGAATGCCTGGTGGACAGATTTATGAAAACCTTATCAATGGTACTATTGACGCATGTGAATGGGTTGGTCCATGGAATGATGAGAGATCTAGATTCTATGAAGCAGCTAAATACTACTATTGGCCTGGTATGCATGAGCCTGGAACATTAATCACTCTTGGATGTAATAAATCTTGGCTAACTAGTCTAAGCAAAACTGATCAAATGATTATTGAGCATGCTGCTACAGTGCAAAATGAAATGATGCTTACAGAGTACAACGCTAACAATGGTGCTGCACTTCAAAGATTAATTAATGATCATGGTGTTGAGCTTAGAGAGTTTAACGATGATGTAATTGATGCAATGGGTGAAGCTTCTGAAGAACTTTATGCTGAATTAGCAGAAGGTAATGAACTAACTGGGCGAATTCTAGAAAGTTTCAAGAAAGCTAGAAGTGATATTGGCGACTGGTTAAAAATTGCCGATCATGGTTATACTGCTCAAAGACGAAGAGTCTTAGAGGGTTAATTTTTATCTTTTAGTGGGGATTTAATCCCCACTACTATCTTATGAATACATTTAGTTTAGCAAAGTTTTTTTCTGTTGGCATTGTGCTTTATGTATTTGCTTTTTTAATTAATAACTATTTAACATTTGCTGGGGATTGGCCTGGCGCTTTTTCAATCACAAATGATTTAAATATTTATTCTATTTTCCAATTCAGTTTATATTTAATAGCAATTTTATTTCCGATTTATATAGTCTTTTTATATAAACAAAATTTTACAATAATACGTTTAGCTGATTTTTTACAAGGACTCAATGAATACATAATTCGTTTTGCTTTCTGGTCAGTATTAATCATAGGAATTGTAGATGCTATAATTTCTCTACTAATCATTGAAGGTTTCATAGAAATGTTTTTCGGCAAAAGCTGGAATGTCAAATTTTCAAATAACTCATTTAGAGCCCCTTATATACATTTTCCACTCTTGTTTATTTCTCTTTTACTAGGATACTATTTTAAAAAACTTAATTTTTTCTGGTTAGCATTTTTGGTTGTTGTTGCTGAATTTCAAATTGTTGTATTGAGATTTGTATTTTCATATGAACAAACTTTGATGAGTGATCTCGTTCGATTTTGGTATGGAAGTCTATTTTTATTTGGAAGTTATTACACCTTAATAAAAGATGGTCATGTAAGAGTAGATGTACTTTACACAAATTTTACAGAAAAAAACAAAGCAAAGATCAATTTATTTGGAAGTTTGATTTTAGGTATTCCTCTTTGTCTTACTATTTTTCTAAAAGGAATGGCATGCAAACAATGTGTTTTAAACCAGCCTATAATGAATTTTGAAACATCACAAAGTACGCAAGGTATGAATATAAAATATTTAATGGCAGGTTTTCTTATAATTTTTGCACTCACAATGTTAATTCAATTCGTGGTCTATTTTTTAAGAAGCCTTAATATTATCAAAGAGGAATAAAATGGAATTATTTTTTCTTTTTTTATTAATATTTGTAATGGCGTTTGCGTTGGCTTCAGGATTTCCATTAGCTTTTGCTTTACCTGGCTCTGCAATTATAACAATTATGTTAGCTGGCCTATTTGGATATTTAATTGAAGGTAACGCTAATGAATATTTTATTTCTGATGGTCCGTTTCAATGGTTAAATGCTGGTATAACAAACTTTAGAGGTGTTTATTGGGAAGTTGAGAGAGATACTTTAATAGCAATTCCACTATTTATTTTTATGGGCATAATGCTTGAAAAATCTAAGATTGCAGAAGATTTGCTTATAAGTATGGGGCAGCTTTTTGGTCCAATGCCTGGAGGTTTAGGAATTTCAGTTATTTTTGTAGGAGCATTATTAGCTGCTACAACAGGTATAGTTGGAGCAACTGTTGTTGCTATGGGATTAATCTCTTTACCCGCAATGATGAAAAATAATTATGATAAATCTTTAGCTTCAGGAATTGTATGTTCATCAGGTACGTTAGGTCAAATAATCCCTCCATCAATTGTTTTAATAATTTTAGCTGATCAATTAGCAACGGCTTCTGATGCTGCAGATAATATGAGAAGATTAGATTACAAAAATGCTACAGGGTCTATGAATATACCCGGTCAATTTAGTGTAGAGTCCGTAAGTGCTGGAAATATGTTTTTAGGAGCCTTTCTTCCAGGATTGGTTCTGGTTTCATTATATATGCTTTATGTTCTCTTTGTTGGTATATTTAAAAAAAATGCAGTTCCACCTGTTAAATATGAAGGAAATTATAATTTTATTTTTTTTAGGAAAGTGTTCTTATCCCTAGTACCCCCATTAGCACTGATTTTTGTAGTTCTTGGTTCTATTTTAATGGGTGTCGCAACTGTTAATCAAGCTGGTGCTATAGGCGCTGTTGGCGCAGGAGTTATGGGAAGTTATAGGCTTTATGGTGAAGGTAAACTAAAGTACGTGCCAGCCATTGTGACAATAATTTCTTTGATCATAATTACAATTCTTGTTGCAAATTTTGATTTAAATATAAAGACTATCAATTCTTCATCAGAATTGACTGCAGTTTTATGCGCAACTTTAGCTGTGTTCTTTTTAGTCTTAGGTATTGTTTGGAGTTTCTGGAGAACTTTTAGAATAAATGATGTTCTTAAAAAAGTAATGATTGAAACTAGTTTAACGACATCAATGGTATTTATTATCCTCATTGGTGCTGCAATGTTAACTGCTGCATTTAGAGGTTTTGGGGGTGAGGAAATTGTTAAAGATTTTCTTACAGGGCTGCCAGGAGGTTTTTGGACTCAATTTATAGTAGTAATGGCAGTAATTTTTATTTTAGGATTTTTTTTAGACTTTATAGAAATAGCAATTGTGGTAGTGCCAATAGTTGCTCCGATACTACTTGCAGAAACATCAGCAAATATAACAGCGGTATGGCTAGGTGTTATGATAGGTGTTAATATGCAGACTTCTTTTTTAACTCCCCCTTTTGGATTCTCTTTATTCTATTTAAGAGGTGTTGCTCCTAAATCAATTAAAACAACTGAAATTTGGAAGGGTGCAAGTGTATTTATTTTCTTACAATTAGTTGGTTTAGGAATAGTTGGATATTTTCCTCAATTAGTAAATTACTTGCCTTTAAGATCATATTACTCTTCTGAAGTTGCTCCACCCCCAATTAATCCTAAATTACAGGAGTGTTTATTTGATTATACTTATGATAAATATACATTAACCTTTACAGAAACAAATAATCTGATTACAAAAATAAATTCCTATAATTTAAGTTTTATTCCTGAACCACAGTCTAAAAAAATCTCAGACATGATATCTGGTATAGGATCATCTAAAAATTTAATTGATGAAGTGAAAATATCTGAGTCAAATTTTAATGATTACTCTATTAATTACAAACCTTTACATACAAAAGTAAGAAGATTAGAAAAAGACATATATAAAAAACTTAATAAAATTGAAAAAATTAAAAAAGAAATTAGGCTGGAGATTGATCCAACTGAAATTGAAAAACTAGATAGTGAAATTCTAGACTATCAAGATGAGATTGAAAAAATTAAAATGACAATCCCAAGTAATTGGGAAAGTGAAAATAGTGAATTTAACAATATTCTTAACGAATATAATAAAACTAAGTTAAAATATAATAAAACAGTTGATAACTCTTTTAATGAATTGATGGAATTTATTGAAATTTTTAAAAACCTAGAAGATCTTTTTTTAATAGAAGATAGTTTTGATAAAATTTTTAATAAAATAGAAAAAGAGGATGAAAATATCTCTGACCAACTGAAGGAGTTTGAGAGAAAATTCAATAAATTTAATCAAGTGTCTAATATTAAAAAACCAATTAAAAATGCTAGAAAATTATTAAAGAAAAACTATGATAAAAAATCTGAAGCTCTAGAATTAATCATGGAAAGTAAATTAATTTATGAAAAAGAAATATTCTGGAGATTAAAAGCTAAAGATATTTTATTAGAGGATTTTATTTTACTATCTAAATTAGGAGAGGAAACTTTTGGTTTAAGAAAACAAGATAGTTTAAATAAAGAGCAGGCTGTATACCTAGCTAGATGCAAATCATCACACGAAGATATATCTTTATATTTCTAATTATTTTTTTTCAATATCCATAACTATATGAATATAATCCATAGCATGACCATCAGGATTACTAGAAACCTCATCTTGGTATGAGTTATAAAAATCATCAACTATTTCATTAATTTCATGGTCATTTCTATTTTGTAATGCAGTTTTAAAAACTGTTTCTGACCAACTACGCATTGTAGGAATTAAGGTATTTGCGTAATCTTGAGATGTCATTGTGTTTTTATTTTTTTCATAGTGAATTTTATAAGGGCAATCAGTAAACATTGTTTTATAAGAATTTAAAACTAACCCAGATTTAGAAACTTCTGAATTAGGATCATCAAAAGGTTTTATAAACTCTTCAACTGTTCTATAATGTTGGGTAAAGGTGGCGTTTATAAACTCATCTTTTGAGATGATATTTTTAGTCTCTAAGTTTTTCCAATGTTTGGCAAAATTATCAAACATATTATGACCACCAGTATTACCTAGATACCTGCCCTTTTCATCTATTCCAAAATTAATACAAACAAACCGACCTCCAGATACTAGTTCTTTTGATCTGCTTAATAAAATTTTTTCCCAATCTTTTAGCGCCTGTTGTTTGAATAAATTTTTTTCATTTTCTTTTGCTCCAACCATATGGACATGATCTTTAATCAAACATGGTCTTTCTGAAACATAATGCATAGCGGTTGCCGAAAAACCTAGAGATAAGCTATTATTAGACATCAGCTGTTCGTGAAAACCAGTTCCACATCCATGAACAAAAACATTAGGAAATTCTTTTTGAAATGCAAATTTTTTATCACCTTGCATACCTTGCATCGTTCTAAATAAAACTGAAAAATCATTCGAGGCAAGATCTGTATACAAAATTTCTATTTGTCTATCGTCGCCAGATGATCTTATATTATCTATTATATTAAACCACATTTGTTGACTGGTGCCACCATCAGCGCTACCAAAATCAGCTATTCTGAGAATGTCTTGTTTAGGTAAGTTTTTAAGAGAGTTTAAAAGTAGCTCTTGTGTTTTATCGATTGCATTCTTTGCGCCAGCAGTTTTAGCGGAATAATAACCCTCCCCTTTCATTGATAAACTTGATTGTGTATTGAGATCAGTTGTCATAGTAAATATAATATTCCCTAAATTGATTTAGAAAACAAGTTAAATATTAAATTTTAAATTTTTATTAAATCCTTTTGGAATTTTTTTACCTACTTGCGCTCTTTTTCC
>LUMP01000986.1_pt1 | contig 12964 bp, 10 predicted proteins | sample 729641 | NCBI WGS metagenome assembly LUMP01 (sample SAMN03860260, study PRJNA289734) | marine metagenome | biome: seawater column; feature: ocean; material: water; isolation source: Red Sea water column Station 12 - depth 47m | place: Saudi Arabia: Red Sea | collected 2011-10-15 | depth 47 m | reverse complement strand
ATCTATGTCTTTTACAGAATCAATCAGGAAGTTCTGATGGGCGTCTAATTTCATGTTCCAATTGCATGGTTTTACCTATTGCGATTACCCTTTCACCCTTGATACAAATTGCTGGCATTAAATCGGTTAGAATAGCCACTCAGCAAGCCCTTTCTGGAGGAGGGAGATTGCTTCTAGCCGAAGGTCGAGCAGGCCATCAAATCTCCTCGGACATACCTGGAGAGGCGGAATCAATAGTAACCGAATTAACGAAGATAATGTCTAGCGAATTCGATATTGAAGCCTCTTGTGAAAGGGTAATGCGTGACCACGGTCATTACGCACGAATCGAAGTCGAATTTGAGGAACAGGTTAGCGCCCATCAAGTCATTCGTGCTTGGCGAGAATCATATTCTAGAAGCCAAGAACTTAACCTTCCTTCAGCTGCTAAGAGACCAATCATATTCGTTGATGGAGAACTTGATGACGACCATCGCTGGGTCGGCTTTGAGGAAATAGAACACCCTGCTCATGACCTCAAAGCGGCTATGGCAGTTGCAGTAGGTGAGGTGGAAATAGAAGGCTCAAGCCTTAGATTTTCTTTGATGGCCGACAATACGATACGCGGTGCTGCTGGATATTCTGTGTTGCTTGTAGAGCAATTACTCGCCGACGGGCTTCTGCATGATAACAACACTATACTTGCACAAGAGGTTTGACCGCACATCCCAATAGAGTGACTACCTTCCCAAGCCGTGCGTCAGCGCCAACTTGCAATGCTGCTTTCCTCTCTACCTCCACATCCATGTGGGAATGTAGAATTGGAACAATATTCTACCTCGGGTGATATTGCTGCCTCTTGGCTAGCACAAATTATTGCATTCGGAGACCTCTCGGAGGATTCATCCATTGTTGATTTAGGTGCGGGAAACGGAGTTTTAGGCGTGGGGGCAGCACTGATGGGTGTGTCTCAGGTAGTTTTGGTAGAGGCGGACGAAGAAGCCTGCTCAGTGGCATTTCAGTCGATTGAGCAAGCAGGTGTTTCGGATTCAGTGGAAATAATCTGTAAAACAGTCGATGATTCTCTTGATGTGAGTGGTGCAGACTTGATTATTTCCAATCCTCCCTGGGGTACTCAAAAAGTAAAATCAGATCGTCCTTTTCTAGAAGCAATAATTCGTTCAAATGCTATTTCACATCTGATGCATAGCGCTGAAGCAACGCATATTGAAGCGATATTCGAATCGGTTGGATGGAAGGCTGAGAAATACTGGGAAACAGATTTCGCATTACCCGCTGCCTATTCTCATCACTCCAGCCGTCAAGGGAAGACTAGAGCTGGATTCTGGCGTCTATTGCCACCGGGCCACTCCTAATTTCTCGATTTTGCCGTGCTACGCACGGCCGGACCGTTCATAGGGGGCAGGCCGGTGGCCGCCCTCGATGAGTGCTAGTACTGGTGACTTTGTCACGCCGGGTAACCAGGTCGAAGTGCCGGCTGGTGCTAGCCTAGGTTCGGGCCTCTCTGAGACTGAATCTGGCGCAATAGCCCTAGTCAGTGGCAGAATTATTTCCGATGGCGATACAATCTCAGTGGACGCTAACCGTCCAGAGACAAATTCTCCACAGATAGGCGACGACGTAATTGCAGAAGTTACCAAACTTATGCCAAAGGTTGCAATGATTCGTATTCTTCACATCGAAAAGGATGGCGGGCATCGAGATCTTTCTGCTGAGAATTTGTTTGCCGACATTTTCGTCACTGAAATCGTGGATAGATTTCTCCCTTCACCTGGCGACGCTATGAGATCACGGGATTTGATACGTGCCCGAATCACCCAACTCGAACCAAATCTCAAGGCCAGTACACGAGGCTCTCCTGAGTTGGGAGTGCTATGGGCAATTTGTCCTGCTTGCGGAAATGAATTGGTAACTTCTGATGACAAGCAAGACTTCAATGTCGATTGTAATCGATGTGATTATTCAGGTTATCGAGCCCTATCGAATGGATTTGGCCATGGCCATACTCTCGGTGAAGATATACAGAACTTGAACAGGGCAGGAGAAAGATGGTCCGCTGAAGCTGAAGGTAATCTCGGTCACGAAGGGGCTAGACCCTATCTTTCGCCAATGGCCGACCATCGTCGAGGTCCAAGCCACCAAGCACCTCAAGCCGCAATGCGAATGCGCTCTGCCATTACAGGAAAAGGCGGTGGTGGGGCTGGAAGACAGAGAGTACAGCACGAGTGTAAGTGTACACTTTGTGGAACTGATACAACCGTTCCATTCAAGCCGACTGCTGGAAAACCAATCCGTTGTAAAGACTGCATGGACAAGGTCAAAGAAGGCAAGGCCACAAAGGAAGAACTCGCTGCTGAGCGTGAAGTATTGACCAAAGCACGTTCGGAAGCCGCCGAACTAGCAGGCATCAAACTCTTCATCGCCCGCTTATCCTTCGATGCTAGCGAGGATGAATTGAGGAATCTCTTCTCAGCACATGGAGAGATTACAGAGTGCAGTATTGCCAAAGATCGAGATACTGGTAAATCACGCGGATTTGCTTTCGTCAAGTTTGCTAGCCGGAAAGCCGGTGAAAAGGCGATTAAGGAATTGGATGGAAGTGAAATACACGGCAGAAAAATCAGTGTACAGGAATCCAATGATGGCGGAGATCGCGGAGGCAGAGGGTCTCGTGGCCGAGGCCGCCGCAACCGTCGCTGATGCAAATTAATCGCTTTACTCACTCTCTCTTAGCGAAGTCGTGAAGACGGAATAGTAATCCGACAGGTTGAGGGATTGAATGGAAGGCTGGTTGGTCCTCGATGGATATGAGGATGAACCAGCTGCATTTGGTGTGCCAAACTATCTTGGTTTTCATATCCGATATATCTGTGGCGTTCTAGAATCTAAGTCAATACCATACACCTACATGACTATTGACGAGTGGAGACTTTTCCACAAACAGAAACTTGCTAATTCTTCTGAAAGACACGAACTCCAACGAGAACTTTCGGAACTGGATGGCGCTGTTGTCCTCGCCGGGGCAGTAGTTCCCGGTAAGTATGTTCGAGGGACTCCGATCTCACGAAGAGAATTAGATGATTTTCTTGCGGTATTTCCTAGTGAACAACCTGTGCTAGCAGGTGGCTGGGCTATCCGTCATTGGCGCTACGATGGATGGATGCCACTGCGGACAAATTTATTCTGCGCAGTGCAAGATACAGACGCTACATTGGATTACTATCTGTCGACCGGAGATTGGTCACACAAACGCAGAACTGCCGAACAGTGGGACGATTGGGCGAAGAAAGGTGCGTCTGGAAAATGTGTCACAAATCATCCGGACCTTTTCACAGAAGATGGTCGTTCTGGGCCATTGACTTACGAAGTAGAATTGTATCAAGGCTGCGTTCGTTACAAACGGGGTTGCAAGTTTTGTATTGAACCAAAGAAAGGAGTTCCGATATGGAGGGATGAGGAGGATGTCATCACCGAAATTACTACCGCTCTGGATAATGGCGTTCGTCATGTTCGTATAGGTGGCGCTACAGACATTTACACCTACAAGGCAGAAGGTGTGGTAGAACTAGAATACCCCATTCCTAATCCAGAACCAATTGCTAAAGTTCTACATGGTTTACGGCAAGATGAGCGGTTAGAAATACTCCATGTTGACAATGCAAACCCCTCTATTGTTGCTGAAAATTTGGAACCTTCAACAGAGATTACTAAATCACTAATTTCGACCCTCTCCGATGGTGCAGTACTCTCCTTTGGACTTGAATCAGCGGACCCAAAAGTGCACGAAACAAATTGGCTGAATTGCGATTCAGAACAACTCAAAATTGCTATACGACACATCAATCAATTTGGCCGAGAGAGGGGAGAAAGAGGTTTGCCAAAACTGCTTCCAGGTCTAAATTTCATTGCCGGATTGAACGGTGAATCAACTGAATCATACAGAATGAATCGCGACCTGTTGGATTCACTTCGGTCGGAAGGATTGTGGCTGCGGCGGATAAATATCAGACAGGTTGAAGGACAAGGATTCCAAGAAATTCCCGAGGATACATTTCAGTCATTCAAACGCAGCGTAAGAGAGGAGATAGACAAACCACTACTAGAGGAGATGTTTCCAATCGGCAGCGAACTCAAAGGAATTTGGTGGGAGGCACATGATGATCGAATTAGAAGGCCTGAACAGGTGTTGGATAAGACGCACAGAGAGGCCTCAATTTATGGCCGAGCAGGGATAACATTTGGAAGGCAAATCGGTGCATATCCCATATTGGTGGGAACACCATATCAAATCCCACTTGAAACCGAATCAGAAACCTATCCCTCAACTCCGCAAGCCAATCTCAACTTGAGGCAATACCCGGAATAGGGAGTAAGGCTGCTTGGCGCATCGTGTCCAACAGAGCCAAGGCGTCTAGGAAATCTTCCGAGAATCCATACTCCGACGTAAAAACGGCTCTTCAGGATGCAGGCGTCCAGTCCTACGGACTGGCTCTGAAGGTCCTAAAGGCATGATGCAACCCGTTCAGGCATAGGGAATAGTGATAATCTCAGCAATCACGCCAAGAAGCATGTTGAACGAGGAAACGAAGAGAATCGTTGCTTTGGGAATCTGTGTTTTATTCCTTGGAGTTCCAATGTTAGGGTACTTATCTGGCGGTGAGGAATCACAACCCACTCTGGCCAATCAGAGCGAGAAGTCCTTCACTCACTCTAGTGGTCCAACTTTGAATATCCAAGGTAGCGAAGCTGGAACGGTATTCTCTCATTCCGTTTTGGACATTGGTGTGGATGGTCCATTGGTTGTGCTCGCAAACGGCACAACTGTTGAATGGTCTCAGGGTAATCCGGTTTACAGTGAAAACTCATTAATTTCTACTTCGGGAAGATGTTCAATTCTATCCAATTACTCAATGTATTGTTCCGGTTCAAACAACTATGGTCAACTCGGACTAGGAAATTCGGTTTCGACTTCTGGCTATGTTACTCTGAGCCATGAACCTGTGGTAGTCGATGAGGGTAAAGATCACACCTGTGCAATTTTACTCGATGCCAGTCTTTGGTGTTGGGGACGAAATCACTTCGGTCAGATTGGAGACAACTCAACCGATAATCGAGTATCTCCTGTGAATATCGACCTAGGAAGTGGTGTTTACGCTGTTGCGGTCTCAGCCGGAGAGCACCACACTTGTGCCATAACTCATCTTGGCGATGTAATGTGCTGGGGCTACAATGTTAGAGGGCAACTCGGAGACGGCACAACCAACAATTCACTAATTCCTGTATCCGTCGACCATTCTACTGGTTTGAGGGCGGTTTCGTTAGTTACTTCGGGATTATCATCTTGCGTAATTTTCGAAAATGGCTCGGTTGGTTGTTGGGGTAACAAGTATACAGTATTCTCCGACAATGGTGCTGTTACAGGAAACGTCCATATCATCGATCTAGGGACTAATATTAGTGCCATCATGCTGGATGGTATTGGCTCTCACACATGCGCAGTAACCGACAACGGCTCAATGCAATGTTGGGGTGTCAACACGCATGGGCAATTAGGTGATGGAACCTGCTCCTCTACAACGAATGCTGATTGTTCGGCAGAGAATATGTTCCCTGGTGAGGGGGATCCAACCGTACATGTGAATCTAACCTCGGGTCTAACCGTATTAGCAGCAGCAACTGGTTCAGACTCTACTTGTGCTCTACTCTCTGATGACTCCTTGCGCTGTTGGGGTGCTCAGTCTGGCGAGTTTGATAACACGACAGATTCACTTCTGAATCCTTACCAATTGACATTTGCCGATGGTGCCCATATTGCATATACCGAGCAGGACTTTGATGGCGATGGTATTCGTAATTTCTTCGACACTCATCAGACAGGTGATGATGACGGTGACGGGACTGTCGATTCAGAAGATGATTATCCAAACAACCCTGCGAGATGGGCTGATTGTGATGATGGCGAATATGGCAGACTGACTTGTATCGATGCCTCCGTTGGCCATTCCGCAGAAGGTAGTACATTGGTCCAGGAAGCATGCCAACCAGGAACATTCCAACCATTTACAGGTCAAACATCCTGCCTTGATGCGTCCGCTGGTCATTATGTCGATTCCTCGGCCTCGTCGTCTCAGACTCAATGTGCGACCGGTTATTCAAATGGCCAAATTGGTCAATCATCGTGCTTACCCGCTCCTGCTGGTTCCTTCGTTAACCCAGCAGGCGGTGACGCGGGTGCTAGCAATACAACAGCAGTTCAACTATCGGCAATGAGCGCAAATTATTCTGCTGCAACCCTGACTTCTCCAGCAGGTCAGAATTATGATATTGAATTGTTAAATTCCAGCTTCCAAGTAATCGATTCATCAACAACTAATGGTTCTGATGAAGTATCCACAGCCCCTGCAAATAATTCCAGTGGGATGTATTACATCAGAATTAGCTACTCTTCTGGATTCAATAACTCAGACGACTACAATCTGGTAATCAACCTCAGTTCAACTGGCGCAGCTGCCACACAAGTGGGTTCGACATCGATAGATATCGATGCCGAGCATGGTATAGAAACCACAACTTGCTCGGCAGGAACCTGGCAAGATCAGACCGGTTCAACTTCCTGTAATCAGGCATCCCCTGGCCACTATGTTTACGCAACTGGTGCAACATCACAAAATGCCTGTACTCCTGGATACTATCAACCGAATTCTGGTCAAACAAGTTGCATAATAGCATCCTCGGGTTACTTCGTAGCATATCCTGCCTCAACATCCCAAACAGCAGCAGGACCCGGCCATTATGTGAATGGGACAGGAGCAACAGCCCAGACTGCTTGTACAGTTGGAACCTACCAACCATCTTCAGCCCAGACTACTTGTTTTGCAGCAAGTCCAGGATACTATGTTCCTGTGACAGGTCAAGCTAATCAGACGATTTGTAATGGAGGAACCTACCAACCAAACTCAGGCCAGAGAGAATGCATGAACGCAGACCCAGGTCATTATGTTCCAAATCAAGGAGCAACCAATCAAACTGAATGTTCTATTGGTACCTTCCAGCCACTTTCTGGCCAATGGTCCTGCCAGAATGCAGAACCTGGCCATTATGTCGATGATGTGGGTGCAATTTCCCAAACACCTTGTTCAGTAGGCGAATATCAACCATCTAGTGGTCAAACTAGTTGCCTAACAACGTCCGCTGGATACTATACGAATTCAACCGGATCAATCAATCAACAACCATGTCTTCCAGGGAATTTCCAACCCTTACCGGGTCAAGCAGAGTGTTTGCAAGCGGAACCGGGTTACTACGTTGATACACTTGCTGCAACCGCCCAAATCCCTTGCCCTGCAGGTTCATACAATCCATTCAATCAAGCGGATGAGGCAACCGATTGTGTTCTTGCAGATACAGGACATTATGTTGCTCTCCAAGGCTCTGTGGCTCAAGATGAATGTAACCCAGGGAGTTACTCATCCACTCAAGGACAAATTGCCTGCGACGCAGCATCACCCGGATACTACGTACCTAATTCAGCCGCTAATGAGCAATTGCCATGCTCTGTGGGAACCTGGCAGGGTTCCCAAGGTTCGACTGGTTGTGATGTAGCAGATCCCGGACATTACGTTGATTCACAAGCAGCCTCAATGCAGACAGCATGCCTTGCAGGAACTTACAATCCTAATTCAGGCTCAGTAAACTCTGCTGATTGTATTTCCGCTGATGCGGGAAGCTACGTGGCAAATTCAAGCAGGAACCTATCAACCAGCTCCAGGGCAGTCCAGTTGTATCGATGCGGACTTTGGCTATCATGTTCCAAGCGAAGGAGCCACAGGCCAAATCGGATGTTCAATGGGTTCCTATCAAGGGGAGAGAGGAGGAACACAGTGCAACCCTGCAGAACCAGGGTACTACGTCGACTCACACTTTGCCTCATCTCAGACAGCATGTTTGGCCGGAAAATACAACCCATCCTCGGGATCTACTTCCGAAAATGATTGCATGGATGCCGCCCCTGGATTCTTCGTAGAAAACGTAGGCTCAGCATCACAGCAAGCCTGCGATTTCGGCTACTACCAGCCAAATGGCGGTTGGTCGAGCTGTATGATGGCTGACCCAGGTCATTACGTAGATACACAAGCCGCCACCGCTCAAATTGCCTGTGAGGCTGGCACATTCAATTCCAACTCAGGGTCAACAACTGCGTTTGCTTGCTTAGATGCAGAACCCGGAAACTACGTTCCGGACCCTGCCTCTCCTGCACAGATACCCTGTGAAGAGGGAAGTTACCAAAATCAAAGGCAACAGACTGAATGTAAACTAGCTAGTTTGGGCTACTTCGTGAATACCACAGGGGCAATATCTCAGACGGCAGCGCCTCTGGATTACTACATCGATATCGAGGGCGCTACTGAGCCATTACCGTGTCCAGAAGGCCGAATTACCATGGTTGAAGGCTCTGATGATGTTGAAGACTGCCGTCAAGATTACGATGAAGATAGAACTCCTGATTTCCTTGATGAAGACGATGACGATGATGGCATTATTGACCACATGGACCAATGCGACTACGGTCTACTGAATTGGATTAGTACAAAATCCAACGATTGGGATCAAGATGGCTGTGAGGACACCATAGAAGATAGTGATGACGATAATGACGGATTTTCCGATGCAGAAGACCACCTCCCCTTAGACCCAACAGAATGGTTGGATACCGATGGTGACGGAATAGGAGATAATGCTGATACCGATGATGATGGAGACGGAATTCCAGACGTAGAAGAACTCAAACTAGGATTAAATCCGCTTGTCGCTGATTATGATAATGATGGTTACAATGACAGCGTTGACGCTTTCCCTAAGGATCCAACAGAGTGGTTGGACACTGATGGAGACGGAACAGGGGACAATTCCGACAAATTCCCTACAGTGAAGTTTTACCAAACCTATGGGCAAGCAGCAGTTCACCTAGTTATCGGATTCATTATCCTGGGGGTAATTGGATTTAGCGTACGAATGGGAATAGGTGGCCGACCGGAGAAAGCAGAGGCTGATGATAGCACTCACGAGGTTCGGCAGATAGGCGGGGTTGAAGTGAGAGTATCGGCGGAGGACCGAATGTTTGACCAAACTACCGAACCCCAAGTCGAATCCAAGCCTGAACCTCAGCCAGTTGAAACGGGATGGATTTGACTAATGAGGCAGAGGTGCATGAAGAGGCACTTACGGAATCCCAAGAAACCTCACAACCTGCTGAAGTCGTAGATGAATTAGACCTTGACAGTCTTTTGGCTACTGCACCACCACCGGTTCCTAAAATCGAAGCGCCCCCTGATGCACAAGTAAACGAACACGGTCAGAAAGTTTGGCGCGATGACAATGGGGATGTTTGGGTACAGAACCCAGATGGAAGTCTACTCAAGCACAACGTCTTGACAGGTGCTTGGGAACCTTACGAGCAGTAAACCTTGGTTTAATTGCATGAAGGGTTAGATTAGTCGCATTGATAATGCGGCACCTGATGCGCTTATTCGAAGGTGAGTCAAATGACAGACAACGACAACGAATTTATCCAAACTATCGAAGCCAGCGCCCACTGCGACGGTCCTTGTGGAGTCTATGATCCTGCAAGTGCAAGAATAGCCGCCGAGGCAGTTCAATCGATGACCAAGAAGATGGTTACACTTGCAGAAAATCATGGCTCAGATTGTGGTAGTGCGAGCTACATCAACACAATGAGCCGCTATGCAACAATCAAGGAAGAAGAAGCCCAAAAGTGCAAGGACGAATTATTGGTACTTTGGACTGATTACTTCAAGCCTCAACACCTAGAATCAATCCCTGACCTACACGACACTTTCTGGCAGGCAGCAAAACTCTGCTCAGCATGTAAGGTAGAAGTCTCGGAGCAGCATGCTCAGGAACTAATGGATGCAGTTGAAGCAATCCACCACATGTTCTGGGGAACCAAGGGCCGTGAAGACCCATGGATTCGCGCTTCCTGAATGTCGTCGTAAACGGCGACTCAATGTGGCCTACACTCAAGCAGGATAGTACTGCTAAGTTTGAGAGAATAGACTCAACCTCAGTAGCAGTAGGGCAAGTAGTATTGTTAGATCATCCGTTCAGACCTAATCTAAGGATAATCAAACGAATCCAATCTATGGAAGATGGTCGATTATTCCTTGTTGGCGACAATCCAGACCCCACGGCTAGTGAGGATAGTCACAACTTTGGGGAAGTTGACATATCCTCAGTCATCGCTGTTTTAGTCCCACAATAGGCTCAGAATTGGATAACATTAGCACCCCATGCTAAACCACCACCAAATGCAGCGGTAACCACTAGAGATCCTGGGCCAATCAGGCCCTCATCCATCGCTTCACGCATGGCTATTGGTACACTTGCACCGGCAGTGTTTCCATACTTGTGCAAATTTGTGAATGTCTTTTCCATTGGCAGGCCAAGTTTTTCCATTCCTGTTTTGATGATATTGATATTGGCCTGATGAGGGATTACTAAGTCGACTTCATCGAGACTTTTTCCAACCCGTTCTAGTGCGCTAACTACCGCTTGTGGAAAGGCCTCGATGGCAAAGTTCCAAACCGCTCGTCCATCCATGTGGAAGTATTGCATTCCTTCCTCAAAATTATCACTAGGAATTGGAACTCTAACTCCACCTGCTGGAATTTCGATTACAACTGAGCCGCTACCATCACTGGTTAGCCAAGAGCCCAAGATGCCTTTTCCATCTTCTACTTCACCTAGAACTGCCGCTCCTGCTCCATCACCAAATAGGACGCAGGTGGTTCTGTCTTGCCAATTTAGAATACGAGAATAGATTTCAGAGCCGACGACTAGAACCTTGTCGTAACCGGGAGTTCCAGCAAATCGAGCACCTACATCTAGGGCGTAAACCCATCCTGCACAAACCGCATTGATGTCGAAAGCCCCACAATCCGAACAACCCAATTTTTCCTGAATAATTCCTGCTGTCGAGGAAAGTGGAACGTCAGGGGATGAGGTTGCAAGAATTACCAAATCTATGTCATCTGGAGTTAGTCCAGCATCATCCAGAGCCCTCTTGCATGCTTCTACAGCTAGATCTGAAGTGTGTGTATCTTTGTCAGCGATTCGTCGCCTTTTCATGCCAGTTTTGGTGGTTATCCACTCATCGCTGGTCTCAACGATTTCCGCCCAATCCTCATTACTCATTTCATGAGGAGGCACGTATGAACCGAGTCCAATAATTCCCACAGAGGCCATATTCTAATGCGTCACGCGAGCGAACTCACATTTCACAGTTGATGTTTTCAATCGTGTTTGAGGCAGATGTTCATTGGTTCTGAGAAAAAGCCGAGACTCCAACGTCCACCTTCTCTTCCGACTCCACTATCCTTGACTCCACCAAATGGAACTCTCAAATCTCGATGTAGCCAAGTATTGACCCAAACCATGCCAGTGTCAATATTCTCAGCAACTCTTTGTCCCCTTTCTAAGTCGCTAGTCCAAACGCTTCCCGCCAAACCATAGCGGGTGTTATTTGCAATCGCAATCGCATCTTCTTCGCTCTCAAATCTATGTATGGTTACAACTGGTCCAAAGATTTCCTCTGTTGTGCATCGAGCATTTGTCGCTACACCCGAAATGACAGTAGGTGCCAGCCAATTGCCGTGCTCGAACTCTTTTGGAAGACAGGGATATCCTCCTGTGAGTATATCTCCCCCCTCCTCCTTAGCCAATTCGACGTAACTTTCCACTTTCGCGAGATGGTCTGCTGAAATCAATGCCCCTAATTGGGTAGATTCGTCTGAAGGATCACCGATTTTCATCGATTCAACTGAATTGACAAAAGCCTCGACAAATTCATCGTAAATTCCAGATTGGACAAGGATTCTTGAGCCGCATAGGCACACTTGTCCCTGATTTAGGAATGCGGCTCTAGTGACTCCTTCGACGGTTTTCGCCATATCACAGTCGTCGAATACTATGCTTGCATTTTTGCCGCCTAATTCTAGACTGAGTTTCTTGAACATTGGACTGGCGGCAGCGGCAACCTTGGCTCCGGTAGCCGTACCTCCTGTGAATGATACAAGGTCGACATCTGGATGAGCGGTAAGTGGGCCACCAGCACCCATTCCATCTCCATGAACTAGGTTGACGACTCCTTTTGGTAGGCCGACTTCGTGAATAGTTTCCATTAGTAAATCGGCGGTCATCGGAGTTAATTCACTGGGCTTACAGACGACTGTATTACCCATTCCGATGGCTGGAGCGACCTTCCAACTTAGAAGGTATAATGGAAGATTCCAAGGAGTAATCAATGCACCAACACCTACCGGTTTTGGAACAACGATATTTGTTGCATCCTCCATCTCAAAACGTTCTCTCTGACCGCCGTGAGTTTCTCGAATTAATCCTGCAAAAAATCGAAAATTAGCCACTGAACGGTAAGCATCTACTGCGCGTGCTAAGGAAATTGGTTTACCAGTATCTTTGCTCTCAAGTGCGGCGATATCTTCGTATTTTGCTTCTAGAGCATCGGCGATTTTATCCAACCAATCGGCTCTTTCTGCATGGCTGAGGCCACCCCATGCTGGCTGAGCCTTTTTTGCCGCCGAAACCGCTTGTTCAACATCCGCTTGTGTCGAAAGTGGAACTCTTCCAAATCGTTCACCAGTCGCTGGTTTCAGAACGTTCATCCAATCCTCGTTAGAGTGGCAAACAAATTCACCATCAATGAAGTTACAAAGGTCGCGAGGTTCGCTGCCAACAGGGTCTCTTTCACAAGGGGTACAACCTGATTCACAGCACTTCTCAGGGTCCAAAATTAACCCTCCTGACTTCCCTCATTGGCGAATGGATCTGAACGAGTCATAGCTTCAGAGTACTCTTTCCAGTCGAGTGAGAATCTATCCCTATCAGGATCCCATTCGTCCCACGTTACAACTTCCTCTAGGGCCTCTCG
>LUMP01000783.1_pt1 | contig 13051 bp, 7 predicted proteins | sample 729641 | NCBI WGS metagenome assembly LUMP01 (sample SAMN03860260, study PRJNA289734) | marine metagenome | biome: seawater column; feature: ocean; material: water; isolation source: Red Sea water column Station 12 - depth 47m | place: Saudi Arabia: Red Sea | collected 2011-10-15 | depth 47 m | reverse complement strand
CATCATAATCGGCACTAGAATTACACCCATTCCATGTGACCTCCGGATGCCTATTCTAGGTGCCATAAGACCAATCATTGTTCCAATAACTAAAGTTCCAACTCCAATCCAATCTGTAGAGATCCAAACTAGAATTGTAATGAAAGCACTAACAGAAATCACTAGGTTTCTGAGAGGTACTAATTCGTGCATTTTCAACATACCTTTTCCGACCTCAATCATTACTGGAACAGCAAATAATCCTGATGCTACTGTAATTGCAAGCAGTCTAACGAAATCGGCAGGCGGCTCAACAGCATTCCAGATATCGATTGGATACATCATGTTCAATGCTAGAGCGGCTCCAGAACGTGGCCTTCCTACCATGTATAGGAATCCCAGAACCATCACTGTAACAGCAGTGTTTACAGATGAAAGAATCGCAATAATCTCTAGGTCTCTTTGTTGATTATTATTGACCAAATCCAAGTCTGGTGTGGCACCCGCTTCGGAGAGTGCCTCTTGGAATAACAAGCGGTCATCATCGGATAGGTCTTCCATGCCTTCAAACACCATCATCTGAGTCATCTGTTCAAATCCTGGTTGAGTTCCATGCTCGAAATCTGCTGGAATGTAATTGGGGTCCGTAAGTTTTCCCCAAAAGTTTCGAGCACTCATAACTACGACAGTTGCCTGTGCTGCAGTCATTCCTGGAAGGATTGCCATAACAGATGAAACCACGGCTGAAAGGAATGTTGGAACTGCTAGGGGTTTGGGGTCTGGCATTTCCCAATTTTGTTCTTGGGGCGGAATTTCGCTTGTTGTTACGTAAATGTCAATTAGGTTTGCAATCCCAAATAATCCTGCTAAACTTGGGAATAACAAGGAAGCAGATGGGATGCCAACCGGTGATCTAGCGGGTAATTCGAATACCGCCCAGCCATAGAATCCGGTAAGTAAGAAATAGGCTGTTGCAACAAGTATTCCAGCAAATCTGGAACTTTCTCCAAGTCGGAAATCAATCGCATCATATCGTCTTCGAATACTGAGTCTACCCATTGGTATTGTAAATTCTAGCGGTTTTTTCAACGGCCATTTTAGTTTCTGAGTTATTTTTTGCGACCAAACTGGCCATGGCAATCGAGTTGTTTCAGTCAAAATTAGGAATATGGAGATGAATAATAGAATCCATGGTAATTGTTCACGGCTTGCTTCATACAACCCCAATCCGGGGTTTTCTCCGAAAAGTAAGCGAGCAACAATTAGCAGAGGGATCGACATCAACATACCCATTTGCGAGCCGCGAGCAGAATATGCAACACCTTGAGCGGCTTGACCAGAAATCAACATCCTATGTCCAGGAAGCAAGGCGAGTGCCATGTTGTCATCGGGTGCTCCTACCAATGCACTTGGAATGTAATTGAGGAATGTGTGAACAGTTCCACAGGCTACAATGATTCCCGCTACTGCATCTAAGGGGATACCAATACCGACAGCAACAGGTGATAGTGACAAAGCAATCAGAGCGACGTTGTTTACGTGGAATCCAGGGATTAAGCCCGTTAAACAACCAAGGAATATTCCAAAAATAAATGACCCAATTAACCAACCAAAATCGATTAACCAAGGGTCCATTTCAACACCTCATCTGACATCTATACAGAATTGCATTGTATTCCCAACAGAATCTTCTGTGGTAGATAATCTTCCAGTCCAATCAAGAGGCCCTTGCCCCTCTGTTTGGCTTGCCTCAGTTCCGTCTCCAAGTAAACAGACCCTTTCTTCAGATCCAGATCTCTGAATCCATTGGTTACCGTCCTCGTCCATAATTGCCTCTCCATTAATAACAACCAGCTTTCCAATATCCCATTTCCAGGAGTTGTAACCATCTCCCCAGTTCAGAGTGTTTGGCGATGGCGGCTGACCTAGAGTCCAAGAACGGGCTTCAAGAATGACTCGCCCTTCGCTTTCTGACCAGATTATTGTCGCATTGAATCGTATTGATTGACCACCTTCGATATATTCTGCATGCTCGCCAATTAGGTGAATTCTCAGTTTGGTTTGGCGAGCGAAGTAATCTGGCCCATCTCCTACGTATCCTTTGTCGTAATCTGGAGATATAGGGTCAGTAATCCATCCTTCGAATGTATGGTTCTGATTAAGATAATCAAATGGATTCTCAGCAACATCTAGTAGAGGAGTCACGCCATCTCCAAAATTACCTGCGTTATTTTCCGCCGTATATCCATCCGCTCTAAGACAGATGGTTGCCTCATCTGTTGACCAGACCAATCGACCATACCATTTTCTTTCGACACCCTCCAATCCTGCATCTACATCTTCTTGTGAAGGCTGTAAACAGAGCCGGTCAGTTGGAGAATTCCCGATTAACCACCAAGTGCCGGATGATTGTGTTGCGGTTCCTTCAATTGATACATTCTTTCCAACTTCATAGGTCAGTGTGTAGGGTTCTAATTCCCATGACAAGTCAACAACCGATCCTTCGTTTAGGACTTCAATTGCGGTTGCTTGTACTAGTAATCTCCAGCGAAGGGAACGCTGATCATATTGTAGCCACCCAGAAATTTCCACATGACTTCCTGCTTCAATCCAATCGATTACTCTCCCTTCCACTTGCATGTACAATAAATGGTCTGCATTTCCATAGGAGGGGTTATCCATAAGGCTCAATGAATGATATGTCACATCAGGTTCAAGAGATTCAGACAAATAACCATCTACTTTTACCGACATGTTAGCAAAGTTCTGAGGATTCATTGCAACTTCGACTAATTGCATAGCAGTGTATTCTACAGAGTCGCAATCGGAATCAGCACACACTATTGCGCCGTATCCATTTGATGACAACCAAATTCGACCGTTCCATTCAGTGACTTCACCTTCTACTGTAATTATGGTTCCAATGGGGGGAATCTCATTATCTCGGTCTACAAACCATCGAACCTCGACTACCGAGTGACCATCCACTTCTCGAACTTGCAGATCAATTCTGTCCGCTTGTTCACCATATGGGTCTACCACGAAGCTAGTTAGCACTCCTTTGACCTTCACAGATTCCCTTGGATATTCATGAATCTCGTCAATTTCAATCAAATCTGGCTCTCGAATTACTGCATAGAAATTCATTGCTGATACTAGCAAAAGAGATGTGAAGAACATCACCCAAAGCTTCGCCATGGGTTGCCGACGGGTTTCTAATGCTTGAATATTCAGTGCCTACAAACAGAGATATTCGACAAAAATTCTGAATAAACGTTCGACTTTTTGACTGAAATTTTCTTGCTGAAGGAGAATAAGGTTCATCTCGCTGATGCTGTCGAGAGTCAGTTAGGACCCGTAGCTCAGTTGGTTAGAGCGCTCGGCTCATAACCGAGTGGCCATCGGTTCAAATCCGGTCGGGTCCACCAAATTATCCTAATTTCGTTGGTTAATCTAGGTCAGAAAATATCTGAACCAAACTGCAATTTCAAACAAGAATTAGTGGTTAGAAAATGGAATACAGCGAAGCCGACGGTGCTAACCCCTAAATACGGCCTAAGTCGGCCCCGAGATGATGCGCACTGCAAGCAAGGTTCGACCTGCCCTAATGATACTGCTAGTGTACTTCCTAAGCACATGGGCTGCAGCAACACCTGTTCAGGCTCAAGGTGCAGTTCCTGACATCACCCTGACATGCGACCAACCGCAACCAATTGATGTATATCCGGGTGCAACTAGATCGAGTATTATCAATTGCCGAATTGAGAATCCAACCGTGCATCAAGAAAAGGTTAGGATTCAGATTCAAGCTGGAGTCTTGGCCTTCTCCGGACCGGCTACGATGTCTATTGGAGGAGGCTCTGAGGTGTCCTTCCAAGTTCTAGTTCGGGCTGAACTCCGAGCGCCTGAAGGACAGCACCAAGTAACGGTCAGTGCCGAGGTTACAATGGCTAACGGAGTCCCGGTTACTAGCGAACCATCAGCTGCTAACGTCATGGCGATCATTCGTCAGTTCAGTCGACTTCGAGTAGCATCTGAAGTCGCTTTCTTGCAATTACGTCCAAAGGTCGATTACAACTTGGTTTTCGATGTCTACAACGATGGCAACGCTCTGGATCGATTCAATATTGAAATCGAAAATTATGACCAGTTGAATGATGACGGATTCCAACTAAGCATTCCGTTAGTCAGCGTAGAAATCGAATCTATGGCTCCTCCAGAGAAGATTAGAGTTCAGATGAGAACTCCAAAGAACCAAGGTTGGACGGATACTTATTTCTCATTACAATTCAAAGCCACGTCTGAATATTCGGTGAGAACGGAAGGTATCCCGAATTACCAAATTCAAACCATGACGATTTACATTAGAGGCGTTTACCTTCCAGGCTTCGAATTGATTGGTACATTGATGATTTCTGCTTTAGCAGCAGCAGCATTTGCAGGTAGATCCTCAAGGCCAACCAATGATGAGGAATCAGACGAGTTAGAACCTCTAGATGCACGTTTGTTCTAATCATCGATAATCTGTGCTCTGCCACCTATGGTGGCATTGGGTTGATAACCGACGCTAGGGACGCCTTGCTCAATTGAGAGGTTACTGAGATGAGTGATGGCGGATTGCTGAAGAAGGCTATGGACGTTCAACAACCAGCAGATGAGATAGTCGCTGTAGCGGCCCCTGAAGCGGAAAAAAAGACCTTAGTTCCTAATTCCCTCTATATTGGAATTGGTTTGGCAGTAGTGTCAATAGTATCGATGTGGTTATACTCACTCCCATCAATTCAGAGTGAATATGCCTTGGCAATTATTGTGCCAATTCTATTAGCGGGAGCGGGTTGGTTCCTTATTTGGGATGGAGTAAATAGAAAATTTACCGAAGTTATTTCTGTAACAATCTTGCTTCTACTTGCTTCACCATTCTATCATCAGACGCTGAAACAATAACCCTCACAATCAGGGAATCGGGCGGATTTTTCGGCGGATCTTCAGGTGATGCTGATGTTTCGATAACCTACGGCGGAGAAACAGTATGGGAATCAATCATGCCTTTGTCAATAAACCTCAATGATGCAAACGGAAAATATGGCAGATTGGTTCTTCCAATAGATGAATTCTACTCTGGTAATGCGGCTACCGATTCTCGTTACATCGTAACTGTAGATTCAGGTAGTTCTTCGGACTCATTTATATTGAATTCTGGTCACTTGGCAAGAACTGTTGACACAACACAAAATCTCGCAGTTGGCGCAATGGGTCAAGGGAATGATTGCTCAGGAAATAAAGACAGTTGTGTTATCGGTGTAGGTCTGAAAGCATGGGTCGGATTACAAACTAACGTAGGAAATCCTCCCGCGCCCTTGCCTCACGCTAATTTCGAACTTACCGCGACCCTATCCAAGGATGGGGTGACTGCTATCTCTTACCCTACAGTGACAGTAATCAACGGTGATGCCACATGGGATTCAATGAATGGAGTGTATGGTTCTGGTTCGGCAGTTGTGGGGGATTTCGGTTCAGAGATAGTTCTCGATGGCTCCGTGGAAGATATCGCAATTAACATGCAATTCATACCCAGAGAAGATTGGGAAGAGTCTGATTTCGGCTGCTACGAGTTTACCGTATCCGCAACTCAAGGGCCACCGTGGGGAGATCGTACCGCCCATGTGTCTACCACATATTACGAACTTGCAGAATTTGGCGGTGGAGATGATGGCTCAGATACAGATGAGTCTTGGACTCAAGTCTCGAGCTGCTAGTACAATTCTTCTTCATCCTCTTCAGATGATTTTGTCATCCTGAAGAAGAACGCAGCCATGGCTACAACTGCGATTGCAAACGCAACAACAACAGGTAGAATTGAACCATCTTCATCATCTTCAGCATCAACCCAGGTAATTTGCTCGCTTGAAGCCGTACCGCCTCCAAATGCATCTTCATCTACCAATTGGGTAGGTGTAAGTATCTCACAGGTCAAGCTTGCATTATCCACATCGCTATTCATCCAAGAGAATTGAATTGTGACTTCCTCTCCTGCTTCTACCAAACCGCCTGGATAACTTGTCATTTGCGCCGCGACTCCAGTTTCAGTAACATCACATGTGAAGTATACAATCGCAGGAGCAGTTCCACGATTTGCTATTGTTGCCATCAAGCCAACGCCACTACTTCCTCTTGAAACGCTCTCGGTTGGTTCTTGATAATCAAGCGAAACAAACTCAATTAATGGCGTATTTCCGTCGATTACGATTATTTCATCCCAAGTCAATGGGATGATTCCACCACCATAATCATCCAGTGTTTCATCCATATTCCATCCGGTTCGATATTCTAGGATTTCTATACTCGCAGATTCAGTCCAAACGCTTCCATCTGCCCAACCTATCTCAACAGTTCGAGAATCACCTGAGTCAATAAGACCCACTCCGTTTTCATCACTGAAATATGTTGATGAAGTTATTTCGTATTGACCAAAATTCAGTATCCTGAACAAAACTCCAGCAGCATCAAAGTGAACTTCTTGAGATTCCATGATTTTCTCCCAGCGGTCTGTGTGGCCACCACTTCCTACCACATTTTCTCCCCAATGCAACCTTGAATTTGCATGTGCACGCACATCGTGGTCATCTTTACTCATAGAGAATGTAGTTTGACCACTGAGAATAAGTTCAGCATCCTTGTTGGAAATGATTGGTCCTGTTCTGTCTATTGTGGTTGAATGCAAGGTCATCATTCCATCAACAACCACCATGCACCCTAGAATTGAAGCCTCATCAAAATCAGCAATTCCGGCGACATTTAGCTCACAGGTATCACTATCCTGATCTAAGCCCATCATATTGCGATGTTCTAATTCAATAGCGTTGTAGGTGATGGCCGATCCTACATCAGGGGTCATGGTTACTGAAGCAAGATGAACTGATTGATGTCCATATCCAACTAAACCAACCCAAACATCGTCTGTATTGGAATCGAAAGAGAGGGTAAATTCACTACCGTTCAGATCGATGGGGTCTTGCCCTTCAATGATAGCCTGACCTCCGTAAAATGTGCTAGTTTCTCCCGAATAAAAAGTGGCTTCGAACGCTCCATCATAATCTGAACCAGGGATTAATACAGCCGAACGATTATCTTCATCCCAATATCCGTAACCTGCTAATCCAGTCGGAGGATTATTGTCTTTGATTTGTGAGTTTTGGACGTTGAGCATACCGCCAGATTCTACGTAAATATTCACTCTATCGTTTATATCGAGAGTGAGTCCATTAAGCGTTAAATCACCCCCCGAAACGATTCGTAAATCGACCTCTAGTGAGCGATCTTCAATCCATTCAACCCTTGAATCAATGATAATTTCGGATGGTTGTGCTACGACGTTAAGGGAGGTTGTTGTGGCTAAAGCGGTTAGCAAAAATGTTGCCAATAGCATAGTCTTCGATTTACTCATCGATGACGCGTACAATAAGTAATCAATGAAGGAATCGGCGGCATGTGCAAGAAACCGAGAGTTCTTCTCGCATGAGGGTATGGCGGGACTAATGTCAAGCATGGCGGACCTTGCTTTCCCCGATGCTACTGTCGGAGATTTTGCGATTAACGTGTTAACCGTCTTAATTCTATACGGGCCTGCATATTTAGCAAATACAGGAGCAATGCTTTTTGGAAAATGGATCCCTGATAAATTTGGCTTTGAAAACCACAAAATCGATGCAGGTAAAATTCATTCTGATGGGAATAGGTTACTAGGTGATGGTAAGTCTTGGGAGGGACTAATTGGAGGGGGCATCTTTTCTGGAATACTGGTTATGATTTCGCATTACATTTGGGAAGGAAATACTCCTTCCTCAAACCGGCCATTCATCGACCCATTGTTAATCTCTGAACCTACGGAGGAAGGAGAAGTTAGTTCAAAAGCCCCTCTCTTAGACACTCTTCCCTTTGCTATTTTCATATTCTTAGCTGCTGCAATTTTATTCAAAGACCAAATAATGATGCATTCTGATTTAGCTCCACCAATTATTGCAATCATTGTTTTGACTCCAATTATTCATCGCTCTTTCAATATATTAGGCTACAGACTCGGATTGAAGTCTGTTCCATATTGATCTTCCATACATCAAGTTGCAAGAGATTTACTATTGCAATGCATTAATTTGCTAGTCGATTGCGAATGTAATATGGCCGGATTGAGGGTGCTGATAGTTGGAAGCGGAGGAAGAGAGCACGCCCTCGCAATCGGACTCTCGGAAAGCCCTTCAGTCGACTCAATTCATGCATGTCCAGGTAACGCAGGGACCTCAATGTTAGGGGTCAATCATGATGTTTCTGCTACTGATGTAAACGCAGTGGTTGAACTTGCAATTGAATTATCGGTTGACCTAGTTGTAGTTGGCCCCGAAGCCCCGTTGGTTTCTGGACTCTCAGACTCATTAAGGGAAAAGGGGATACCGAGTTTTGGACCTCATTCGGAAGGTGCCGAATTAGAAGGTTCCAAAATTTATGCAAAGCAGGTGATGGAAGAATTAGGAATACCCACAGCAGGTGTGCAAATTTTGAAGTCAGATTCCGACCTCGATACAGCCCTATCTCGATATGCACCGCCTTGGGTAATCAAGCGAGATGTACTAGCTGCCGGAAAAGGCGTGGTAGTAACTGAGGATTTTGAGGAGGCTAGCGCTTTCATCCGAGAATCGATTTCGACTGACGGATTTGTACTCTTGGAAGAATTCCTCACAGGTGAGGAAGCATCTATGTTGGTAATTATGGATGAATCCGGATACATTTGCCTACCTGCAAGTCAAGATCACAAGAGAGTCGGAGATGGAGATACTGGGCCAAATACTGGCGGCATGGGCGCATATGCTCCTGCTCCTGTTGTAACCGAATCAGTGAGGCAAAGGGTGATTCAGGAAATAGTCAATCCAATGCATCATCATTTGCGCAATCAACCAATTCCATATCGAGGAGTTCTTTATGTCGGGCTTATGATTAATGATGAAGGTGCTCCAAGCGTAGTCGAATACAATGTTAGGTTCGGAGACCCAGAAACTCAAGTCACAATTCCACTGATAGAAAGTGACCTTGGTGAAATGCTTCTAGCGGCTGCTGAAGGCAGGATTGAGAGTTATCATCCAATATTTTCAAACAAGTCCGCAGTCACTGTAGTTTTAGCCTCAGAAGGATACCCAGGTCCTTCAAAGACCGGTAGAGAAATTACCGGCGAAAATACTCGAATCGAAGAAGGTGAAATTGTCGCATTTGTACACCAAGCCGGCACCCTTCGGGATGAGGAAGAAAAACTTGTTTCGAGTGGAGGTAGAGTTCTATCGGCAACCGCTGTGGCATCTGATCTTCCAACTGCAGTAAACGCTGCCTACGCCATTATCGAAGAAATCAATTTGGCCGGCTCACATTATCGGAGAGATATTGCATATCGGGCACTTTGACCGTTTTTTTTCGAAAACTAGGCTCGCTACTACGTAGCGTAAACTCCGAGAACGGTTATAACAGAAGTTTGGGTCGCCGCGACGCTGAGCCTTTAGGCTGCAAATAGACGGTGAGAAAATAATGTCTTATGAAAACGGGAAAACGAGGGACGTCGGCCAGTACAATGGACTGGTTTCGGCACCAGCGGTGTTAGCAGGATTACTTCTGTTACTCTTCGCTGCCACATCCCTCTCTGATGATGCGATGATTGACACAGGAAAGTTGGTTATCCTTCCCGTCGCAGCCGCGTTAGCGGCTGTAATGGGAAGGTTTTGGGTATCTGCCCTTCCAGAAGATTCACCATTAAACCGTAACTCGCTATTCGTACTACTCTTTGCAGTCGGACCGATAGCCCTGGAAATCCTCGGATTTATTGACGCCATACTAGCAACTACTTTTGCATTCGTGGCTGTGTCAACACTCATTCTTGTAAAATCGAATAGAAATGAGGAAGCAACAATCCTATTCTCTATGGTGGCTGGATTTCACGTTTCTGTGGCCTATGCCGCATCCATGCCGGAATTGGCACTATCTGAAGGAGATAGTTTACAGAATCTATTAATCGATGTCCAAAGGGCCGGTATAGCTGCTAATTTCTTTTCTTTCTATGCTGCATCATTGATGCTTGGAACAATTTTTGCTGTATTGTTTAGGGGAGTTTTGTATGATGGTGGGAATGGATCTTTGTTCGATAGGCTTCCAAAGAAAATAGATTTCTCAGAACATCGTGATATACTTATCACTTCATTCATTCTCTTGATTGTTAACTTAATTCCACTCTATTCATTAGCAACTATCTCAGATGCTGCTACCTTTGAGGAACACCATTACCTCGGAGGGGTATGGGCTCTAGTAACCTCAGTAGTAGTGATGTTTGTAGCCTTCTGTCGTGCTGAGAGATGGCACGTTCTTGGTGCAATAGTTGCGGTAAATTGGCTAATTTACACTCTATCTCACTTGGTTGAGATCGGAATTAGCCTCCCTGAACAATTAGAATTCCTAGCCGGTAATGACTTCGGTGGTGCATTCTCTTGGTTCTTCATTACGTTCTGGTTGAATGTACTTGCAATCATGCTTGCATCTAGTGGAAGGTTCGGGGATATTGCTCCTCGTCGTGAACCTAGTCAGTTCCGTTTATGGTGGAGAGATAATTCCTATTCCATCCTAGTTGGCTCTGCAGTAATTGTTGGCCTCTTGATTAGAACCGGTTGGAACGTCCTTCCTGCAATGAATGCAAACATAACAGGGCTTTGGGATATGACTGGAGGTTCAGACCCTTGGTACATGAAGAGGGTTGTAGATTACATTGTAGCAGAGCATGCACACTTCATTTTCGATGCTGACCGTTCCTACCCTAGTGGAGGAATCAATCCTCGACCCCCGCTGTTTTCGTGGTGTCTAGCATTAGGTGGGCTCGCTCTTGAATGGCTAACTGGTATCGCAGCCGAAGAAGTCGTTTGGTGGTCCGTTGCAGGTTTGCCAGCCATCTTCGGAGCATTGATTGTTCTGCCAGTTGCTGGAATTGCAAACCGCCTTCACAGCGCACAAGCAGGAATATTCGCTGCGTGGCTCATGGCATTGATGCCCGGACACATTAGCCACTCAACGTTTGGTCTCGCAGACCACGACTCCTTTGCACTTCTTTTCCTAACCCTAGCCATCTACTTCTGGGTTAGAGCATTAGGAGAAATTGGTAGTGAGAGGGTATTCCGCGACCCAAGCGCCAATCCACTTTACTTAGTTGCTGGAATTCGAGAGATGTGGAATCGAAATCCAGTTATGATGTCCTATGCAACACTAGCAGGTATTAGCTTCTCAACAGTAGCGCTTGGTTGGAAAGGATTCGTTTACGGCCCTGGTATTCTTTTCCTCGCATTTGCTTTCCAAATAGTTCTGAATATGTTCCGCCGACGTGACAGCCTTCCGCTTACCTCGGCCGCTTTGCAGATGATGTTCACAACATTCCTAATCCCATTACCATTCTACATATGGCCTGGACTTAACCTACTATGGGCCCCAAGTGGATTCCAACCTATGTTCTACATTGTTGGATTTACAATCGCATTAGGTTGGGTCGCATCTAGCTTCCGCGACAAACCTTGGCTATTGGTATTAGGTAGCGGTGGCTTGCTATTTGGCGGTATTCTATCAGCATTGTGGATTCTACAAACTGCTGAATATTACGACGGCTGGGATATCTTATTCACCGGTGGATTCTATTTCTCAAAGAACAAGATATTCGGAACAATCGGTGAGGCTCAGGCCCCGAGTAGAGGTGTACTATTCGCTTCCTTCGGCCCGATTGTTACACTGATTGCATTAGGTTATGCATTCATCCTACTTTGGCGAGGGGCCAGAGAAGAAAAGCAAGGCCTTTCGCTCGTTGGTTTGTGGGTTCTAATCGCTTCATACATGGCTTGGACCGCTGGTAGATTCATTCTAAACGCAACTCCTGCAATGGCCGTTGTTGGGGCTATAGGAATCGCCGCTCTTTGGAATATGGCTGATTTCTCCGGCTTCATCAAAGAATGGCGTCGCGCGGGAATTGGAACTCCAAGAGCTCGCTTCCGCTCTGCTAGAACTGCTAGCGTGAAGAAGCCGATGATTCCAGCCTTAGTGCTAGTATTCATGCTGGTGGCAACTCAACATGCAACCTACGGTATCGATTCAGGTATTCCAAGAGGTGAGACTGCTTCGGGAGATGTAGATCAGGTAATTTACGATATTACTCCAGATGTAATGAGATTCGATATCGGAGGGCTTTCACTTCTAGACAGCAGTTCATACAATCCAACAGCGAATTGTGGAAATGGTTGTTGGTACATGGGAACATTCGGCCCTGGATTCAACGGCGGAGGTTGGAATATGGCCTATGAATGGCTTTCAGAACAAGATTCTGATGAGGACTTTGGCCAAAGACCCGCTTTCGTCTCTTGGTGGGATTATGGATTCCAAGCATTGGATTCCGGAGAGCACCCTACCGTTGCTGATAACTTCCAGTCCGGTATTCCTCATAGTGGTGGAATGTTACTATCCTCCAGTCAAGAAGATACACTTGCTATGTTTATCGCCACACTGGCTCAAGGAGATAGGCAATATTCCGGAAACGGAGAATTTGGCGAGGAATTTACCCAAGCCATTCAGAACCACCTAACAACAGAACAAATTGAAGAGTTCCATGATATTCTATCACTTGGACCAGGTCAAAAGCAATTCGTAATCGATCGTTCTTTGGTACTAATCTATCAAAATGTACAGGAGGTACAAGATTCATCCTTTACAGCAGGAAACCTGAAGATTACTACAGATCTGATGCACGGTACCATACTTGATGAAAATGGACTCCCAACCGAACCAATGTGGTTCGTCTTCAAGGATGGAAAGCAAGTTGGAAATGCAACTACAAATGAGACAGAGGCTAAATCGATCTTCGACCAAGCACGTGGATCTAGCCAACCCTATGAGGAGCAAACAACGCATTACGAAATTGGTGGTTACAGATACACTGCCGACTTAATCGAAAGTTATGATGACGTTTCAACAAACCTACATCGTGCTAATGCTAAGTTAGGTCTATCACGTGCTTTCC
>LUMP01000226.1_pt1 | contig 13108 bp, 10 predicted proteins | sample 729641 | NCBI WGS metagenome assembly LUMP01 (sample SAMN03860260, study PRJNA289734) | marine metagenome | biome: seawater column; feature: ocean; material: water; isolation source: Red Sea water column Station 12 - depth 47m | place: Saudi Arabia: Red Sea | collected 2011-10-15 | depth 47 m | reverse complement strand
GATAGTAACAAAGATCCACAAAAAAGAGCATCCGTTCTTCTTAATGGAAGGCAAAATGTCTATCCTAACAGAAAATGGAATTGAGACTATAGAAGCTCCGCATAATGGAGTAACACAGCCAGGCACCAAGAGGGTTATATATCTCCCTAACGTAACAACCACCGGCAAAAGTGTGTTTTAATGGATTTAGTTCGTTTACCTCATCCCCAGTAACACCACCTAAAGATACAATCTCTTGTTCTAAAGAAGTTATCCTTTCACGGTACTCTTGCTTCTTCCTGATTTCCTGTGCTGTTTCCCATGCTTCCTCAAATGTGAAAGTGTGTTTAAGCCCAAGTTTTTCAGTCTGTTCTACAAACTGTTTCTTCAACTCCTCTTTTGACAGCGGATCAGAAGTCGCTTGTTCGTCTATTTCGTTTATACTCATTTAATTAAATTTACTATAATATAATCACTCTAAGAGTGTTTTATTTACTGCTTTCAAACAACTCTGAACTTACTGCAAATATCTCGGCTTCCGTATTAGAGTTATTCGTCATTTTCACTTCTGCATAATACCCAACAATGCTGGATAGGTTTGCGGCGTTATCTTTACTGAACATTATAAAGTCTTCGGTTGTAGGCACACCTGTAAATGAACCAGTGTCAACAATAATAGTGTATACAGTGACATTCGTAGCTTGGCCTAATAAAAATATATCGTTATTTTCTAAGACATGAGTATGACTTCCTAGTGTTGCCGTATTACAATAGTATATATTATCTCCTATCTCGCAAGATACGTTTATTGGAAAGTCAAATGTAAGAGTTACTAAAGCCATTATGAAATCTGTTCTACGCTGTGGTTAATAGTTATGATATCTCCCTCTGATGGTTGATTTCCTTTATATTTCACTGTTATTATTCTTTTAATTATGTATGTGCCTGAGGCATCAGTAACTGATACTTTTTCAGATTTCTTTTCCTCTTCTTCTGTTATTCTTCCTCTTTCTCCTTTTTCCTTTTTGTCAGTCTCTTCTTCCTCTGCTCTTGCAATCTCAGTTACCGTCTTTTCTATATCTAGCTTTTCAATAATATAGTCCTCTACCGCGTCAGACTCAATAGCTAATGTAGGGAAATCTTTAAAGTAGTAATCATTCGCTCCCTGATTTGCTTCAAACGTAATAGTCACTACAGTCTTTGGCTCATCAACGCCAACCGCAATATCACCTGTAATTGGAGTTACTGTTCTCGAAGGGGATGTTAGCGTTTCAAATCCATCACCTGGCGTTATTGTTATAGTAGAATTATTTGTATCACTAGAAGGAGATTGGATAATGGATAGACTTAGCGGCACAGCTGCCAACCAACACCCTCCATAAGGACCCTCCGCATCAAACTCCCAGTGCCACTGTGTAAGTGTTCCCGCCGGCGGAATGGTATTCGTCACTAAAGGCCCGACATCCCCGCTTCCATTGTAATAAACTTCTGCTATAACGTAGTTTGCAGGATCGAATTGATTTGCTCTGTATAAGCCATCTCTAACTATTATATGACTTACTTCTTGAGGTAGCCACCCTCCTTGCAGTTTTTTGATATGAATCCAGCCATTCGCCGGGCTCTCTGTTTGCACCACTGACTCTATTACTGGAGCTGCCGCAGGAGGGAAATTGCCCCATGAAGCAGCATTAGTAAGAGTTGCAGGCAAAACGCCTCCAGTCATAATAGAGTACGTCCCGCTGTTAGCAGGCCCGTTAGTTGCTAGTGTTATATCTTTTGCAAGAACGCATAGAGCTCCTCCGTAGACAGACGTTTGCTGCGGTCTTATTGATATAGTATCAATCCACGCTTGCTGTGCCACTCCGTTTACAACACTGCCAAGCGGAGCTACAGCTGCCTGTAAAAAGGACCCGACTTCATAAAGTCTTTGCGGGTTTGCTACCGAGCCAATATCTCCATGACTCATCCAAGCACCTTCTCCGATAGAATTAAGTCCCGAAGCATACGTCCCGGTTGGTCCACCAATTGGAGGTGGGTAAAATATCGAGTTGGTAGTCTCGGCTACTCCAACGGGATCTACAGTAGCCTTATAAATGAATATTCTATTCTGATTTGTCGGGCCCGAAGGCGTAGTGTCGTCACCGTCGTCTTGGTAATCAACAGAAATAGCTTTAGCTAGCCCAATACCCTGTACACTAAACTCTCTTGGATCAACATTTCCAGTAGCATTAACAATACCATTTTTATTGTTCCACTCTGTTTTAATACCCTGTATATTATTAAACCACTTACCTTCCTTATTCAAAAACTCTTGGACCCTACCCTCTTGTTGATCTGTTTTTATATCCTCTACATACCAACCATTTTTAGCTATATTATTGTAATAAGCCGTATCTGAGGTGTTTTCTAATACTCTAGCCTGTGATCCCTCGTAATTGATAGTTTTAAAGCTTTTTATCGCATCCGGCTGGTCATTTAATAGTAACGTAAGACTTGCTCTATATTGATCCCCGTAGTAGTTTAAAGTAGGATAAGTAAAGGTAACTGCTGTATTAACAGGAACCGTACATACTGCCGACAGTGTTAAATAACCTGTAGTAGCAGATACTGACGTTACAGTAGTGCCATCTGGAATACCATTCCCTGAAACTGTAAAACCGGCACTAATAAAATTTACAGCCGTATCTATAATTAGAATATTACTAGGTGCTGCCGCTAGAGGGGTGGATCCTTGAGAATGACAGGTTAAAGTAAAGCTGTCGTCAACATGGTGCTTAAATAACTCCCCTTTAAATGTGGTATAATAATTATTACCTAAGCTACACCCTGTTTCTTGTAAAAAAGATTTGAAGCTAGTCCATCCCTGCGATGCTTCGGAAAATGTAAGCGTATGATACTCTTTCATACCACCAGCGCCTCTAACCCCTCTTAGTATATTTTCAATTGAAATATTGTATTCTTGTTTCTTGTTATCAAAACTGCCATAACAAGATATTGTTCTCTTATCTAAATTATCAGAGAACCAGTCTTTCATCCCTACCTCAGAAATAGGTGTTAACCCGCTGGAAGATAACCTAAGAACAACACCTCTTTTGGTATCAACAAAATAAGAACGGAAACCATAATTAGCAAATGACTCAGGACTCGTGCCAATACCAAATTCTCCGGCATAAGGCGCAACATCACCTAGCACTCTATTTGTTGCTACTAATTGAGGGTTGCCGTCCGCATTATAAACCGCGTCTTTATTTGCTAATATTTTAAGACATTTTTCTTCACAAATAGTCACCAAGTTGTTGTCCAACATGTGAAGTTTTTGAATAGTCCCGTATTCTGGGTTTACATCTTTTGTAATTTTCTCCCCTTGTATAAACTGGTTTGTATCATTAACCCCAGATATAGAGTTATATAATCCAGAATAAATCAATCCTGTACCTTTATGCTCTTCTTCGTAATTCTCAAAAACAGTAGAAGCTCTAACTCCGTTACTTATAGTAGGGGCATTGAAGTCATCCCTAATTCTATCAGACTCAACACCGTTACCAAAGCAAAAAGAGTTAAACCAAGGTAATCCCACTTTCATGCTAACCGCTGGGTGTGATGATACCGGATGTATCCTATTTGTTAATAGAATTCTTGTACTAGCTCCTTGGGTAGCCGCTGTAGTTACAGTATAACCTAGTCCCTGCGGGTTTGTAACCTGTGTTGATTGAAGAGCATTCACAATTGCTAATGCAGAGTAAGTAGATTCATGCAAGTCAATAGATACGTAACTATTGTCTACAGGGTTGGTAAATCTAACCTCGATTCCGTCCGAGTACGATGCTAAGTTTAAGTTTACTGAGTTGTTTAATACTATGTTCAACACATCGTCAGCATTATCCGCGTCAACAGAGTTAACCACAGTACCTGCCGTAATTGCAATCTCACTGGTAACGCCGTTGTTGGTTCCAAACACTTTTACGGTATCCCCTACGTTCACTAATTGCTCAGCTGTGCGCTTGTTGACTCTCACGGGGTATGCTTTAGATGCTTCATGGTATATTTCTATATCAGTATCTCTTTTAGGAAGCACTTCAAATACGCCGCTATTTCTAGTAGCATTAGGACCGTTAACATTAAAAAACTGGTTATTTGTGGTCGGGAATTGATAGGCAGTACCTGGTTGTGTTTTTTGCTTTAGCTTAACAAAGAACTTACCTAAAAATTCATCCTCTATTTTTCTTTCTACTTTTCTAAACTGCACTCTATATACTTGGCCAGACAATAACATACCATTTGTGTTATTGGTCCACCAATCGATATAACTACCATTGCCGTCTTTAGCCGCCTCTAGTTCTATTCTATATACAGGAGCAGCAAACTCTGTTCCGGATGTAGCTAAGTTCAGCTTTTCGCGAACATCAGCAATAGACAAAACCTTCATCCAGCCCGTGTTATTACCTGGGCAGTTTAGCGTACCACCTCCACTTGTCGTTATTCTACATTCCAACTCGACTTGGTTGGCAAGCCAATCCTCGTACATAGGCTTACAATCCAATATCTCCCATGCTCCTCCCGTAGAGCCCGACGCTGCGTGGTACTGAAATGAACCCGCAGGGTTTGTTGGATTAGGGCGATGTGTCGTTAATCCCGTTGTGTAATCCCAGCCTTCATCAGTTGATAACTCCAAAAATCCGCTACCATCACCACCATTACACCTTCCTTTAATATTGTGTTGGTTGTATTGGACGCTTGCGGCGGGGTCGTTTCCGTTTTTACCAGATAAAAGTAAGGCGTGATTGTTTCGCTGGTAAAGCTTATATTTCTTGGTAAGTGACTCGGGTACGTTATTTTCAATAGAGACTATCTTATATGGTTCCGAATCATAATCATCTCTCAATGCTGTATACGCTACTCCATTATGGACCTTTTTAAGCAATAGTAAAGACTCGTCTTCAACTTTATTTCGATCAGCTGAGTTAAAAGAAATCCATACGTTGTTAGGCTCATCTTCACAAGGGTATAATCTATCAATAGCTATATTGTAAAATTCCGTAGCCCCTTCTTTTATGTAAAATTTAAAAGAGTCTGCCCAGTAAGGCGGCGTGTGATTTATTCTTGCTACTAACTGGTTATTTGAAACACATAAACTTTTATCAGCTGTTATTGTGCAGCTTTCATTAGTAAGAATAGGTGTTTCCCTTCCGAGTTTATCTCTATAAACCAATCCTAGTTGGTACTTGCGCCCAGATTTAATAGAAAGTTCTCCTTTTTGTGGGTTTGGTGTTGGAACATCCGAATATGCGTTTATATTTAGGCCAAGCTCAACATCAACCGGATCAGCTACAGAATCTTTTAAGTCGTAATTTTGTAAATAGTTACCATAAATTATTCTATTACCGGTTACCTCTTGGGTAACAGCTTTTCTAGGCACGTTGTCCCACGGGCGAATGAGCTGATTGCTTGGTAGAGCGGCACCTAATTGTTCAGTACTAATGGTAAATTTACCATCGTGAGAGCCAGTTCCATCGGCAGAAAATTCTGCGTCCGCACGATTAAAGGTTTCTATAGTATAAATGTTAGGAGACATTGAGTCTTTGTATAGAATATCAATCTCTTTAACATCCTCAGGAATATGATTTGGAACCCAATCAGATAGTATAATCCTTCTGATGGTGTTTCTCATACCTAAGTTTTGTCCTTCTTCCGCGTCTAAACTAAATGCCCCTGCTTCAAATGCTGGTTGAGAAAAAGGCGCATAAGACGAGTATTCCCCATCTTCGTATCTGTACCTATAAGAGAATCTAGGTATTTTTAATTCGTACAGCTTGTCGTCTTCCTCTAGTATAAAAGAAAATACATATGACGTAGATGCTGTTAAGCCTGTATGGCTATTTATTTGCAGTGTTAAATAGGTGGTACTAGCGGTAGTAGTAGTATCTATTTCGGTAATTGTTGCTATAAGTTTTTCAGAAGCTGGCCCTGTCATATCTAGGACATCTCCTACTGCTAAATCTAATGTGGCGTTATCTTGTATAGCAAAGCTTTCGCCAGGAGCTATATTTGCAGGAAGGGTTACTGCCGCGAACGTACCCGTAGTCGTTCCATCCCTTAAGGATGTCTTTAGTTCGACTGTTAAAGGAGTGGTTGGATTTGGGCGTAATACTGTTATATGGTCTTTTCTAATTGGGCCTTTGTCAAGATATGGCTGGCCTTGGAAAACAACCGCTCCCAAAGAAGCCGTACCATTTACATATAAATTCGACCTGCTTAACAAGTCCTGCGCGTCTTGAGAACCTGCGAAAGCTCTAACTACATTTACTTTTTTCGGCTCATCATTATTATCCGTCCAGAATAACAGATCATCAATAATATTTGCGGAATGTATTTTATTTTTTACATTTCTTGTTTCATAAGCGCCGCTAATCCCATTGTCGAGACTGATGTTAGAATAGCTACCTACATTTATGTTTAAAGCCTTTTCATGCTTAAATTCTAAATAAACTCCCGCTGCTACATCTCCTATAAGCACAGCAGGCATAGCAGAATTTAAAGTAACTGTATTAGAAGCCGGCGTAATTGATGCCACTGTCGGTAAAGTTGTGCCTGGCCAAAAATTAGAGCCGTTAGCATTTTTAGCATTAACAGTCATGCCTACACATATACCTGTTAAATCTTCAACTTTTATGTTTGCCTCAGGAATAGAAGTTTGAGCAACCTGCAGTATATCATGGCGAGTCTTTACATAATGTAGATCAGAAAGGATAACGTCTACGCTGCCCGCTCTGTTTGGAGCATTAGGGGCATTGTAGCGCAAAAGAGCATCTGTTCTAATACCATTAGAAGTATGGTCGCCATGCACATCAGAAATGTACTCCTGAGTTTTAGCGTCATGAACAAAATAGTATATAGCGTTATTTTCTTCGTCGGGTAGTATACCAACACAAGTAGCGCTATCATCTACTTTAAAGGAAACCTCAATATTCCCCTTGGTTGTTTGAACAGCTCCTACATCAGATCCTTCAGAGGTAGCTACCTCAATATTAAGAGCATCCCTGTATTCCCCGTTAGGCACTATCCTTTCGTCAAGGTCTTTGTTCATTCGACCTTGGGTGAAACTATGCTTTACCTCCGGCATGAATTAGTGTTTTATTTGTTTAGATTGACCCCTTAAGATCTGAGTAATTTCCTCAAGCTTAATATTTGATAATCTAAGCTTAGCTACTCTTTTTGTAGCAAACCTTTCTTTTTTAAGCCTGTTCACAACGTATTCAGGAACGTTAGCTTTTGTTGCATAAATAGAGTATGATATTGCTTTGTACATCGCTTCTTCAGCAAACTTGTGCACTTTCATCTCAGTGTCTGTGCCCATGCTGTCGCTTATGTACTTCAATATTATTGTTTCTCCTGATAATACAGAGCTGAAATGAATTGTTCCTTTTAATTCATCTATGTAAAAACTTCCGTTAACCTGAGCGTGTTGAGGGTCTAATCCGTATCTTCGCCCTGTTAATTCGTCATAAGTAATATCTGTATCCCCGTACTTCGTTTCTCCGTTTAATACTTTATAGTCAGCCCATGTGTCGGATTCTGCTTGGGTTAGCAGATTGCCATCGGCATCGTAGGTATAACTTCCATCTGTTAACTGTGCCAAAGCATTTGGGTTGCTTGTTTTAGAAGCAGGATATATAATGCGCTCTACGCCCTTATCATTCCAAGTTAGCTTAACGTAGTTAACATAGTCGTGAGGAAGAGTCATTGTTAGGCTTGGGGGCAATTCAATTTCTTGAGATTTAATTGATTTAAAAGTATCGAAAGAAAATTCTTGCAATGCTCTTCTTGCGTGAAATACAACATCTGTTCTAGAAGCCTTGTCAATCAATTTTCCCTCTCCCACATATATTGCAAGAAACGAGTCTATAATATCATCTAATGAAACAAACTGATAGTTCCCGTGATCACTACCATTATAATACGCCTGCTGTGTTTGTCCTGCTAATAATCCCATCTATTAAGATAATTGAGAGTTTATATTTTGTAATTGTTCTTGTTCGGCTAATTGCGCCAAACCTGGCTTATTGATGACAATACCAGCTAATTCTAGTATTTTGTTTACTAAATGAATTTCTTCTGAGTAGTGTAGTTCGAAGTTAGCCGAAGTATTTGCATTATATAAAGGATATTCCCCTTGTGCTCCAGGTAAAATAACATAATTCCATATAACCTCAGCCGGCTTTTTTATGTAGTTGCAAGTAATTCCTTGCCCGGTTTTTCTTTCTGTTGCTCCATTTGCATCTGCGCCCCAAACCTGGAGATCAACGTTATCCCTAGTGTAAATAGGTCTATTATCAGTAGGTCTTAGTAATTTTACGCGGGTCATATTACGGAATTCTCTATGGGATACATAGTCCGCTTCAACTCCATTATACATTACCATTCCTAGTCTATACAGATCTGCAGGGAGCGTTGTGCCGTTTAATACAACAGCGTCGCGCACTTCAAATACACTTATCTTTTCTTTTACTATTTCTATAGGATCAGCATACTCAAATGAATTAGTTGAATCTCTCTCCAACTTGTTCAAGTCATAAAAGTATTGTTCGAAGATGTGAGTTTGAGCTTGATTAGCCAATAGATTGAACTCTATAGGCGTTACGTAACCTCTTTGCTCTTTATTAGCTAAAGCTAAAACCCTTTGATATACTGTGTCTACGCTTACCGCCATTTATTTTATGTTTTATAGTGAGTAACCACCCCTTTTTCGAGTGGCTACTCTACTATAGGATAGTTACGCGTTTAATCGCTTTTCTATGCTGGAATATACTTCCATTCCCTCATCAGTTTTAAACCAAGCGGCTAACGCTGAATAAGGGTGTTCATCAAACGGTACCGTCATTAGTTTTCTATCATTTGAACCCCAGCTGAAAGTACGTTGATCTTGTGAAATCTTGATAATGCCCATTTCAGTGGCTTTGATACCAACATTCCTTAATTGGATATTTTCGTCTACCGCTAATTCTAAGAATAGTTTAGGATTTTTCTTAGCAAGAAGTAATAAATCTCTTCTAAGTTCCTTAGAACTCATCTCAGATACTTTAGATCCTAATTCTACACGCATTACTGCTTCTGCAGCGTCAATATCCATTGCTTGAGCCGCATTTAAGGCTGCAATTTCAAATTCTAACCAATCGATTTCGCTTTCGGCTTTAGCAACCGGTTTGAATTCCTTAAACACCTTCCCATTGTGAGGGTGATATAGTGATAATAATTTTTGTAGAGTTTGTTTCTCCCTAGGAACAACTAACTGTCCATTGCGAAAAATAATATGCTCCAATCTTGCGTCGCTACCTTTTGGGAACTCATCAACAAAGCACGTTCTTTGATTAGACGTATGCTTTAATTCTCTTTCGTACCCTTTCTCTTCATCAAAGTAATAAATATTACAAGATCTAAGATGATACGATAAAGGAGTCTTTTCTCCTATTAAGTAGTAAACTCTTTCTTTAATCTCCCATTCTGGAGTTTTTGGAGGTTCTGGCATTGCGATTGGTTTTTCCATTACAGGGGTCTCAACCACATTCTCTACTACTGTTTCTTTTTGAGGGATAGGCTCATTAGCCATTTCCTCTTTTTTAGCTTTTTTAGCCATAATAATATAAAATAAAAATTAAAAAAAAAGATCGAGAGCCGAAGCCCTCGACCTAATAATATGGTTTACTTCATCAACATGAAGTTGTTTGCACCCTGAACTACTAAACATCTTTCAGATAAGTAGTGGATTTGCATTGCATCCAAGTCAGAAGTAACAGCACCACCAACAGCACCAGTTACCCATGTCTTGTATCTACGATCTTCCATCTGTGAAGCACGGTAACGTACGTGTAAGAATGGACGCTTTAAGTTTTTACCTAAAACTTGATCGTAAACCGTAGAAACACCAGCTGGGATGATAACTCCGCGAATTGGAGCAACAGCATCACGGTCGTTGATTCCGCCACGAGTAGCTTTATCGTTTAGGTATTTGAAGTCAGACTTATAGAAGTCATAAGATCCTCTACGGAATCCTGCAAAACCTAAGTTCAAAGCCATAGCCTCGTCGTTAGAGAATACTCCGTAAGAAGTACCACCAGCGCCGTAAGAGTTCATAGAAGCTAACATATCATCGATAGCTAAAGATGTAGAGCGGTCAACGAATAGCATGTTCTCTTCGATAGCTCCTTGCTTGTCGAATTCAGCCAAGATAGCATCGAATTCAGCTAAGTCAGTAGCAGCGTTAACACCAGTAACACCAGTAGTAACATTACCACGATCTTCGATTGCAGCAAATAAACCTTCAGTACCGAAGTTAGCTTGAAGTGATGAATCTACTGCTGAACTTGCAGCAACACCTTTAACTGACTCTAAACAAGTCATTTCTAAGTAATCACCAAAACGAGCTCTAGTATCACCTTCAGCTTTTAAGTACCATAAATATCCGCCTTGTCCAGCTTCACCAGAAACCTCAACCCAACCGATTTGAGCAGCATCAGATCCAGATACTTCGTAGTAATCTTTGATGATAATTGGCTTGTTAGTGAAAGTCTTGAAAGATGGTTTTACAGTTCTAGTAGTAGCATAAGACCCTTGACCAGTGTCGCCTTTCTTAAATTCAGAACCGTATACTAAGATAGTACACGCGTCAGAAGTACCAGTACCGAAAGCAGCATCATCATCGATGTGATCTACTTCGTATGGTCTAGCTGTAATATCGTTAGATCCAGCAGCAGCCGTAGTAACGTAACACTTGATAGTACCTTCAGCAGTAGCTACAATAACTTGATCCCCAACTCTAACTCCGTGGTCACCAGCTGATACTGTGTTACCATCGATGTCTTTTGTAATCGATACAACTGAAGTTGTATTGTTTACTGTACCTGTGTATGAAAGGTGTAATCTACCTTGCTCAGACCAAATAACCTGGTCAGATGCCATTGGAGCCTCTGCTCCGATGTTTGATAAGAAGCCTGAAATTGTTCTATTTCCGAACACTTCCGCTTCGCGCTCCATTAGCTCAGGAAGGTACTGTTGTGCCCATCCTGCTGTGTTGGAGTCTGTAAAGTCGATATAATTTGAAGACAACGTTTGTTTAACCGGAGCCGGTACGCTGTTCAAATTATCTCCTGCAGTAATTGCCATAACTAAATAATTTTAAACGTTAAGTTAATTCTTTTTTCTAATCTTAAACTTAAAATCTTCTGACGAATCGCCTAATGCGCGAACTTTAATTCCGCCGGTATCTTCATTTGCTGAATGAGATTGTCTGGGTGTCATATCGACATTCTTGCTTTTAGCTATACTCTCCTTGAGAGCATCAGACCTCCCTTGCTCATAAAAATGATTAGCGATTGCATCCGCATTTGTAGCCGTATAAAGTGCTTTGTGATAGCCAGCAGCGTCTTCCATAACATTTTCTTTGTTCAAAAACTTTTTGACGAAATTGTTAATATCGCTTTGACTCTCCTTCACCTTGTCCACATTATTGACATTGTAGCGGAATCTTTTATCTCCGACTTTAAATTCAAAACCTTTGAATTCGTCGTTGAAAACATTATTTGTTTTCTGTTGAAAAGCTTCCACCTGACTGTCAAGAATTTTTTGACTCGCTTCAGATTCCTCGTTATATCTGTTGAAGAACTCTATAGCTTCTCTTTGCTCTTCAGTAAGCTTAGATCCTGCTTTTAGGTCTTCGTAATATTTAGACTTCATACCTTCAAGATAATCTCTAGCTTCAGCAACTTGCTCTTTCAATGCTAGTTTCTTTCTCCTGATTTCTTGGTCTGCGTCTAATTCCTCATTATAAGTAAATTGGTCATCCATTAAAAATTGGACATCCTCTTCACTTAGATGTGGCTTGGTTTTCTTGTAGTATTCGCGCAGAGCTGTTAAGTTGTCCATTTCAGCGAAATCTCTATTGAGCTCAACGTAATCATTTAGGTTACCACCGGTTTCTTCCATAAAGGCAACTAATTTCTCAACTCCTTCAGGTAGAGATGGCGGAGCGACAACTGGCTCTTCAACCTTCACTGTAGGCTCTTCAACCACTAGTGGAGGTTCCTCTATAATCTCTTCGACCGCTGGCTCTTCATTAACAGATTCTTCTGTTGCTTCCGCACCAACAGGCTTACTAAGATCGACCTTAATGACATCATCCTCCTGTGTAACCACTGGAGCACTCATATCTACTTTTACTACATTATCATCCGTAGATGATTCTGGCGATTGAATTTCTTCAACCACGTTTTCTTTATTTTCTTCCATAATATAATATAAAATTGTAGCACGAGAGTTTTACTCGTCCTCTTTTTCTTCTTCTTCCTTAGAAGCAACAACCTCTTCTTGGGGTTGTTCTCCAGTAACAGCGCCATGCTTTATCATTTGCATAGCCTCTTTCGGAGAAAACCCTTCTTCCATCAGTTGCTCGAATGTCTTGCCTTCGCTAGTTTCTCTTTGCTGTAAAAGAGAAGACGAGTGTCCTCCATAAGTTGCACCAGCCGTCATCGTAAATCCTTTCATTTTGAAACCGGTTTTCTTTTTCATTGGATTTTCCCCGTACTTCCTTTGTGTTGTCGAGCTATAAGGCATAATTAATTCTCTAATGATTTAAGAAAATCGTCTGCTTCATCTTTCTTTTTCTTTGACTCAGCGTCAATTTCCGCGTTAGCTTCATCTACCAATTTATTATGTGCCGCAAGTTCAGCGTCGTTAGCAGCATTGATGCTATCTACAGTAGCTTCATAATCGTCTATCATACCTGCAAAGTAAGATTGAACTTTTTCCCCTTGCTCTGGGGTCAACTCCAATTCAGATACTGATTTGTTAAACGCATCTATCTTCTCTTCATGGCCAGCCATGATAGTACTATCCGCCGCACTGGGTTCCCAAGCGCGTAATTCTGCTGATTCTTCCGCTTTTTCTACGGCCGTCTGCTTTGCTACCGAATGACCCTTTGTTCCGTCGATCATAGGGAAGCCTTTCATTTTAAATCCCATTTTTACTTGTTTTTGCTTAATAATTATTAAAGATTATAAGCAGGACGGGTGTCATGATCGCCATGCTTAATGTATGTTGTTTTAGTTCCACCATCATTTTTAGTTCCTCCCTGTCGCTC
>LUMP01000344.1_pt1 | contig 13208 bp, 12 predicted proteins | sample 729641 | NCBI WGS metagenome assembly LUMP01 (sample SAMN03860260, study PRJNA289734) | marine metagenome | biome: seawater column; feature: ocean; material: water; isolation source: Red Sea water column Station 12 - depth 47m | place: Saudi Arabia: Red Sea | collected 2011-10-15 | depth 47 m | reverse complement strand
TTTGAAAAATAATGTTTTTGTATCGGATTCAAATACAAACGTTAATGAAATGTTTGTTGATGATTTAAAAATGTTAGGTATTGATGTCGAGATTGGCATTCATTCTAATCAAATTTTAGAATCTGATTTAATAATTAAATCACCTGGAATTCCTAATGATTTAGAAATAATGAATAAAATTAATTCCAAAAAAATTCCGGTTATTAGTGAAATAGAGTTTGCTGGAAACCATTCTAAAGCAAAAAATATTTGTATTACTGGTACAAACGGCAAAACAACTACAGTTTCTCTTTTAACAGAAATGCTTAGTAAAGAAATGAACGTTCTAAAGTCTGGGAATATTGGTATTCCATTCTCAAAAGTTGTTCTCGAAAATAAATTGTACGATAAAAATGATATTGATTATTGTATTTTAGAATTATCCAGTTTTCAACTGGAACATTGCTCAAAACTTAAAAAAGAAATTTCAGTCATTTTAAATATATCGTTAGATCATATGGACAGATACGACTCATTTGAAGAGTATTTTGAAGCTAAGATAAAGATTTTTGATAATGCAGAATATTGTTTATTTAATCATGATGATGAATTTTTAAATGAAAGAATTAAAAGTAATGATAAAAACATAATTCCATTCTCTATTAGAAAAGAAAAAGGATATTACTACTATGATAGAAATAAAATTCTTTCAAATGAAAACAGTATGTCAATCGATATAGATGATATTTCATTAAAGGGTATTCATAATGTATCTAATATTATTATTGCTGCTGAAATAGCTAGAAGAGTTGGAATTGATAATGAGAATATTCGTAGCGCAGTAAGTCAATTTGAAGGTTTGGAACATAGATTTGAACACTTCATTTCATATAATGGAATTGATTTTATTAATGATTCAAAATCAACAAATATTGATTCAGCAAAAAAAGCACTTGAATCTATTTCAGGGAAAGTAATCTTAATACTAGGGGGTATTCCAAAAGAAGATGACTTTAGCGACATATCATTATTTAAAAAGAGTATTTTAAAAATTATAGTTTATGGTGAAGCTTCACATAAAATTTATAATTCTCTTCCAAAGGATATCAGTGTTGAAAGAATCGAAAAATTTGAAGATGCGGTTCAGGTTGCAATAGAAAGTGCTGTAGAAAATAGTGTCGTATTGCTCTCGCCAGCTTGTGCAAGCTTTGATCAATTTGATAATTATAAAGAAAGAGGTAAAAAGTTTAAAAATATTATAGAAAGGTTTTATGCATGAATATTAAAGAGCAAGGTCAAGACAGAGTATTATTCATAGCAGTTATTGCATTGATATCTTTTGGGTTATTTATGCTTTTTAGTGCAAGCTGGGTTAAGTCATTAGAAATTACTGGAGGAGATTCGAGAACATACTTTTTAGTTAGTCAAATGATTAAACTTATTCCAGCCTTTTTCATCTTCGTTTTATTAACTAAGATTAATTATAGAAAATTACAGTTTTTATCTCCTTATTTATTATTTTCTTCATTTATTTTACTTGTATATACACAGTTTCAAGGCTGTTCAGGCGATTCTTGTAGATGGCTATCAATTGGTCCTATTTCTTTTCAAACATCTGATGTAGCAAGATTTTCTATGATACTTTTTTTAGCCAGTTATATTGATAATAATCATAAACAAATGAATCAATTTGTTAAAGGTATTTTTTATCCAATGTTAGCAATAATACCTGTGGCTTTAATGATTATTATTCAGCCAGATAATTCTACAACTTTAATTTTATTAACTATTGCTTTTGCAATGTTATTTGTGGGTGGAGCCTCATTTATTCAATTGGCGACAATAGGAGTTTTTTCTATAGGTACTATTGGAATTTTTATTTTGAATGAGAAAAACTATGCATTAGGTAGAATTTTATCTTTCATAGATTCTTCAGGTTCATCAGCTTCGATTGGATATCAATCAAATCAGGCTTTGATTGGCCTTAAGCAGGGTGGATTGTCAGGAATGGGTATTGGAGAAAGTATACAAAAATATTCTTACTTACCTGAAACTCATACAGATTTTATTTTTGCGATTATTGGTGAAGAATTAGGTTTTATTGCAGGTAGTATTTTAATGTTAGTTTATTACATTATTTTTTATAGGGCTGTGCAAATCTCTAAAAAATCAAATGATATTTTTGGGATAATGTTGTCCATTGGTTTTGGTTTGAGTATAACGATTTATGCTTTTATAAATATTGGAGTTGTAATAGGAGTTATTCCAGTTACAGGAGTTCCTTTGCCATTTATTAGTTACGGAGGATCTTCATTAATCATCAATTTAATGATGATTGCTATATTGCTAAATATTAGTAAAGCACAAAGAAAGCTTAATGTTAAAAGATGGAGATTAAGGGTAAATGCCTAAAATGAACATTCTATTGTGTGGAGGAGGAACAGGAGGGCATTATTATCCATTAATGGCCATAAAACAAGCTCTTCATTCAAAGTCGGATTTTCGTTTTTCTTTTATTGGAGCAAAAAAGGGCATTGAAAGCTCGAAGATTCATAGCGAAAGTATTGCTTTCAAGCTTATTAGCATTTCTGGTTTAAATAGAAAAGTTTCCATTAAATCATTATTTCAAAATATTATAGTTGGAATAAACATTATAATGGGATTTTTTAGTGTATTAATCTTTTTCATACAACAAAAACCTAATTTGGTTATTTCCACTGGAGGATATTCATCCTATTTGCCATTGCAAGTGGCAAGAATGCTTAAAATTCCTTACGTGTTACATGAACAAAATTCTTATCCAGGAGTTGTGACAAAATTTTTTAGTAAAAATGCAAAAGCAGTTTTCTTAGGATTCAAAGATGCTGAAAAATATCTAAAAAAAACAAATACTATTTTTTCAGGGAATCCAGTTCTTTTACATAAAAGTAAAAGCATAAATATAAATATGAATAATGATTTAAGGACTTTATTGGTTTTTGGTGGAAGTCAAGGATCTCAATTTTTGAACCAAAAAATTAAGATAGCTTTGGAGAATGATAAATTAGATTTCATTAACGTTATATGGATAGTTGGCAAAAATAATTATGAGTCTCTAAAACATTTAAAGAGAAAAAATATAATCATCTATGATTACTGTAATGAAATGTCCTCTTTGTATCAAAATGTTGACTTGGTACTATCAAGATCTGGTGCAATGACCATTGCTGAATTAATAAAATTTGAAAAGCCTTCAATATTAGTTCCATTTAAATTTTCATCAGAAAATCATCAGCATTTTAATGCAAAATTCCTTCAAGATAATTTTTGTTCAAAATTAATTGAAGAAGATGATTTCAATGATGAGACTTTTGTATCAGCTTTAAGAAATATATCTCAAGATGATAGAATTTTAGGTTCAATGAAAAGCAATTTTAAGAATGTTAATGTTCCAGACACTTTATCAATAATTTCTAACTTTGTAATGGAAAAGAAATATGCTTTATAGTATCAAAAAAGTACATCTTATTGGAATAGGTGGAATTGGAATGAGTGGAATAGCAGAGCTGCTAAAAAATAAGGAATTTGTGGTTTCAGGTTCTGATATTGCTGACTCACCAAATGTTCAGAGATTAATAGATTTGGGAATAAAAGTATCTATTGGTCATAATAAAGAAAATATTTCTGATGCTGAGCTAGTAATATACTCTGATGCTATCCCAAAAGATAATGTTGAGTTGATAGAAGCATTAGCAAAAAATATAATAGTTTATTCAAGAGCGAGAATGATATCGGAAATAGCTAAGCTAAATAATTCTACAGTTGCTATTGCTGGAACTCATGGAAAAACCACTACAACATCAATGGTTGGTACTATTTTAAAAGCTATGAATTTAGATCCCACAATTATTGTTGGCGGGGTTGTTAAGTCTTTAGAATCTAATTCAGTTTTAGGAGGAGGAGATACATTTGTTGTTGAAGCTGATGAGTATAATAAAAGCTTGTTACATTTGAGCCCAACAATTGCGGTTATTAACAATATTGATTTTGAACATATTGAATGCTACAATGATATTGATGATTTAAAGGATACATTTCTTCAATTTGCAAATTCAGTACCTTTTTACGGCACTGTTTGTGCATGTAAAGATTCCAATAATGTTGCATCAATATTATCAAAAATAGATAAACCTATAATCACTTATGGAATCGAAAGTCAAAATGTAGATATTAAGGCAGAAAATTTGCATCAAGAAAACGGTAATATTTCTTTTGATGTAAAAGTTAAGGATCAAATATTTTCAGTTAATCTTTCAGTACCAGGTAAATACAACGCCTATAATGCTCTTGCAGCACTTTCAGTTTGTGAAACAATGGGAATTGATTTAGAAAGCGCATGTAAAGCACTTAGCAATTTTAGCGGTGTTAAGCGAAGGTTTGATATAAAAGCAAACAAAGATATAATGATTATTGATGACTATGCACATCATCCTGTTGAAGTTCAAAATGTGATAGAAACTGTAAAGAGCAATTGGAATAAAAATTTAAATGTCATATTTCAGCCACATCTTTTTTCAAGAACAAAAGAATTTTATAAGGATTTTGCAAAAGCTTTAATGATAGCAGATAATGTTATGATTACTGAGATTTTTGGCTCTAGAGAAAAAGAGGATAATTCTACCACTTCAGACTTAATAATTAATGAAATGTTGAAATTAAACCATAAGAATGTTTCATATGTTTCCTCAAAAGATATTGTTGAGGAAGTGAAGTCTATAGGAGTTAAGGGAGATATTTTTTTAACGATGGGAGCTGGAAACATTTGGAGATATGCCGAAGAGTTAGGAAAACATTACAATGATTGAAACTGTTATGAACGAAATTAATAATGAGACTGCTTCATTATGCTTAATGAATGAATCTCTTAAAAAACATACCACGTATGGAATAGGTGGTCCAGCAGATTTGATGATTTTTCCTAAAAGTAAGCAGGATTTAATTAAGGTAATTGAAATCATTAATGAAAATAAAATCCAACTAACAATTCTTGGTTCAGGTTCAAATGTCCTTGTGAGCGATAATGGAATAAGAGGTGCGGTCATTTCTTTAAAAAATTCGTTAAAACAAATAGAAGTTGATAATAATATTCTTTACGCAGAATGTGGTACTATGCTCGGAAAAATTGTTAAACATGCAGTAAAAAATAATTTAATTGGTTTAGAAAATCTAAATGGAGTTCCAGGTACATTAGGTGGAGCTTTGATAATGAATGCTGGAGCTTGGGGAGGAGAGATTTCAGAAAACCTAATTCACGTTGAAGTAATAAATTCGAAAAGTGAAATTCAAAAAATTCAAAAGAAAGATTTAAATTTTTCTTACAGACAGTCTTCATTCAATAAAGATGATATATTATTATCAGCAAAATTCAATCTTAAAAAAGCAGATAAAGATATTATTAAAGAAAACTTTATTGAGGCTCAAAGTGGTAGAAAAAAATCTCAACCTTTGAACAAAAGATCAGCTGGAAGTTTATTTAAAAATCCTAAAAATAATTCAGCTGGAAAGCTTTTGGATGAGGCAGGTTTAAAGGGTTTCAGTATTGGGGACGCTAAAATATCTGAAAAGCACGCGAATTTTTTTATTAATGATGGAGATGCTTCATCAAGAGACATGCTAATGTTAATAAAAAAAGCACATAAAGAGGTAAAAGATAAATTCAATGTTAATCTCTCACTCGAAGTTAAGCTGATGGGTTTTAATGCAGATGAGATTGAGGGATTATGTTAAAACAATTCTATAGTTCTATATTAAGCATGACTGCATTTTTATTTTCTATTATTGTGCTTTGTACATTGTCATTTAATTGGTCAAACTTTAAGAAAATATACGATATAGATGAGATAAATATTTATGGCACTAATTTTTTTGATCAATCAATAATCGAGGAAAAAAGTGATGTTTTAAAGTCAAATAATATATTTGATACAGAATTAGGAAATTATAAAAATGAAATGTTAAAATTTGACCATATCATAGATTGCAAAATTTCAAGAAAGTTTCCTTCTACAATTGATATTACAATCTATGAAAGAGAGCCTATAGCGCTAATAAGTAGCGATGAATTAATCATTTTAGATTCAGAGGGTGTGTGTTTACCAGTTGAATATTGCGATTTATCTTTACCGATTTTAAGCAATTTTAAATCAAATCCTGAATTATATCCAAAAGGATCAACAACTGCATCTACCAATGTATTAAGCTCTATAAACCTTATGAAGTTTACTAAGGATAATCATTCAATAATTTATGATAATATTTCTGAGTTTGTTTTTAATGAAAATAGCGAGTATGAAATCATTTTAAAGAATGGTAGAACTAGAATATTTTTAGGATCTCAAAATCTTCAATTAAAAATAAAATATTTAGAATCTTTCCAAGAAACTTTGAAAGAAGAAAAAAATATTACAGATTTTAGATACATTGATTTAAGATTTAAAAACCAAGTAATCGTGAAAGAAGCATAATGAGAAACAAAATTCAAGTAGCATTTGATTTAGGGTCACATAGTATTAAGAGTGCTGTTGGTAGGATTCTACCAGATGGAAAAATTGAAGTTTTATCTATTGCAGAAATTCAAAGTAAAAGTATTGATTGCGGAGATATAGTTGATAAAGATTTATTGCTTTCTCATCTTGAAATTCTTATTGAAAAAATGGAAAAAGATGCAAAAATCAATATTGATGAGGATGCCTGGGTATCAGTTTCTGGACGTGGAGTGAGATCTATAAATTCATCAACAAGAATACGTTCTAGGGAAAATACAGACTTTGAAATTGATGAAGAAATAAAGCAAAAATTGCTTAATCAATGCTCCGATGTTCAAGTTTCATCTGATAGATATGTTTTACATAATATAGAGCAAGGATATTATATTGGAAGTTCTCCATTAATTAGAAATCCTATTGGTATGGTTGGTAAGTCAATTGATGCTAAAGCCCATGTTATCCATGTACGAAATTTTAATCTTTCTCAATTAGATTACTGTTTTAATGAAGACTTAAGTATTGAACCATTTCCAGTATTTGATGGATATGCTGCTTCATCATCAAATTTAACGCATGACGAAAAAGAATTAGGTGTAATTTTTGTTGACATAGGATCTGACAAAACAAATATATTGATTTTTAAAGATAATTATTTGATTCACTCCAAAGTTATTCCAATCGGATCTAGATTAGTAACAAAAGATTTAGCAGCATATCTTCAAACGTCGATTGCAGAGGCTGAAAGAGTAAAAATTGAACATGTTTCTGCTTTTTCAGATTTTGCAGATGATTCAAAAGTTTTTGAGGTTCAAATTCCACATGATGATTTAAAGAAAAATGTGAATGAAAAAGAAATTTCAAAAATAGTTGAATTAAGATTTGAAGATGTCATTGATCAAATTGAAGTACAATTAAAGAATATTGGAAAATCAATTACTGACTTTAAGTCAGGAATAAAGCTTTCTGGAGGTGGATCTAAAATTCGAAATTTAGATTTGCTCTTTAAAAAACATTTTGCAGATGTTCCTGTAGATTTAATGAAAATTAATAATATTGTTTATAAAGAAAATTTTGAAGATAAGAGAGAATTTATTACACTTTTTGGCTTATTAGCTTGGCCAATATTCAATGTAGAAGACAAATCCTCTTCTTTGAAAATAAAAGATGTTAGTGGCATTAAAAAAAGTATTTCGACACTTTTGAAAGGTATTTTTGAATAATTTTGGTTGGCTACCATAAAAGAAAGATCGCTCCTGATTTCATTGAAATTGGGAGCATCTTTTAACCTTTGCTATCTTTCTCGGTTCTATTAAATTCTGAACTATGGCGAACTTTTGGGAAGATTTAAAAAAGAATATTACTGAGTGGAGTATTGTAGCCTCAGAAAAAGCTGAGGAATTCACACATACAAGCAAGTTGAGAATCGACGTACTCCAATTAGAAAGAAAGCTATCCAGTCATTATGTGAAGTTAGGCTTATATGTGTTTTCTAAAACAAAAGAAAAAAATGTTTTGAACTTTGTTGGAGATAAAAGATATCTTTCTATCATTGATAGTATCGAATCTCTAAAATCAGAAATTGCAGAGATAAAAAAAGAAATAAATCATGAAAATAATTCAGAAAATAAAGAGTTAGCTGATGATGAATAAAAAAAAGTTTTCATTTCAATTTCTATCATCTGATAGATTGCACCAAATAAATTTTTCTTTATCAAATTTCTTTATTTTTTTTGGAATATTTATTGCTGCATTTGTTGGTCTAAATTATTCTCTTTCATTGAGGTTTTCGGATGAGTATTACAAGATTAAGTTGGAAGAAACGGATGAAAAATATTCAGAAGTGTCGCAAGAATTATTGAATAAAATTGCACAACTTGAAGAAGAGCTAAGGTTAATTGAAGAAAAAGATTCAGAACTAAGAACTTATGCTACTTTAGCACCATTAAGCGACGATGTTAAAGCTCAAGGCGTTGGCGGTTCAGCGGAAAAGGACATACTTATTAATGAAGTTGATGATAGTACTATTATGTTGCTTAAAGATAGAGTAGATTCGTTAGCTTTTGCTATAAATATCCAGAAAGATAGCTATAATACCATTTTCAATAAGATTAAATCAAATGAAACTATGTATAGACATATCCCTTCTATTTCTCCTGTAAAAGGTTATATCGGTTCAAAATATGGATACAGAACAGATCCAATTGATGGAAAAAGAAGAATGCATTCGGGTCTTGATTTTCCAGTTAATCTAAATACAGATGTTGTAGCAACGGGTGATGGAGTTGTCACCAAAGCGCAGTATGATTCAGGATGGGGTAGATATATCAAAATTGATCATGGTTATGGATATGAAACCGTTTATGCTCATCTTTGGAAAATTAACGTCAAAAAGGGTCAAAAAGTTAAACGTGGAGATAAAATAGGAAAATCTGGAAATAGCGGAAGAGCTGCTGGATTCCATTTGCATTATGAAGTTCACAAAAATAATAAGACGGTAGATCCTCTAAACTATTTCTTTACAGGTTATATCGATTAATGAATTCCTCTGTAATTAAGAAATTTGCCCTCGAAACCTACGGCTGCCAAATGAACGTCGCCGATTCAGAGTTAGTAGAAGGTATTCTGACTAATCTTGGCCTTGAAAAGACTGCAGATTACGATGAAGCTGATGCAATTTTTTTAAATACATGCGCAATCAGAGAAAATGCTGAAACTAAAGTTCATTCAAAGCTCGGTAATCTTCAAAAAATAAAACTTAATAAGCCTCACTTGATAATTGGCGTATTAGGTTGTATGGCTCAGAATTTAAAAGATGATTTATTAAAAAATAAACCTTATGTAGATATTATTCTTGGCCCTGATTCTTATAGAAAAATTCCCGATTTAATTAATAGGCATGTAAAAGATAATAAGAGTATCGTTGATACAAAGCTTTCAAGGTACGAGGTTTACGAAAATCTATTTCCCAGTAGAGGAGATACATTTAATGCCTGGGTTTCTATTATGCGAGGATGTGATAAATTTTGTTCATTTTGCATAGTTCCGTTTACCAGAGGAAGAGAGCGTAGTAGAAGCGTAAAAAAAGCTGTTGATCAAGGCTTTGTTGAAATTACTCTTCTTGGTCAAAATGTTAACTCTTACAATTTTGAGGGTAAATCTTTTTCAGATTTATTATTGGCTGTATCAGATATAAATGGTGTGAAAAGAATTAGATATACCTCACCACATCCCCAGGACATTAATGTAGAATTACTTGAAGTGATGGCATCAAGAAAAAATATTTGTAATTATGTTCATTTTCCCATGCAATCTGGATCAAACGAAGTGCTCAAGAGAATGAATCGAACTTACACTAGAGAGCACTTTTATGACATGGCAATGAAGATTAGAGAAATCATGCCAAATTGTGGTCTTTCGACAGATATTATTGTTGGTTTTCCAGGTGAAACAGATGAACAGTTCAGAGAAACTTTAGATTTAATGGAAGCAATAAAATTTAATTCTGCATTTACATTTAAATATTCACCAAGGCCTTACACAAAAGCTGAACAATTTTCAGATCATATTTCTGAAGACATTAAAAAATCTCGTCTTGATGAGATGTTAATTCTTCAAAGAAAACATACATTGGAACTTAATCAAAATATGGTGGGGACTTTCCAGCAAGTATTAATTGAAAAAGAAAGTAAAAAATCTAATTTGCATTGGGCTGGTAGAACTGATTCCAATGAATGGGTGATAATTGAGAAAAATAATAGTAATATTAAAGATATCGTACCTGTTGAAATATCTGATGCAACAGGTGTAATATTGCACGGTAAAGAGATTACAGGAGCATAATGTTTAGAGTTATTAGAGTTTTATTGTTATTAGCTATATTGGCTGGAACTTTCTTGTTGTTTGATAAGAATAGTGAAAGTATAACTATTTACTTTTTCAGAGATAACGGCTACGAGATTCCTGGGTATCTTGCATTTATTGGCTTTATTATGATTGGTGTAATTATTGGTTATATAATTTCTCTCAAATCTGTCTTTTCATATAGATCTGAAATTTCAAAGTTAGTTAAATCAAATAAAGAAATTTCAGAAGAGCTTGATGGTCTTAGAAATGTAGCTGTTGGCGAAGAATTTAGTTTTTCCGATAAGGAGTAATTCTTTGGAATTTTCTGCTTTAAGCAATCTGCAAATTTTCATAATCGTCGTTGTAGTTTTATCTTTAATAATTTTCTTATTAGTTAGTAATCGATCTAAAAATATACCTACTGATGCTGAAGCTTTTAATAATGCACTTAAAGCTTTAGTTAATGGAGAAAAGGATAAGGCTTATCATCTTTTAAGAGAAATTATTTCAAAGGATTCAAATAATATTGATGCTTTCTTGTTGCTTGGAGATCTTGTAAGAGAAAAAGATGTTAATCAAGCAATAAAAATTCATCAAACTGTGATTTTAAGACCACATATTTCACAATCAAAAAAAATTGAAGCACATACTGCTCTTTCAAAAGATTTTATAAAAAGTGGTAATATTTCTAGAGCCGAAGAAGAGCTAAATAACATATTAAATATGGATTCATCAAATAAATGGGCTTTATTAAAGCTTAAAGATATTGCTACGGAAAATAAAAATTGGAAGGAAGCCTTGAAGCATGAAAAAAAGTTAATGAAAGTTGATATCCATCATAAGAAAAATGATGAATCTATGTTGAATTACTACATTGCCATGGATTATAAGTCAAAAGATAAAATCAAAAATTATGTACATTATCTTGAAAAAAGTGCAGCTGCTGAAAATATTTATCCAGAGTCAGCCTTAGAACTTGCCAACCATAATAAAGATAATGCAGATAGAGCAATTTCATATTACAAGCTATATGCTAAACATAAACCATCACAAAGAACAATGGCTTATAATAAAATAGAAAATATATTATTTGATAATCAACAGTATGATGAAGTTGAAAATCTGTATAAAGAATTATTAGAAAATAGCTTTGACGGTTTTGCTTTAAATAGACTAGTAGATATTCTTTTAGAAAAAAATGAAGTTGCTGATGCCAATGATTTAGTTGATAGATTTATGAAAAGTAATCATGCATGTCACTCAATTAGATTAAACAAATTAAAATTAGAATCTGAAAGTTTTGAAGTAAGAAAATCTATTTCTTCATTATGTAACGAAATGATTAAAGATGAAATTATTAAATAATCTTTTTTTATTTATCGCAATATCGAGCGGTGTATTTGCTCAAGGCAAAGATTTGGCTTTGGAGTATGAAAGAGCCACTAAACTAACTAATGCAAATGAGGCACTGCAAATTTATCAACGCATCATCAATACAAATGAAGATTCAGATTATGTATGGCTTTCAAAGCTTAAGAAAGCTGAAATGTTTTATGCAACTGGTTCCTATATTACGTCCTCAAATATTTTGAAAGAATTTAACCTAAATGCACCAACTCATCTTCTAAGTCAATCGTCTAAAGATCTATTATTTAAGTCTTTGGATGCAGCAGGGGAATCTGATTCATTAAAAGTTTATCAAAAATTATTATCAACTAATAAAGTCAAAAAAAATACATCAAAAAAATCAACTAATAGAGTGTGGTTTATTCAATTTGGAGCATTTTCTTCAATTGAAAATGCAACAATATTGAAAGATTCACTTAAAGAAGAAAAGATTAATAATATCCAAATTGACCAAGTTTTTAAAAATGGTAAAATGATATATTATGTGAGGAGCAATCATTTCAATTCTTATGATAAAGCTCTTAATCAAAGCAAGAAACTGAAGAACAAGACTAAATTTACTATCAGTGGTTTTTAAGCTATTTTTTGGCTACTAAAAACAACCTATGAAGAATTATTGCTATAATGGCAATTCCAACCAAGTCATTAAAAGGAGATGGTAAAGATAGATTTGGCCAGTAGTTTTTGTCAAAGAAAAGAGGAACTGCAATAAAAATAGCCATTAATGCTTCACCAGTAATTAATCCTGAAGCTATTAACAATCCATTATTTTTACCTTCTTCAGAAGCAGTTTTACTTGCAATATGGTTTAACATTCCCCCAATAAATATAGGAAGAGTTAGTTCAATAGGAAGATAGATTCCTATTGCTACTGCTAGAATTGGTACTCTGAAATCTGCTTTTCTGTAAGCTTGATATTGGTCAATCAGAATAATAATTATTCCTAAAATTGCTCCAGCATAAATCATTCCCCATTCCAAATTACCTGCAAAAACTCCATTTGCTACATTAGTCATCAAAACAGCTTGAGGGGCTGGTAAGTCTGAACTACCAATACCGTATGCTTCATGTAAAAGGGTTAAAACTATTCCAAGAGTTAAGGCGGCACTAACAACACCTACCAATTGCATTAATTGTTGTTTCCAAGGTGTTGCTCCAACGATATTTCCTGTCTTTAAATCTTGAAGATTGTCACCTCCAATAGCAGCAGCACAACACACTACAGCACCAATTAGTATTGCAGCTGCAGCTCCTTTTGAAGAATCAATATCAAAGAAGCTTATGATTAAAAGTGAGCTAAATAAAATAGTTGCAATTGTTACTCCTGAAATAGGATTATTAGATGATCCAACTACTCCAGCCATATAGGCTGCAACAGCTGAGAATAAAAAGCCAAAAATAAGCATAACAAATGACAATATAATTGCAGATGTCCATGAACCTATAATTCCAAAG
>LUMP01000233.1_pt1 | contig 13208 bp, 13 predicted proteins | sample 729641 | NCBI WGS metagenome assembly LUMP01 (sample SAMN03860260, study PRJNA289734) | marine metagenome | biome: seawater column; feature: ocean; material: water; isolation source: Red Sea water column Station 12 - depth 47m | place: Saudi Arabia: Red Sea | collected 2011-10-15 | depth 47 m | reverse complement strand
CAATATGACCATGAGTAATACTATCACCACAACATACAACTACGGGTTTATCATTATTCACAAGATTAACACTATGAGCATTCATATTGGGAAGCTGCCAAGATTTTCGTATAAAAGGCAGTCTATAAATGTTTTGAATAATTGAATTTCTAAAAAAATATATAACAACAAGAAAAGTGAAAAAATATATTAGAGAATACAGTATGTTCATCTAATTGATTTCTGGCAGTTCGAAGGCAACAACCCTAGCATCATTATCTACTGCATATAGAAACCATTTACCATGCATATAAGCTGTAGCAATACCATCTGTGTAGGAAACATTATCTAAGTACATAGTAGTCATATAGTCCAATGTTTTGCGATCATACAAGTGAAAACGGTTATCGGTTTTACTTTGCTCAGTACAGATCCAATATCCAGTTTTACTTTGCTCAGTACAGATCCAATATCCATTATTATCTCTATCAATTACTAAAGCAATACCTTCAGGGTCATTTCCTCTATCAAAATTACCTAAATCTTCTTTTATAACTTCCCCTGTAATTAAATCCAGCGCCATAATCTTGTGGTGCTCTTTCATTTCTTCTGCTACTAACAAAGTTTGATAGTGTTTATCAGCTTGAATACTTTCTACTTGATAAAGCGTAGGGTTTCCCAGCACTGTAGCTGGTCCGACTGAAAATTCACCACTTTCAATGGTGAAATCCCAACTAAGAATACGGTCTTCTCTTGGATTATTATATTCATAACTATCTGTTACTAACACTTTATAAGAATTATCACCTTGCTTATAAAATGTAATTCCATAAGGACTACGTAACTCATCATTTCCAAATGTTCCAAGAAAATCCATTGAAGAATTAAAAACTGCAACCTGCTTATTATCTCGTTCTGTAACTAAAACAAACTGATCATTAATAGTTGTAATTCCATTAGGATAAGCATTTTCTCGTTTGATAGACTGTTTAAATTTTCCATTCATTGCACCATAAACATGTATTTCGTTCTTGTCTTTTACAGTGACAACAATCACATGTTTTCTCATTAAAAAGCCAATACTATCCATACCTGCATCTTCGATAGGTTCAGTAGCAAACATAGGATTATTCAGAAAAAGAATATCTTGTTTTGGACTACAACTTAAAAGAATAACTAAAACAAATATTGATATGAAATTTCTAAATATCATTTTTTAATCAATGATTTCTAAAAGTTCAATTTCAAATATCAACGTTGAAGAAGGCGGTATTACATACTCGCCTTTTTTAGGATCACTAGAAATTCCTTTAATTCCATATGCAAGATTTTGTGGAATGTAAACTTCCCACTTAGATCCAACAGGCATTTTTTGGAGAACTTCTGTCCAGCCTTTAATTACTCCATTTACATTAAAAGTAGCAGGCTCGCCTCGATCATAACTGCTATCAAACTTATGGCCGTCAATTAAATATCCATTATAATGAACCTTCACAACATCATCATAATCAGGAATTTCACCATCCCCTTCAGCTATGACTTTGTATTGAATTTGACTTCTATTAAAAACTCTTACACCTTCAGATGTTTTATTTTTATCTAAGAACTCTTGACCTTTCATTTTATTTTCTCTTGAAAGCTTCATAGCTCTTTCACCCATTGCTTTCATATTATCACGATCAAGTTGAGAATTCATAATATTAAAAGTTCTTAAAATTTCATTTCTTGATGAAGCATCTAATCTAGGCTCTGCCTTATTCCAATAATCTTGTAACCCTTCTATTAACAAATCTTGGTTAATCTCAGTTTCAGGCAGGTTTGTACCTATGTTTACTCCCATGGAATAGCTTAAAGAATCTTGAAAAGTAACCATTAGCTCCTTTTCAGATTTACTTGATTGATTTTCCGAAGAACATGAGTACAATAAAAAAATTGCGAAATAAAGAATCTTAGTAATGTGTTTCATGGTTGAATTCTATAATGTTTCAAAAAAAGAGTAAAGGAAAAATTATCTTCCATCTTCATAGCCTTTATAATCATCCATCATATCATAAAGACCATAAAGACTGCTAAACTTGATTAAAAGCGAGCTAGGAAGTAGCGCTCTAAGTAAAACTATTTGATTCATAATCCATGGAACTTTTGGTGAATGAAATCCAAGTTTAATAGCACGATTTACAATAACTTTTGCAACAGCATCATGGCTCTTAACCCCTGGAGCTAATAACTGACCTAAGAAATTAAGCTTGGTTCCTTCAAATAATCCTTTCTTCAAAAAGTTTGGGTGAATAGAAGAAAATTTCACACCCGACTTACCCATCTTTTTTACTTCAAGTCTTAAGGATTCAGTAAGTCCTGCTACAGCCCATTTAGTAGCAGCGTATACAGCTAGCTTGGGAGCCCCTGTCATTGATGATGCAGAAGAAATATTAATAATATGACCAGAGTTCTTCTCTAACATAGTTGGCATGAATGCACGAATAGTATATATCATTGATGTAAAGTTTACATTAATTAGATTTTCAAGCTCTTCATCACTTCTGTCCAGCATATACCCTGTATAAACAGTACCAGCATTGTTAATCAATATATCAATACTTCCAAACTTTTCTTTAATAATATTTGCATTACTATATACCTGCTCTTTGTTAGTAACATCACAAATTTGTGAAAAAACATCGAATCCTTGCTCTTTAAAATTATTAACAGTTTTGTTTAGATCATCTTCCTTGAAATCCCAAAGAATTACTTTTCCACCTTCATTTAGAATTCTTTGTGCAGTAGCTAAACCTATACCTTTAGCTCCTCCCGTGATAAGAACAAGTTTATTTTTAAGATTCATATGTTAAAATAAAATATTATAGAGTGGAATACCATTGAATTCCATAGGCAAGAGAAACGCTAATCATTAAGCCTAGCATTAATCTTAAGAAATCCATATACAGCATTGGGAAAATAGCTTTTTTGTGTCTGTCAGTATATGTCAATTTTCCATAACCAATTGACAGCCAAATACCTAGTTCTCTTCCGGCTAACATTCCCATAAATACAAAAGTTGTGCTCATAGGAATATTATTTACCTCTTTGAAATAATATAGAACAAAACAATAGACTAAATCGATTAGGGTAGCAGATCTAACATATCGAGTGTTCGTTTTAGATAAAACAATTTCTTGAATTCGCCCACCTCGTTCATAAAACATGAATGCTAAACCTAATAACATTATTAATACAACAAACAGCTGGAATTGAAATGACTGCACCGTACTATACCTTGGTAAGAAAATCATAATATTGGCTAGATCATGCTTTAGCCATGTTGACCACAACCATCCAGTAGTTAACCACTGAGCAACTCTCCAATAATTATTGTATTTATTGTTACCTTTTTCACCTTCATAAAGGAAATATTTACTGATGAGATACCATGAACCACATGCAAAGACAAATGAAACAGCGTAACCAACAAAACTTTTAATCAGCATTTGCTCCATTACTATAGAGGTAGCAAAAACGGAAAGTACTAGGAATGTCGTAGAAACTGGAATTTTTAATCTGGTTAATGCCACTAAAACAAGCGGAGCTAATGCATGATACCATTGAATGGTAATTGGTTCAAATTTATCTAATCTTCCGAATGCTGGATCGTTTATTGAAAAGCCTTGAATCATAGTGAAAAGAAAAATGGAACCCATGTATCCAAACATCCAATACCACTTGATATCTCTATTTGATGAAATATAAGTACCTAGAGTTTGAATACTATCATTTGCAGTTACAGCATACACCGCAAATAAAAAACCCAATAAAGACCATAGTGTTAGAAAATCCATTTTATTTATTTCCTTTTATTGAGCCTGACATGCAAGCTCCGGAGGAGGGACTCGAACCCCCGACCTGGTGATTAACAGTCACTCGCTCTACCAACTGAGCTACTCCGGAAGATGGTAGAAATTTTTAATATTATTATCGAAAAAACAAGTATTATTACTTTTATTTTCGATTAAAATAATAACAACCAAATTTACAGATCAGCCTTTATACCAATTGTAAATTTTGTGTTATAATATTCTTCTTGCATTAAATATCTACTACTTCCTTGATAATATCTCAATGGTTGATTAGTTAAATTATTTAAGTCAGCATAAAGAGAAATATTTTCTCTTACATTATAATTTGCATTTAAATCAACATAGGTTGATTTATCATACCATCTATCTTCAGATTTGGAATCGCCAAATTCTTCAAGAAACTCTCCTTGATGATTAAGAGATAAGCGTACGGTCATTGGCCCTCTTTCATATGACATAGAAAGATTGTAACTAAGCTCTGATGTACCTGGCATAGGATTATCTTTTACATCGGGTCTGTCCTCTTGAAGTTTTGGATCTAAATTATCTATTTTGGAGTCAATAGCAGTAACATTGGCATATAAACCTAGTCCCGGTAATATTTGCCTTTGAAATGCAATTTCAACTCCTAATAAAGATGCATTACCACCATTCAATGCTTTGTCTAATTGAAAGCCATTGTAATCTGGTAGATTGTCAGCTTGAGTTACATACCCAGATGTATAAACAACGAAGTTATCTATATCTTTAGTAAACACTCCTGCTGAGAATAACCCAACATCATCAAAATACCTTTCGAAAGAAATATCAAAATTTGTTGAAATGGTAGGCTCTAACTCAGGATTACCAACCTTTATCTCTTCATCTTCCACTTTTACTTGTTGATATGGAACGGTATCAAAGTAATTTGGTCTTGCTAAAGACTTTGTTAAAGCAACCCTAATCTTTGATGCCCCATCTAAATCATATATCAAGTGCAATGAAGGTAATACATTAGTATAGTCGTTATCAGCGGCTGTAATGATATTATTTTGATCATTATCTTCATCATAGCTTCTTGCTTCTAAATCATATAAGGATGTTCTTTCTAATCTTATACCACCTACAACTAACAATTGGTCTGAATAATCATATGAAGCCATTCCATAGAATGAAGTGATGTCTTCAGAGGCTTTGAAGTTGCCAGCCAACTCTTCTTCAACAATAACTCTCTCAAAAAGTTCTGTATTTGATAAATCTAAATTTCCAAGAAATTCTCTACTTACATAAGATCCTGAATTATAAGAAGTACCATTCCCATCATTTAACCATTCACTTTTATCTTGACTAACGATGTTTGAAAATGCATCTGCTAAAAAAGCATCTTCATCTACTGGTTCAAATTCGTAGAACTCATTACGTCTTTCCTTTTTTCTTGAACTAATTTTCAATCCAGCCTCTAATTTTAGGTTGTCATTAAAATTGTAGTCAGCGTCCACCTTAAAGCTTTGTGCTTTTTCATCAGTATCTCTGCGTTCTTCAATTAAGTTTCTAAAATCCCATGAATTATTTAAGTCTGCAGCGATTGCATTTGTGAAAGTAAAGTTTGGCTTTTCAGTACTTTGATTCCAAACGGCAGTTTGTTTTTTTAATCTTAAAGCTAGATATCTTTCGTTTGGTCTTAACTCTGAAGCTTCCGAAATTTTAAAAGAATAATCTAGTTTTAGCTTATCTAAAAGACTTGTTCCACCAAATTTATAGGAAAAAAGCTTTTGGTCTTCCAGTCTTCCATATTCATTACCTGGCAATCCTGCTTTAGTTTGTCTTCTAACCTCTTGGCTTCCTTCACCTTCATCTAAATCCTTTATTCTTTGACGATATCTATTTTCGTAATCATCACGATCATTATAATTAAGATCTGTATATAATTCTGTATTACCCAAATTATAATCGAATCTCAATCCAAGACTCTTTCTTTCACGATGAACTAAATATTTTCTAATATCATGTTCAACAATATTTCCTTCATCATCCCATTCTGCTTCAATGTTATCAGTACCTGTCCAGTTATCATAAAAAGAAAAATTAAACATATATCCAAAATTGCTATCTTCTGATCTATTGGAATGCATTCCAGATAACTGTACTATTTTACCAGCTTGATCCAAGGTATTATCACCTCTTCCAACAGTAACAGATGTTCGTGTTCCTGCAGCTTTTCGTGTAATAAGATTAATAGACCCTCCTATTGCATCTGCATCCATATCTGGAGTAAGTGCTTTTATAACTTCAACAGTTTGGATCATATCAGCAGGAATCAAATCCAGCTGGTTACTTCTTGTTGTAGCCTCAGCGGAAGGCATTCTTTCACCATTAATGGTGGCTGAATTAAAACTAGATGGAGTTCCGCGAACATGTCCAAATCTAGCTTCACCCATATCGTTGTATACAGCAATTCCAGGGACACGTTTTAACGCATCTCCAATATTTGAGTCTGGAAACTTTCCAACCTGATCGGATGAAATTACATTACTAATATTTGATTTATTTTTTTGATTATTTAACGCTCTAGCCTGTCCCGATAAAGAATTACCAATTACATCAATATCGTTTCCAACTAATGTTCCAACTGATAATTCTACTGCAAAAGTATTCAAACTTTCAGCATCAATAGAAATATCTTTTTCTTGATTTTCATATCCAATGTACGACACTACTAGCTTATAATTTCCTGCTGGTAGATTTGAAAGATAAACCTTACCTCCGGAATCAGTTATTCCTCCAAAGTTAGTTCCCTCCAAATAAACATTGGCACCTGGTAATGGAAAGGAACCATTTGAATCTGAAACTGTTCCTAATAAATTACCTGTTTGTGAAAATAAATGTGATGTGACAAGACATACGGATAGTATAATTGTTTTTAATCGCATGGCCTAATCTCCTTTTCATAAAATTAGCTTCAACTTTTAAAAACGCCCCCTAAGACTTTTTTAATCGCATGGCCAGATATGTTTTCTCATCCACATCTGCTTCAACTCTTAAAAAGTAATAAAACTCTTTTTAAGTGCATGGCCAGATCAATTTTTTCATTAAGATCTGCTTCAACATCTTAAAAAGCGATTTTAACTACGGAAGTTTAAAAGATATGAAAAATATTTGTCAATATTTTTTTGGAAACAGTAAAAAATTACAATTCTAGCTCGATAAATAATTTTTTTGAAGGATCAAATTGACCATGATTCTGGACATTTTTAGAGATTTCAATTTTATTACTTGATGACATTTTTCCAATGTAGGCGTGAGTTGACTTAATTCCACCCAAATACCATCTTGTATCAGATATATATGCAAAATCTCCTTCTTTTGCACCAAGATCTTTCATCAAATCTGCTGGTAAATATATTTTATTATCTGTGTCATCCACAACTTTAATCATATCACCATCAAAGGTGATTTTACTACCTGCATTTTCATTAACCTCGGATCCTTTAAAAAATTGTGGACCATCTTTAATAGTCCAAAGAGTTAATCCTTTAATTTGTTCATAGTGCGATTGATTTGGTTTTGAAGTAAGTAAGGTTACTATGATTCCAATGGATGTACATGCCACTACATTATATAATGCTCTAATATATGACCATGGTTTTGCTTCAACATATTCTATCCCATGTGAGAATGGTTGAACAAAAATTTGAGGATACTGAATTCCAAGGAATATAAATGCTGCACCAATAATAAATGTTAAAACAGCTGCTCTTGATGAAAAACGCTGCCAGAAAATACCAAGGAAAATAACCGTAACCATTGGTGGAGTCACTACACTATGAAATGCACCATGAGCCTCATAAATAGTTCCATATTGTGCAAATAAAAATGCTGCCTGTATACCAACAAAAGTAACAAGTAAGGAAGTAAACATGGAAACTCTTAAGCGTGTTTTCTCAGAAGGATTCTTACTTAGTGGCGTATATACATCATTAACCGCCACAGCTGCTGATGCATTAATTTGCGAATCCAAGCTGGACATTAAAGCAGCAACTACTGCTGCTACTAAAAATGCAAAAATTGCTTCTGAATTAGCTACCAGGGAAGCAACAACAGTAAATACACCATTTGCACTTCCATTTGGTAATAAATCAGTGATAACACCAGGGGTCATATTTTCCATAGCTCTAGCCAACCAACCAGAATTTGAAACTGCAACAGTACCTATTGGCAAGAAAACCAATACATTCATCATAGTTGCTCTTCTAGCATGAATAACAGATCGAGATGCTAAAAATCTCATAATTACTGCCTGATTCATAAATGCAAATCCAACTGAACCAACTACTCCGTCTTGCCAGAAAATTCCAACAAAGTTAAAGTCAGGTGGGGAGTTAAAATCTGCCAATGGCAACTTATTTGTAGCTGACAAATTGCTCCAGAAGAAATCAAATCCTCCTAAATAAGCAATACCCAAACCAAAAATTAGCAACCCTGCAAATAGCAGAATGACACCTTGTAAGAAGTCAGTAAATATAATTGCAGTTTGACCACCCAAAGAAACATAAGTACCAGAGATAATGGCTACCACTATGATTATAGTATTAATCTCCCATCCTAAAATTGGCTGTAATAATGACCCTAAAGCCAATAATCCAATACCTATATATCCTACCAGATATAAAAGCATGGTTATCGTAGATAAATTTCTTACAGTGGAATTAAATCTACGTTCAAAATATTCAGGAATAGAATTGACCTGCATGTAATAAATAATTGGAATCCAACCAAATAATAATAATGGCATAAAAAACCAATCATTCATATAGGTCATAGTGGATGAAAACCCATATTCAAAACCTTTAGAAGCATATTTCGCAAAACTATGTGATCCTACACCAGTTGCCAACATTGACATTCCAATTAACCACCATGAAAATCTTCTTCCACCAAAAAAGAAGTCTTCGGTTGATTGATTATTTCTTGCAAAAAATAATCCCGCACCTAATACAAAGAAAACATAGCCAGCTAAAATGACCCAGAACAATTCTGAAGTAGCAATGGTATTCATGTAATTTTCCTGGTTAATAAAAAGACATTAAATATATATAATGATAAAATTACTAGATATAACTGAGGATAATCATTCAATGCTGAAACAGTCATTAATAAGTGGATAGAAGAAACATAAATGAATCCCCAAATCAAAATCTGAATCCATATCTTATATTGTTTCCAGAACTTTTTGCCACCATAAGCTTTGAATACTGCAAAAAGACCTCCACCAAAAATCAATAGACCAAAACCATATTGGTACATAAAAGGAAGCCAGGAATGTGAAAATAAATCCATTATAGTTCTTTCTTAAATAATTTTAATAATTGCTCATAAGTATCATCTAACGTTTGAGCCATCACTTTTGTATTCCCAATAACAGGCATAAAAGATGTATCACTTTTCCAGCGAGGAACTATATGAAAATGCAAATGTGATTGAATGGAAGCACCGGAACCTTCTCCTATGTTAGCTCCAAAATTAAATCCATCACAATTAAAACTACTTCTTAATATTTTCATCACTTTTTTGGAAATAGACATAATCTCAGATAAAACTTCATCTTCGAGTTCTTCAAATCTATCAACTTCTTTATAAGGAATAACCATCAAATGTCCATTATTATAAGGATAATAATTCATTATTACATAACAATGTTTTCCACGATGAAGGATTAAATGTTCTTTATCATTATCTTCATTTATAAAATCGGAAAAAATCTTTTGAGAATCTTGCTTCTTATTTTTGAGGTAATCCATTTTCCATGGAGCCCATAAATGTTTTTGATCGCTCATGTATTATCTATTTTGGCTTGATTAATTAAATCCCTTAGCATGGGTTTAATATAAACATTATCAAGATTAATTTGACTAAAACACTTTGCTAAAACATACAATCTCTGCTCAAGAGGTTTGTGCTTATTGATTACAATAGTATCATTTGAAAATAATAAACAGTTATCGCCATTAAAATCACCTTTATCATGTATGATTTTTATGTTACATTTTTCTCCAAGTTCAAGAAAATCTTCTAATAATTGTGTTTTCTTTTTATCAGGCTTTTTTTTCATTTTCCAATTCCAGTTAAATCACTACTGCTTCTTATCTTATCACCCAAACCATCGACCATTTTAATATTATATTTTTTCATGACTTTAGTTTCAGGAATTTCCTCCAAAGATCTATCTCCTCCGTTAGCAAAAATATCAGGTTTTATTGCTTCTAAACTTTTACAAACACTTCCATCTGAATCAATACTTAAAAAAACTTCATCAACGCATTTGAGAGCAGCGACAATTTCCATTCTGTCATTCTCATGCATAAAAAACTCTCCCTTTTTGATTTCTGCTTGATGATTATTATTTATAATAACAATTAATTTATCTCCCAATTGACTAGCAAGCTGTAAATACTCTAAATGTCCAACATGAATTGGATCAAAATATCCACTAACAGCTACTACTATTTCTTTCTTCATTGATTTATCTTCCAATCTTCTATTTCTAATTCCCAATTTGCCCTTAATATTAATGAATCTGGATAAACATAGAATTTTTCAGAGTTAGTATCATCTTGTAAATTTCCAGTATCAAGAATCTTATTATTATTTCGATCTTGATAAGCAAGTAATTGATACGTTCCACTAATTACATTATTAATTTTAAATTTTCCATCAAAAGATAATTCTGTTTTAAAAGTATTATCTTTATTTCCTAATTCAATAACAACCGGGAGAATATAATTGCCATTAATATTACCTACAATATTTGCAAATTGCTCTATATCCTCTGTTACATTCAATGAGTCTGATTCAACTTCAACTTCTTCAGCATTAAAAAAGAAATTTAAATCTGGAGTATTATCTTTTTTCAAATCAATAAAGCTTTCTGAAAAAAAAGATATTTTATTTTTTTCTAATGATAATTTTGGATTATATAAATCGACAGCCATCACAGTGTATTTATCATATGCTAAATAACCAAAACTAAATTTATCGGAAGATGAAATTATATAATCAGGTTTCCTTGAAGGTAATTCACTCTTATCAATTATCCCTTTCCATAATAAGATTGAGGGTTTGCTATATGATCCAAATATTTTTCCTTTAATTGCTGCTTGATTGATTGAATTTGAAAGACTTATTGGAATAACAATGTTTTCATTTAACTTAACATTTTGCTCATCAGATAAATTAGAATTCAATGATATAACATATGTTTTGTCCTTATCAAGATTGGATGGTAACGTAATTATTACCTCTTTTCCATAATATTCAAAATCAATTTTTTGATTTACGGTTGGAAAAAGTTCGATTGCGTTTTTAAGAGATTCTTCTTTAATAAACTCATTAAAAGATAAGGTAATTTGTTGACCTTGATTTAGATTGGTTAAAATTGCTGGAGTGGTTGACTTTAATTTTGGTGGATCAGAATCTAAAGGTCCTCCTTGAGGCGCTTTAACAGATGCGCATGAAAATAGAACTAGCAAACATAGAGCTAAGAGTATCTTATTTAATTGATTCAAGAACATCAGATGCATGTGTTGCAGTTTTTACTTTACTATAAGCTTGTTCAATCATTCCATTTTCATCTATTAAATAAGATATCCTAAGAACACCCTCATATTCTCTTCCATACATTTTTTTAAGCCCCCATGCTTTATATTTTTTTAGGACACTTAATTCCGTATCTGATAAAATATCAAATTTAAATTCATTTTTTGTGCAAAAGTTTTTTTGAGCTTTAACTGAATCTTTACTAATACCAATAATTGAAATATTATGTTTTTCAAATGTTTTAAAATGATCATTAAATCCTAATCCTTCTCTAGTACAACCTCCAGTACTTGCCTTTGTGAAAAACCATATAAGCAATTTTTTACCTTTGAAATCTTTCAAAGATATAACGGTATCGTCTTGATTTGGTAATGAAAATTCTGGAGCTTTTTGACCAATTTTTAACATAATTTAATTCTCATACATTTTTAAATACTTATCAGACCATTTTACAAAAGTATTATTATTAATTTCATTTTTTATTTCATTTATCAAATCCAAATAATATGCTATGTTGGTTAAAGTTGCAATCCTCAGTCCAAACATCTCATTCACTTTAAAAAGGTGTCTTAGATATGACTTTGAAAAAGTTTTTGCATACTCTATTGAACTATGTTTATCTATAGGTGATGTATCATTTGAATAAGCACTATTCATAATGTTTATAACACCATCATGTGTGAATATCTGACCATTTCTTGCATTCCTGGCAGGCAGCACACAATCAAACATATCTACCCCTCGTAAAATTGCTTTTACCAAATCTGTAGGCTTACCAACTCCCATCAAATATCTTGGTTGATCGACAGGCATATTTTTCCCTAATAACTCAACAATATCAAGCATTGGTTCTTTTTTTTCGCCAACTGAAAGTCCTCCAATTGCTATTCCGCACGTAGCATATGGAAGCATTTGATTTAAACATTTCAATCTTTCTTCTGGATTAATACCCCCTTGAATTATTGGGAAAAGCGTTTGATTATGGCCATAAATGCTCGTTTTATCATTTAGATATTCAAAAGCTTGCTTAGTCCATTTTTCAGTTAGAGTTGATGCTCTTCTAAGTTCTTTTTCAGAGCAATCTGCTGGAGGACAATAATCAAAAGCCATAATTATGTCAGAACCTAATTGTCTTTGAACTTCCATGGATTTTTGAGGAGTAAAAAAATGTTCGCTCCCATCTAGATGTGATCTAAAATTTACACCATCGTTAGTTATTTCGTTCATATTGCTTAAAGAGAATACTTGATATCCACCACTATCAGTTAGAATGCTTTTATCCCAATTTAAAAATTTATGCAACCCTTCATTTTCATTTATAATCTCGGTTCCTGGTCTTAAATATAAATGATAGGTATTTGAAAGCATTATTTGAACGCTCATAGCATTTAAGTCATCTGGAGATAGCGTTTTTACAACACCATGGGTTCCTACTGGCATAAAAACTGGAGTTTCTATTGTGGAATGATCTGTTTCGATCAAGCCTGTTCTAGCTAGAGAATTATTATCTTCAGATAAAACTGAGAATTTCAAAACATTTACCAGTCGTAACCGAAAGATATTATATATTGAGGCTTTGAATAACCTCCGCTTGGATATTTATCCCATGCTGTATCAATTCTAATTAAAGCAAATGGAGTAAAGATTTTTGTTCCGATACCAAAGGTAGTTAAAATTGGAGATGCTTCAGGATCAGTAAGCCCATATTTATTTCTAACTAACTCACTATTATTAAATTCATCTGAAGAGTCCCAAGCTGCTCCAACATCTAAAAATAAATGCCCAAAAATATTTCCAAATCTTATC
>LUMP01000356.1_pt1 | contig 13210 bp, 21 predicted proteins | sample 729641 | NCBI WGS metagenome assembly LUMP01 (sample SAMN03860260, study PRJNA289734) | marine metagenome | biome: seawater column; feature: ocean; material: water; isolation source: Red Sea water column Station 12 - depth 47m | place: Saudi Arabia: Red Sea | collected 2011-10-15 | depth 47 m | reverse complement strand
CATCTTTGCCATTTGCTAATTTTTCTGCAGTTTTTGCAATTCCATCCTTATCAATTCCATCTGCAAGAATACATTCCAGTAAATCGTCTTTTGCTTCTTCCACTTCTACAGGAGTCAAATCTTCAAATCCGCTAACTCTCATAAATTCTGCAGCAGCTTTTGGATAAACTGTTTTGTAAATTCTATCTGAATGAACTGGTCCTGGGTTTGTAGCAATGGATATGATTCCTTTATCAGTTAATTCCCATGACATTGCTTCAGCAAGTCTATTTTTGGCTCCTTGTGATGCTGTATATGGACTTCTAAATCTGTAAGGTCTTTGTTCAAGTGGTCTTTCTTCTGTAAAGAATGTTGAAATTGTGATGATTTTTCCACCCTCTTTCATTACTTTTAATGCTTGAACTGAACCCCAGAATGTACCTGTAAGGTGAATTCCGATTGTACTTTTAAAATCCTTTAATGGTGAATTTGGAAAACATGTAACAGGTCCTGAAACTCCTGCATTGTTAATTATGTAATCTACTGTAACATTATCATTTTTTAATGCGTCAAACATTGCATTCATTGCTGATTCGTCAGCAACATCTACTCCTGCAAAAATCTTAACTGATGCTCCGCTATTTTTACTTGAAATTATTTGCTCTAGATCCTTGGATGCTTCTTCTAATGGTTCTTTTCTTCTACCTAGAATTATTACACTTGCTCCATTTTCAACAAATTTGGTTGCAATGGCTTTACCTATTCCTGTGCCACTACCTGTTACTAATGCAGTTTTACCTTGGAATTTCAAGTTAAAAAACAACAAAACTTCTGCATATTTATTTGGATTGATCTCTAGGAATTTTTTCTTGATATCTTTATTTGTGGGTATGTTCAGAGAAATTTTATGCATGATACAGAATCTGACACTTTCATTTATCAGACATGGCCAGAAAAATTTAGTGACATGTTAAAAGAGATCGGTGTAGATTCTGAATCTAAAGAAATTGCAACTGATGAAGTTGAACATGATGATTACTATAGTCGCTACTTTTCTCAAACTCCTAGAATGGTTACAAACAAGGGGTGTATTGAAATTAAAAATTCAAATATTGACGTCGTACAAATAATTCAAAAGGGATAATTATGCAAGATCCAAATCCACTTCCTTGGGGCGCATTAGATAGATATCAAGCACAATTTATTGTAAGAAAAAATTCAGGTTCTTCAAGTATGAATTACACTGCAAAAACCTTATTGAAAACAAAAGGTCATTTTGGCTCAAAGGTAATTACTAAAGTCGAATGGAATGGACCTGGTGAATTAGCTGCAAAATTGAATTCTGATTCAGAACTTAATGACATGATTGCAAAACAAACAATCAAGGATGCAACTATCTATGTAGAACCTACTAACAGCGCAATTAGAATTAGAGGCAAATGGGATAATCATATTTCATTTGGAATTACAAAAGAATTATTTGAAATTTATGACCGTATTGCTGGTCACATAAAATCTGTTTAAGCCTTCCACCAATCTAGTGCAAGAAAATCAACTTTCTCTTTTCCTTTTGGAATAGCTAAAATGAATTGTTTTCTTACTGTGGTTGCTAATCTACCTGCAAGAACAATTCCTGTGGATGTAATTGGCTCATTTCTGTTATACACTTGAATTAAAAATGGTGCATGATCAATTCCTGGACCTTTTTCATAGACTGCAAAATCACATCCAAATTTTATTCCTGGATTAATTATGTATCCTTTATCTCTAAAATTTTTGTATACAATGTATTTTTTTTCAAAATCATGTACTTCCTGTTTACAAATTTCTATCATTTCATCTGTTTTGATTTTTTGTTTTAATTTTGTAATTGTTATTTTTTTCTTTTCTAATAGGTAATACCCTTCAATTAAATCTAAAATTAGTGGAGCATCAATTTCTTCAATTTTTGGTTTGGGTATGCCAATTGGTTTTCCATAGTATCCTTCACTGAAAAGTTTCTTTGAATCTTCAATATTCCATACGATTATTCTATTTTCTACTAATTCACTTTTCATAATGTTATTGAATATTCAATGTATATGAATTCTATACTTTACAACTAATGTTAATTAAATTTAAAATAAAATAGAAATTTTAGTTTTTTTTGGCTATAGGCTTAGTGCTAACAAAATGAATGAATCTGAAACTCTCTGACATTTGTCTGACATTTCTTCAATTCCTTCAATTACATCTTTGATTAACAACAATTCTTTTGGATCCTTAACTTCGTTGAGAAGTTTTATTGTTGCATCTCTATATTTGATGTCTATCTCTCTTTCAATTGTTTGAGTTTCTTGAGCCAATTCAATTGCGTTTGCAGTGTTTGTATTGAGACTTCTAATAATTTCATTTAGTTTGTAGACTTCATCCACTACTAATGATATTAGTTCTGCAATATCTTTGTCAAGTTTTGAACTTTTTAATGTAGTAATTTTTACATTAGAAAGTTTGAATGCAATTCCTGTGATGTACCCTGCAATCTCATCCATCGTATAAGCTGTATTCAGAAGATTTTCTCTATTCATGATTAATCCTCCTACATCTGCAACTTCACGTGTGATTTTTCTTCTCAAGTTTTCAACTTCTTCTTCGATTGTTGAGATTTGCTCTAATGTATTTTTGATTCCTTTTTTGTCTTTTTTCATTAGGGCTTCTGTTAGTGTTGCAAGTTCTCTTGATGCATTAAGAATTCTGTTGATCTCATCTTGTAAAACTGCTATTGCCTTTCTTTTTGCTTGAACTTCAAGCTCTCCACTATACATAACATAAAGTCAGATACGTGTTGGTAATTTAAATCCTCTATGATTTTAGATATTTTTTGAGCGTATTAGATTAAATTTTTATCATGTGCAGCTTTATTCTGTCCTTTGTAAAGTGAAATAACTTCATCATCAGTTGATGCATCTTCTGCCATTTTTTCAACTCTAATTTTTCCAGTAAATTTTGGAAATCTTAAAGCTAATCCTGCATCCTTTCTAATTTCATCTCTTGCTACTTTGTGAATTGGACTCAAAGTTATTTCTGATGCAACCACTTCTATTACTAATTCAGGCTCAAACCATACGTCTGCATCCATTTCGCTATTAATTCGTGGATTTTTTTTGATTGTTGTTTTTGGATTTAGAATTTGATATAGTTGATCTAAACTTTCATCAGTAAATCCTGTACCAACTTTACATATGCTGGGAAATGTATCTGTGTTTTCATCATATGTTGAAAGTAGAAGTGTTCCATAACTTCCAGTCCTTCGACCCTTTCCAAAAAATCCGCCTACAACAACAAGATCTAAGCTATCTCCTAATTCATTTCTATATTCTCGTTTCAATTTCAACCAATGACTGCCTCTTGAACCTGCTTGATATGGTTTGTCTAACATCTTCAACATCAATCCCTCACTTCCTGCATTAATACTATTTTCAAAAAATTCTTCAATTTCATTTTCATTTTTTGCCAAAGTCATTGGAATAAATTTTGCAAATTCATTTTCTTCAATAATATTTTCTAATTTTCTTCGCCTTTCAATATATTTTAGATTTGTACAATCTTTTCCGTTACAATAAAGTAAATCAAAAAAATTCACAGTAATTGGATATTCTGTAACTGCTTTCTCAATTTTGTATTTTCTTCTTCTATGCATTAATTCTTGAAATGGTAAAAAATCTCCCGTGTTTTCATTGATTGCAACAATTTCTGCTTCCATAATTGCATCTTCTGCTTGAATCATTTTTGGAATTTTTTCTATAATGTCTGGATAGTAACTTGAAATTTTTTCTAAACTTCTTGAGAATAATTCTATTTTTTCTCCTTCAATGTGAAGTTGAACTCTTTCTCCGTCTAATTTGTATTCGATTGCAAACTCTTCTCCCATTTTTTCAATTACTTCTTTTTCACTTTTCACTCTGTCTGCAAGCATTGGTCGAATTGGATTAAATAGATTCACTTTAAATTTTTCAATCCCTTCAATCCCTTCTGATGAAATTGTTTCAGCTACTTTACCTAAATCACTTGAAACATTGTATGCATTTTGTAATAATTTTCTATTTTCTTTATTTCCAGAATATGTGATTGCTAATGCATCCATAACTGTATTTTCTGCTATTCCTAATCTTAGTGTGCCCAACAAAATTTTCAAAATAAAACTTGCTTCTAATGGATTTGCATCATTTAACAAACTTGAAATGTATTTTATTTTCATATCTTGAGATCTTGAACCTTCCAATTTTGCAATTTTGAATAATGTCTCGTATACTCTTTCAACTGTAATATTTTCAACAAGAAATGTTGTTTGTGTTTTTTGTTCTAAAATTACAGCTGCTGCATGTCCTAAGTCTCCACCTTTTGTATATTCGTCTTCAATTTTTTTTATTGCAATCCCTGATGATTTTGAAATTGCTCTGATTGCTAATTTTTCTGCAACCCCCAATTCAACACCTTCAAAATCTGGTCTTAATTTTCCTTGAATAAGATAAACTATTTTTGAAATAACTTCTTGTGGTGTTTTTTCAAATAATTCTACTAACAATTGAGTTAACTCTAATCTTTTTCTAGTTAATTCCATTTTTTCAAATGATTCTGCTAAAATAGAATATTCCATGTCTGTTTCTAACTAATCCTGAATAAAAGTTTGAATCTAGATGTATCTGAAAATTGTTGGCTTTTCAGAATCCTTAACATCTGAAACTAATGCAAAATTATGCAATGGATATGTTTTCTTGTATTGTTTCATAAAACTCCATGCAACATCATGTGTTTTGAATTCTGTTCTAATTTCTTGAATTACACTTTGTTCTCCGAATGCATCAATTGGGACCACTCTGTAACTTTTTGGACGATTTCGTGGTTTTGCCCGTAAGAACCATGAAAATGCAAAAATCAAAACTGTTCCTAAAATTACATATTCTCCAGCTATTTTGAAAAATGCTAGAATTATTCCTGGAATTGTTTGTCCAAATAAAACTGCAACAAAACTAGAAAAAGAAATTACTGCTAGTACTGTGAAAATATACGTTTTCCAATCAAAGATTCTCTGAAAGGCTGTCATACCTTGATAGACTAATCCTTTTTTTGATTTAACTATTTCGTAAAATTGTAAAATTAAGAATGATCCCTAATCTGGATCTTCGTAATTTTCTTTCCTTTCTGTATTTGTTGGTTCATCATCCATAGGTTTCATTTTGCTTTCAAGAACGTCCATTCTTGCTCTGTATCCCTCAGCATATTCTAATTCTGATGGAACTAGTGTTGCTGGATGAATAAATCCTTGACTTCTAATTGCCATTGCTTTCTTTGTAGCTATTTCTCTAATGTAATCCCAATCTGGAGTTGAGAATCCATCAAATGGCCCTGTGAATTTTCCATTATGCATACTGAATACTAAAGCTTCTACAATTGGAATACAGAAGTTAATTGATGCAGCAGAGTTCAACTTTACTGGCATTAATGGCATGTTGTGACTTCCTCTTGTATTGCCTGCAACATAGTGAGGATTGTTAAACATACTTCCAACTTCTTCTGTTGCTGGGAAATTTTTCTGTGTTCTAACTAAACAAATTGGATCATCTTTTCCAACATATGTTCCTGCAATATTGTGAAGTCTATCTGTTGATGCATCTAGAATTGGTTCTCCATCTCTAGTGAAAACTGAATCAACCACATATCTTCCAGGATACATTAATGCTGCTTCAATTGTTGGTTTGTCTTCCCACAATTGTAATTCTGCAATTTGTGCTTTTTCAACATCCATAATGTTGAACTTAACTCCTTTTGCAAGACTTTTGTTTACAATTAATGCTGTGTTGCTTAATGTGTCTACAAACATTCTGTAAATTGGATAGTTGAATGCACCTGGTTCAGTTTTGTCTGCTGCAAAAACTGTAAATGCTTCATTTGGTCTTTCTTCAAATTCCATTTCTGCAACACCTGGACCCATTCCTTTTACATTTCCTGAAAATGAATCTCTTAGAAGATCTTGACCTGCTCCGTATAGCCCTTCTTTTCTGGCTACTTCTGTTCCTGCCATGAATGCATCCCATGCTAATTTGTGAATTTTCTCATTATTGGTTCCATGTGTATGTGACATTACAATATGGGTGTCGTCACCACAATATCCGATGTAATGATCTATTAGTAAATCTCCTGAATTTTCAACGGTATCTCTAATTGCTTTGATTAGGCCGTCACTAGGTTTTGTATGTCCTCCGATCCCTCCGACATCTGCTTTGATAACTGAAACTGTAATTTTCATAATACTGATTTTTTCTTCTTTGATTTATGTGCTTTTAGTAAAGTCTGAAAAACCAAATATTTCAAAAAAAAATATTTTTTATTGAAAAAAATTCATTACAGTAATATATCCCCTCGACAACGAACTCCTTATGGCAGATAAACCACACTTAAACATGATTGTAACAGGTCATATTGATAACGGAAAATCCACAACTATGGGTCATTTCTTAATGGATCTAGGAGTTGTAGATGAAAGAACCATTGCAGCACACGGAGCCGAATCCGAGAAGACCGGAAAAGGTGATACTTTCAAGTATGCATGGGTTATGGATAACATTAAAGATGAAAGAGAAAGAGGAATTACTATCGACTTAGCATTCCAAAAGTTCGAATCTAACAAATTCTTCTTTACTTTGATTGATGCACCTGGTCACAGGGACTTCATCAAAAACATGATTACTGGCGCATCTGAAGCAGATGCTGCTGTCTTAGTACTTTCAGCAAAAGAAGGTGAAACTGATACTGCAACTGCAGCTGGTGGACAAGCAAGAGAACACGCATTTTTGCTTAAGACATTAGGTGTAAAACAGATTATTGTAGCAATCAATAAGATGGATGCAGTTGAATACAAAGAAGACGCCTTTAACGCAGCAAAAGAGAAAGGTGAAAAATTAGTAAGATCTGTTGGTTACAAAGTAGACGAAGTACCATTCATTCCAGTTTCTGGATGGAAAGGTGATAACTTAGTTAAGAAAACTGAGAACATGCCATGGTATTCCGGAAAAACACTACTTGAAGCATTTGACGAATTAAAAGTCGAAGAAAAACCAATTGGTAAACCATTAAGAACTCCAATTCAAGACGTTTATACCATCACTGGTGTCGGAACTGTACCTGTAGGTAGAGTTGAGACTGGTATCATGAAAGCAGGACAAAAAATCATTGTAATGCCTTCTGGTGCATTAGGTGAAATCAAATCTATTGAAACTCACCACCAAGAAATGCCATCAGCAGAAGCAGGTGATAACATTGGTTTCAACCTTAGAGGTATTGAAAAGAAAGATATCAAAAGAGGTGATGTCCTCGGTGACCCAGAAAACCCACCAAAAGTAGCAAAAGAATTCAAAGCCCAAATTATTGTAATTCACCATCCAACAGCAATTGCACCTGGATACACTCCAGTTATGCACGCACACACAACACAAGTTGCAGCAACTGTTACTGAGTTCCTTCAAAAAATTAACCCAGCAACTGGTGCCGTTGAAGAGGAGAATCCAAAATTCCTTAAAGTTGGTGATGCCGCAATTGTTAAGATTAGACCAGTAAGACCAACCTGTATTGAGACATTCAATGAATTCCCAGAAATGGGTAGATTCGCTCTCAGAGATATGGGTGCAACAATCGCAGCAGGTATTGTTAAGGAAATTACTGAAGAGTACAAACCATAGGCGTTTTTTATGACACAAACCGCCCGTGTTAAACTCACTTCTACAAGCCTCCCTAAATTAGGGGATGTTTGTAACGAGATCATGGGTATTGGTAAAAAAACTGGTGTAAAAGTAAAAGGCCCTACCCCACTTCCTGTTAAAAGACTCCATGTTGCTACAAGAAAATCACCTTGTGGCAGTGGAACTGAAACTTATGAAAAATGGGAAATGAGAATGCATAGAAGAATAATTAACATCAATGCAGATGATAAAGCAATTAGACAATTAATGAGACTTAAAATCCCTGATGATGTCTACATTGAATTATCTTTAACATAATTTGGTATCCTTAAATTATAGAAATTCTTGATGATAAATATGGCTGAAGAAATAACTGACGAAATAGAAGAAACACCAGTTGAGACGTTTGAAGTAAATTATGCTTGCTTAAGATGTGGAACAATTGTTTCAAACACTGAACTATCTCGTTTACCTGAAATCAAATGCATTTGTGGATTCAGAGTCTTTACTAAAGTTAGACCCCCAGTTGTAAAAACTGTTAAAGCAATTTAATTATCTATTTTTCTTGTAACTGTGTTCTCTTTGCAAATGAGTTCTCATATCTTCCATGTTTGAAAAATATTTGTTACATTGTTTACAATCATATTCTGAATTTTTTCCATGAATAATTTGTTGATGATTCATCAATTCTTCTTCTTTTGAAAATTTTTTATCACAATCTAAACATGAAAATTTTTTTAAAAAATTCACTTTATCCAAACTCTGCTTTTTTACTGTCCCAGCACTTTCTACATAATTGCCCTTCTATTTTCCAATGTCCTTTAGGATTATGTCTGATTAAACCCATTTTTGTTTCACACACTGCACAAAAATTCTTCTTTTGTTCAAAACTTTGTTCTTTTTCATCAAAACATTTTTTGCATAATAGTCCTTCCATATCCCATTGCCATCTAGGTTCCCATAAATCCGTAATTTTTTGTGTTGTTCCACATTTTACGCATGGTTGTCTTACTTTTCCTTCATAGTATTCCTTTGATTTATCAAAATGACAATCTCCACATAATGAACCTTTGATATTCCATTCCTTTTTTGGTTTGTGTCTATGTGTTAATTCTTTATTACAAATCGTACAATTGGTATCTTTTTTTCCAAATAATCCCATATCTCTATTTTTATTTTAAAATATTTAATTATTAAATGTAAACAACTGCATACTCCTATTGCTAACTAAATTGAAAAATAAAATAAATTAAAAATTAGAAAAACTATCTATTTGCTAAGGATTTTTTCAAGAGCCTGACTTGCATTAAGCATTCCATTTCTCTTGGCAAATTCTTCAATCATTTTGTATTGTTTTTCACTAAAACAAACAGGCATTGATCTTGTTTTCATATTGAATATCTGGATATTTTCACTAATATCCTTTTCTCTGACAACCTTTTTCAAACCGATGAATTAAGATCTAATATGGTAAAGAGAAAACAGATCTTAGTAATCGGAAATAATACTCCTGGATGTACTCCAGAACATGAAAAAGTTGCATATGATGTAGGTCAGGAAATTGCAAAATCTGGTTCAGTATTGATCACAGGTGGTTTGGGTGGAATTATGAGTGCTTCTTCACATGGTGCAAAAGATGCAAATGGTTTGACTCTAGGAATTATCCCTCAAGATGATCCAAAATTTGCAAACGAATACTGTGATATTGTCATTCCTTCTGGAATGGGATACACTCGTGATTTTCTTAATGCGAAGTATGTGCTGCATATATGAGTAAAAAACCAATGGTTGCAATCCGTGGTTTTGATAGTGCTATTTCTCCATACATTGATGGTTATGTTGATCATAGAAAAAATGTAAAAATCATTGGTGCAGATACTGCAAAGGAATCTGTAGAAAAAATCTTAGAATTAATTTCTTAAGCTTCTAGTTCTCTAAAAATCATATTTCGCTTTTTTTGTAAATTTCTTATATTCTGTACTAGTCTTCTTCTTGTTTCATTAATCCAACTCTCTTCAGTTTTATTATCTCTGAGTAATTTGTTGATTATTTCTTTATGCTCTTCTAATTTTTTTATACGGAATTCAGTTTCTGTCAATGCTATTTTTAAGGATTCAACATCTTTTTCAAAATCCAAATCATTAATTCCTATTGCATTGATATGAGAAGTGGGTCTGGTTTGTAAAATTCACCATGTTCTGCAGCAAGTTTGTTTAACTCATCAACAATATTTTTAATCCCTATTTCTTTTGCTGTTTCAAATAGTGGTTTTCTTAATCCTAATCCTAACTGTGCAGCTTTTTCAATTTCTTCTAAATCGCTTGCTCCATTAGTAATTAACCAAGCAGCATTGTTTACAATATTTGCTACTAATTGAATGGGATTAAATTTCTGTGCTAATTCTTCTGACAACGTAACTCTTTCATATTTGTCATCAGAATATTTGTAATATCCTTCACCTGATTTTTGTCCTAATTTCTTTTCATCAAACATTTTTTCTACTGTTGGATGTGGATTAATTACTTTTTTATCTCTTAAATGCATCTCTGTTGTTGCTTTGTGAATTACATCCATTCCAGTAAAATCAGCTAATTCAAAAATTCCCATTGGAAATCCTAACTTGAATTTTACAGCAGAATCAATTTCTTCTAATGTTGCATTTGTTCGGTCTTGTGCAAAACATGCTTCATGTACCATTGGAATGAATAGTCTGTTGATAATGAATCCTGGAACATCTTTTCTACATAGTACAGCTTGTTTGTTTACTGATTTTACAAATTCTTGTGTTAACTCTGTAATTTCTTGTGATGTTTTTTCTCCTGGAATTACTTCGACTAATTTCATTAATTGTGGTGGATTGAAAAAATGTATGCCTATAAATTTTTCAGGAAACCACTTCTATGACTAATTCTGCATTTTTTACTGCATCATTCAAATCTACAATTGGGGTTATTCTTGCAAAAATTGAATCTCCTTCATCTTTTGAAATCTTTTCTTTTGAAACAAGTTTGTCTAAACTCCATTTGATTTTCTCCATAGCTTTGTCTAAAAATTCTTGTTTGATATCTCGTAAAACTACATTATATCCGGCTGTTGCTGAAACTTGAGCAATACCGTGACCCATTACTCCTGAACCTAAAACTGTGATATTTTTTACTGACATGAATTGACAAAAATTCAGTATCCTTTATAATGTATTTCTTCAGCATTGTGATAATATGGGCTTGTTTAATCGTAAAAAGTCAAATGAGACTAAAACAAAATGTGATGTTTGTGGAACTGAACTACATGATCCTGAGAGATTAAAAAAACATATGAAAAAAGCACATGGAAACGTACCTGCCAAAAAAATGGATATGAATGGTGGGGACGGCGGCACATGGTAAAATGAATTTAAGTTCAAGTCAGCAACAAGGTTTGGTTTTTGGCGGCGCCTTTTTGGTGGCAGGAATTGTTCTATCTACTATAATTTTTCCTTTTTGGCACTTAATTAGAGAAGATGTTTTTGAAGACGTAATAATTTTGAGTAATGATGATGGAACTTGTTATGTTGAAACTAGTGATAATGTGCCTAAACTCATTGAAAATTGTCAATTAAATGAAGGTGACAAAGTGACCATAAAATTTGGTAAAGGTTTGGCTTGGGCTACTATTGTAAATCCTTGATAGATACTTTGATATTTCAAAAATTTTTTTGATAAACATGGATTGTATTTTTTGTAAAATTATCTCAAAAGAAATTCCTGCAAAAATTCTACATGAAACATCTAATTCTATTTGTTTTTTAGATGCGTTTCCGCTTACTAAAGGTCATGTTCTTGTAATACCTAAAAATCATTGTGAAAAAATTCAAGATATGAATAAAGATGAAAATAATGATCTATTCTCTTTGGTTCATTTAATGATGTCTAAAGTTGATTCAATAACTGGTTCTACGTTAGTTGCAATACACAATGGCAAAGAAGCTGGCCAAGAAATCCCTCACCTACATGTGCATTTAGTTCCTCGAGATTCTTCTGATAAAGGTGGACCTATCCACAGTATGTTTGATTCTACCTTAAAACTATCTGATTCTGAAACTGAAAAATATTTTAATTTATTAAAAATTTAATATGGAAATAGTTTTTCTTTTGTAATAATATTTTCTACTTTAATTGCTTTTGTTGGGCATGTTTCAGCTGCATTCATAATTTTATTTACTCCTGCACCTTTTCGATTGATTACTTTTGATTTAGGATTTGTTTGAGTCTGTTTATCAATTTCAAAAACCTCTGGTGCAATTATTTCACAACTACAACATCCAATACACAGTGATTTGTCTACACTTACTTGAAGGTCTGGTTGTTTAGTTGGTTCTCTGGCTTTTTCATATTCTCCATTTTTCCCATCAGCTCTTACTCTTGCATTATAGTCTTCCCAGAATTTTTTTTCATACTCTCTCCAAAAAGTTGGGTCTCCCTCTTCAAATTCTCTTGTATATTTACTCCAATCTTGTTCTGGAATTCCTCCGTCATCAGGTGCTCCCCATTGTGGTTTTGGTCTGATTCTTTGATTTCCAGAATTTTGTTTTGCTTCTTGATAGATTTTATCATCTTTTTCATTCTTTTTTAGAAAATTATATGCCTCTGTAATTTTTTTAAATTCTGAATCTTCACTATTTTTTTTATTTTTGTCAGGATGTAATTCTAGTGCCATTTTTCTGTATGCTGTTTTAATTTGTTCTTGAGATGAATCTTGACTAAGATTTAGTGTAAGTAATGCCTCTCTTCGATTCATGTGATTCGTAATATCTTATCTGTTAAAAATCATTGTTAATATTCAAATTTTTATTCTAAAATTTCATCATCTTCTTGTTTCCATGCTGGCTCTACAATGCATAGAAATTGTAATTTTTCTGATCCAATGTTTTCAAAAAATTGTTCTGAATTTGGAGGCACATAAGCTGAATCATTCTTTTTTAACTCAAATTCATTGCCGTCAATTCTTAATTTACCATTTCCTTCTAAAATATAGTAAATCTCAGATGATTTAATTTTATGAAGTTTGGTTTTTTCTCCTATTTCTAACGTGAATTGAGCAAGGCTGTAACTGATTCCATTTGATGTATTTTTAGGATCAAAATATTGTTTAATTTTTGCATTTTCTTCTCCTTGTATAAAATTTTCGCCTTCTATTGCGTTATCTCCTATGTCTTCGTGATCAGGCATGCCTGTATCTATCACGACAATAGTTACTCCTTCTCCTTGAGTTACTTTCCAAGTGTCTGGAATATTCTGATATTTCAAACTCCAGTCAAGAGATTGAGAAAGCGAAGTGAAGACCTCTTCGACTTTAAAGTCTGGGAGGAAGGTTTTCTTTTTCATTTTGATTATTCAAGATTAGCAACTGCAATTTTTGCAGTTGTCACAATCGACGCACTCTTTGTTGCATTCGCAGCTAGCTTTGGGAGAACTACATGCGGATACTAAGATGCCAAATAAAATAGCAATATATTTCTTCATTTTTTTGCCTTATTT
>LUMP01000484.1_pt1 | contig 13218 bp, 13 predicted proteins | sample 729641 | NCBI WGS metagenome assembly LUMP01 (sample SAMN03860260, study PRJNA289734) | marine metagenome | biome: seawater column; feature: ocean; material: water; isolation source: Red Sea water column Station 12 - depth 47m | place: Saudi Arabia: Red Sea | collected 2011-10-15 | depth 47 m | reverse complement strand
CCGTCGTTGTCGTGGTCGAATGGATCGGTTCCATAGCATCCGTCGAAACGCTCGATAAGGTCACTAATTCCGTCGTTATCGTCGTCTAAATCATCTAGGTCATTGATTCCGTCGTTATCGTGATCTTCGGTATTTGTTTCCTCAAGGAAGAAGCCGTATCCTGATTCTGTTAGGAGTACTGAGGGGTCGGTGATCTTGCCTTGGTACGAGGCTGGATCAACCCAACTTGGGTCGGTAAAGGCATCATGGTGGAAATTGCCCATTGCAGCAGGTTGGCCTTGAGTAGCTCCTGCTGTTGGACCTTCGGCTTGGTAGAATTGCTGATATGCCGTTCTAGCAGGAGTGTCCTCTACCGTTTCGAGGCTGGTTTTCTCTTCCTCAACACCCATGAAATTATACATCTGTGTACTCATCAACATGAGCACTACCATCATTAGTGCTGAACCGCTCTTCTTTCTGTTTTCTCGACTGTACCAAGTCTGTTTCAATTCGTTCATTCCGACCACCGAAGTAGCCTTGCAAAATCGACCTGCTTATCAACAAAACCCCTCGTATGCGCGCGCGAGTATCACGGAAGCCTTCGAGTATCATACTTCGTTTCGTTTGTTGATGCCGATATTTACTGAAGCATATTTCGTCCATATGTTAAAAAAACAAGATTCTCTGAATTGTTTTGATGGCGCCAATAAGAATGGTATTGCGATCAAAAATCCACAGAGCAACAGTTACTCAAGCCGACCTAGATTATGTCGGCTCGATATCAATTGATGAGGGCCTTATGGAGGCCGCCGGAATTGTCGAATGGGAAAAGATTGCAGTGCTCGATATAACCAATGGGTCACGCCTAGAAACCTATGCAATAAAGGCGCCTCGAGGGTCAGGAGAAATCTGCATAAATGGGGCTGCGGCTCATTTGGTGAACCCAGGCGATTTGGTAATTTTGTTGACTTTCCAAGGTATAGAAGAAGGTGAAATCGAAAATCATCAGCCGAGGATTGTTCATGTGGATGAACAAAACAAAATCATTGAGTTAGCGGCGACAGAATCTAACTACTCAGTTAAACAAAATTATGCCCTGTGATATGGCAATCCTTTGATGATTGTTGAGGCCCGGTATAATTGCTCTAACAAAACAACTGCGGCCAACTCGTGAGGTAGTGTAATCAATCCAAGAGATAAGGATGACATTCCCTTGCTATAGTCTCCAAAACCACCTGGCGGTCCAACAACTAGGTGGACATCATTGCTGGAAAGTCGCCATTGTTTCATTTTCTCTGAATACCCCATTGAATCTAGAATCTCGCCTTTTTCTTCGAGCACTATTACGCTGTCTTCTCCTGCCTTGGATACAATTGAGGAAAGGTAGGTCTCAGGATCAGTACGATTTCGATGTTCAGAAAGCGATACGCCTTCTCCCGAAAGTCGGTTTGCGTAATCTGAGATCGCCATGCTGAATGCGGCGTCCTTTGCCCTGCCGTGTAGGTGCACGACGATACGGCCCATGGTTCAATGGGAGCATCGGCAATCTTTCATTAATTCGTAAGCATCAAGGGTAACGGCTTATGCCCGAAGATTGAGAGACATGAGTTGGTGGCCATTCAAACGCAAGGAAAAGCCCTTGCAAGATGACCTACATATTCGTGGAACAAGAATCTGGTTACAGGACCTAAGAGAGTCTTGCGAAAGAAATTTCGATAACCCAGAAGAAGGTAGAAGATTGGTTAGACAGATGCAAATCGAGTGGACCGATTCACACTCAGAAGGGGAAGTGGATGATGCACTTCTTGATGGCTTGGATAGGCGCGCACTACGCCTTTTACGCGCCTCAGATGACGAATGGCTAAAGTGGCTTGATGATGATGATTTTTGGAAGCCTGGATGGCGCGACGAGCCTCGAGGTGAATTAGAATGAGCACTTCGGAATTAGATTATTGGATTGTACTATTTTTCGCTCTTGGAGCAATATCGTTGTATTATGCTCGCCTACAACCTTTCCCTGAATTTGGAAATAAATTCGGGTGGTCTAGTATAGCATTAGGGTTGATCTTTCTGATTAGCAGAAATGCCCCAAGAGATACTGCGATATTAGCGCCAACAGTTACCGCAGCAATTTTTGGTGGTCTCGCCGTTATCTACGGAGTTAGGCACATGGTGGTGACGCAGCAAGATGTGTTAGTCGCACCCTTTGGAGGTATTCTGCTGTGTGTAGGAACTGTAAGTTTGATGGCCGATTCATGGAACGAAATGAATTCGACTGACCACCTAATTTCATTCGTTACAGCCTCGGTTGTGGTAATGCTAGAAATTTATCTTGCATTCAGAGGTCTAGTTGTGGGCGTTCAAGGAATTACCTGGTCAAAATCGGGCCTTAGACAAGTAAGTAGAGGGCTTTTACAAGGCCCTAGAGGTGCGATTTCACACTTTGAAAGATCTTGGGATATGGATGATCAATGGCTCAATGCGATGAGCCATGCAGCTCTTGCGTTAATCCACAAACATCTAGGGGATGAAGCCGCCGAAAAGGAGCATGTACAGGAATTACAAGCTATCGGTGGATGGGATGCAGTTGATAAAAATTGGATTCAAACAATTGAGGGCGAATTAAGAAAATTGAAGGCTTCTAGAGGGACTGAAGAAGAGTGAATGACTCTAGCACGATTCAAAGCGATGAACCTACTCGGAAGTGAATAAGATGGTTCGGATAACTAAGGTTCACACCGGCGGAGGAGATGGGGGTGAAACCTCTCTTGTCGACGGTACTCGTGTTGGAAAGGAGCATCCAAGGGTTGCGATTTACGGCACCATTGATGAGGCAAATTCAGCGATTGGAATTGTTAGAATGGAGCTTTCTAGAGCATCTATTCCCATGGAGGTCTGTGATTATGCAGACAAGTTGCTCGGGACAATTCAACAGGAATTGTTCGATGTTGGAGCCGAATGTGCCTGTCCTCCCGGCGGCGTTCCTGAACAAATGTCGATTATTGGAGCAGAGTCGGGAGAACGATTAGTTGCAGAGATGGATTCTATGTTGGAAGATTTGGAACCTCTGTCTTCATTTATACTACCAACTGGAAGTCCGGCGGTAGCAAATTTACACATGGCGAGAACGATTGTTCGAAGAGCAGAAAGAGAAGCCTGTGCCCTCCGTGAAGAAGTGAGGTCCGAGGTAATTAGCTATCTGAACAGGCTCTCAGACCACTGTTTTGTACTTGGTCGTTGGATTTCGGCAAAGACGGGTGAAGAAGAAACCTTGTGGACTCCATTGGGTAAGCGTGAGAAGTGATTAGCAGTGTCTTTCTTTGCGAAATACCTTGAGGGGCATAGAGAGGTAATCAAGAGTATTGATGATTCTAAACGTTCTCAATTTCAAAAAGGAATTGGAAAATTCTTTGTCACTCTCAAAGTAGTATTTGACATGGTTTTTACCGTTGCTATTCTTTTGGTAGCATCGAGTTGGTTGGTTGGGATGATTCTTTAGAAATCAGATTACCCTGCCCATCTTCTGCATGTGTTCCCTCGCTGAGCGTAATACTTCCTTTTCCTGATCGAAAGTGAGTTGTTCCTCTGCTTCATCTAAACTAAGCCAGAGATAGTTAGTATGTTCATGGGATAATTTAACCTCAAGTTGATCGGTTGAAGCAATGTACCAAAATACCTGCTTATCGATCGGTCGGCCTTTGCTTTGGAAGGTATATTCTGTTCTATGACTCCATTCCGAATCAATCTCTACTTCGCTGATTCCTGTCTCTTCTTCCAACTCTCTGCGAGCGGTTTGGTAATGATCCTCATCGCCCTCGACATGGCCTTTGGGGTACGACCAATGCCCTTGCGGATATTGCAACAGAAGAATACTGTCGAAATTGACCAAGACGAAGCCGCAAGACGTCTCCATAGGTGCTGGGATAGGCATCATACATTTCTCCATTCTCCTATTCCCGTCAAGTGCTGATACTGGTATTTTACCCCGTTTTTGGAAAACTATTGAGCCAAACAAATGATAGGTGAGGTGTGGCGCAGTCCAATGATGACTCACCCTGCCTTGTCGCTAGATATCCGTCGAATTGTGACGGATTCGGACCTCGACGGAGTAGTGACTGGTGCCATTTTGAGAAGATGGTGGAAGGATGCTGAAGTTGTGTTCGGTCACCCCGGTGCGCTTCGTGCTGGATTGTTGGATGATGTAATCGATAGGCACACTGCGGTTTGTGATTTGCCTAGACATTCTCAATGTGGATTGAGTATTGATCACCACCAATCCAATGCACCGACTGATGATGAAGATAATTCTGAGATGGTGGTGGTATGGAAGCCTACTCCATCAGCGGCAAGAATAGCCTTTGATTTGGTTGGTGAAGTTGTCGATGTTTCCGATTTAACCGACCTTATGGAATGGGTCGACAAGCTGGATGGTGGCTCTGTTAGCAAAGAGGAATTTCTCTCAGAGCACCCAGTAGTTTGGCTAGGAAGAATCATTGGAGGAAATGATGTAATCTCACTTGAAATCCTAGAGGCTTTGAGTCGTGGAAATTCTGTAGAAGAAATTCTGTCTTCAGAAAATATTTCGTCTGTTATTGCTGAAAAACGAGACTATCTTACTCGGGCCAATTCAATTATTGCAGAGCGATTAGAAGTTATCGATAGGCTCGCTGTAGTCCGATTAGAAGACATGGGGGTGCGTTCTAATGGTTATCGTGTTACCGCCTTGGCTGGAGACGACTGCGATGCTTGTATGGTGATTCATGGAGATGTTGGTGCTGGGTTCGGAGAGGAAGAGTCCTATCCTGTCTCAGCCTCATTTTACACCAACTCATTCCTACACACAGAAGGTGGAATTTTCGATCTAACTCAGTTAGCAACAAGATTTGACCCAGACGGAGGGGGCCATGCCAATGCCTGTGGTTGTAGGATTCAACCGCTAGAAAATGGTCAAAGGGTTGAGAGGAAAGTGGTCGGCAAAGATATCGACGAAAATATTCGAGAATGGTTGAAAATGTGGGCAAATCGTTAGCCGATTAATTGCAAAAGATAGAGGAATCCAAGGAAGGCATGAATGGCGATTAATCCGACCATAATATCGCTAAGTTTGCCGTGTAATTGCTTGGATTTTGCAAATGATTTTCCCCCTTTTTTTTCGGCGCTTGTCTTGCCCTGAGTCTCATGATTTTCGAGTTCTGCAGCCCTCTCAGAGCCCTTGAACGTAGTGCTCAACTTGCGCCAATTTCGTTGCCTTGCGAACTCTCGAATGACAACCAATGCCGCGATAGGATGTAGCAAGAGGATGAGCACTTGGGTAATTTCCACGAGTCTACGCCACCGTTTAGAGGTCTTGAGTTCTCCTTCTCGCGCCTTGCATAGCAAGGCGATGTGTTGATGTAGGCAGGAGTGGGGCGGTGTGCCTACCGGAGTGATTCAATTTGGAGGATTATCTTCTCGATTGCGTCGAACAACTGCAGAGAGCAGGCGACGATTCAGGGAGGAGAAAATCGGAAATCCAACGCCCAAAGGCATGGAATTTACTCAATAAAGAATGGAAGGCTTTGGCCTTCTTAGCAGTAATTCAAGCGGCACCAGAATCTGTCGACCCTAATTCTTCCACCGGGAAACCTGCTAGACCAAATCGGCGTATTGGGAGAAGAGGAGGAAGAGGGGGTCAATCAGGATTACAAGACCGCTTGGAATTGCCCCAATCAGTAATTCATTCAAAGGAGCCGGCGGCGTACAGATTGGCGGTGTTGATAGCCCAGAAACACAAGATGGGATCTTCTTGGAATGAGCAATGGGATGAAAGTTTTCAACCCCTAAGGAAAGAGTGCGAAACTGGTGTTCATCCTGTTTGGGAACGTATGGCTAGGGAAGCCCCTTTGCTTGCAGAACTAGGTAGATTTCCGATTTCCGAAAACGAACAAAATATCGATGCTGGAGATTGGTTAGTTCGAGCCAATTTTGACCCACATGATTCCTCTGCCTTACTCGATTGGCTTGATTCCTGCACCCTACAATTGGATATCCATCAAGCATCAGCCCTTCAGAAAATTACGCGTGACCTACGCTCTGGAAAACCACGCCCGCAGAAATGGAAGGCATGGATGAATCCCTCTTTGAAAGATATGACCGGAGATTATTCACTGCTAGAGGCGATGTTATTGGCAGCTGGAAACATTGAGCAATCAACTTCGATTTTTGACGGGGTCGATTCAGAAAACTTGCAAGGCTTGGTTGAGGCACAATCTACTCTCCTATCGTTAAGGGCGGGTTCAACCGAAAATTGGCAGCAAGCCATTTCTCAAGATGGAGAAGATAGGCTCTCTGAGGCTATTCAAATTGAGGCTTGGAAGAATTTTCAGACAGGAAATACCACCGATGCTGACACTTTACTGAAAGGCATGGATATTCTCCAAAATGCCAAACTCACACCTTCGGATACTCTTCGTTGGGCGGTAATCGCTGCCCTTTCATCGGCAAATAGAGGATCGGAGACTGTTGCCATCCTCAGGGGTTTGGAAATCAATAATGAAGAAGAAATGAATGTTGCAATTAACCTGATTTCTGAAACTGGAGATTCTATCATTGAGGATTCCATATTGAGGGGTCTTGCAAAGTCATCAGATGATTTGACTCTCAGTGTAATGCGAAATTCTTCTGCCCCTCTGAAGATTAGGAAGAAAGCAGCCAAAAGGCTGTCAACAAAGGACCTAGGTATCGAGGAAGAAGTGCTCGATATTTACACCCTATCAGCAGATGTCGAAGGGCTTAGTGGTGAATTCCTAAATCACCCTGACTTGGTATCTAAATTTCCTCATCGTGCATTGTTGGTTTGGCACCTTATTTCTGCAGAGCAAGGAGTTCCAATTATGCAAGAACTGGAAGCGATGAGGAAGAGAGCAATCCTCGGACTTGCAGAAACGCAAAATGACGATGTGATGACCGAGGCTGTTTCTTCATTGATTGCACTATTGAGTGGAAACCCATCTTCAATGGATGCTGTTCACGATAAATTGGATTCGAAGGGGCTTGAGGCTCTCAACCAAGTTAGGGCTGCACTTCGAGCAGATGGTGATGGATTGGTTGAGGAAAATCGAATTGAACGATTGGAACAATCGGTTGAGGATGCTGATTTAACCTTCCTTGAGAGAAGTCTATTCAGTGTCTTAATCAGTGCCCTGAGATTAAACAGAGCAACAATGGATCTACAAAGCGGAGTGGAAGAAAGATCTGTTTCGGCCCTTTCTGCCATTGGAACATTATGTTCAACCGAAGCAGTTGAACTGCGCACAATCAGATTTGCCACAGACCTAGTATTGGAGCACAATGCAGCGATTCCTGATTTGGAAATGTGGTATAGACAGCATGACAATGGATCCTCAAATCACCAAATCGTCAGAGCAACAATTGCAGTGGCGAAGGGAGATCGAATCAATGCTGCTAGATCATACCGAGATGCAGCGATGAGAATTAGAGATGATTTCGAACAATCGTCTCTGCTACTTCGAAAATCACTGATTGAATTTGCCCTTGCGGGTGGTTGGAAAGAAGCAATTGATTTGATTGACAAACATCCAGAGCTGCTCGCATCTGTAACCTCTAGATTCCAACTATACCTAAGAGTCTGTGCAGACGCTGCCGCTGGACGTAATGAAATTGCTACTCAGAGAATAATGGAATATGTCTCTCAAAGAGAACCTAGTGAGGGTAGTGAAGACAGAGATGTTGTGAAGCGCAGATTGGAAGTGCTCGATAGGGCTCTTCGATACGCGTCTGAACACCGATTGCCAGAGGACCCATTCCGTGGTCGTGTTCTAGCGGCGCAGATGATGATGCGCCGCAAGGAACCTGGTAGAAGAAGTGAACTTGAAGGCCGATTCCTGATGGAGTTGAACGAAAGAAAGGACGTCCTTGAGATTACGTTAATCGCAGAAGAAGTGGCTGATATCTCACCGATTCGAGGGCTTCGAATGTTCGAAACTGCGATTCAATCGGAGAACTTTGATTTGCGACAGATTCAGACCTTGGTTCGGTCACAAAAGGCATTATTCCGCAGATACAGTAAGAATATTCCAGTTCGACAACGTCGGTCATTGAGTCACCTTTCCCTAAGACCATTGGTTTTGGTCGATACCAATATTCTAATCGATGCCCTGAAGGATGATTTGTTGGGGCAAATTTCTCAAGATAATTACGGAACATTCGATTGGACTGTAGAGAGAGCCTTTGTCTGGATGCTAAAGAGGCGTAGCGAAGAGGGACGAGTTCATTTGTGTATACCGATGTCTGCCGAAGCTGAGTTCCTCAATCGAACAAGATCTCCAAAGATTGCACGCGCTCTGTTCAGAGACGTGTATATTGACAACAAGGTTTGGAAGTCGACGGTTACTTCCAAACTTCTGCAAGAAAGGGTCGAGTATATTCTGCGAACGTTTGGTAAATTCAGAAACGAGGTAGATATGGATGCGAAGCGCGAGGTTGATTTGGACTCCTTCCTAGTTCGGCACTCGGAGATTTTCGAGAGAGTTACGGAAGCCAAGCAATTTGCTAGAGATGATCCTCCGCCAAGAAGTATAATCGATGGTGTGGAAATCTTCCCAGAGTCTGGTGACTTAGACATAATGAGAGATTCAACTGTTTACGCCTCGTCAACAATTCCTGACGTCGGTTGTGTCCTAGTTGCCACAAGAGATTCTGACTTTACTTTAATTTCAAGAGCGTTGCATGACAACTTCGGATTCGATGCGATTTCGACTGCTCAGCAGTTGAATAGTCATATTCTACGAAATTGATTATTGCAAGAAATTTTTCTCACATGTGGGAAATAATTGCCTGTCCGAACTCACTACATTTGAGTAAAGTGGCTCCTTCCATCAGGCGCTCGAAATCATAGGTTACTGTTCCGGCTGAAATCGCACTTTCCATTCCCTTGACAATTAGATCCGCCGCTTCAGTCCAGCCCATGTGCCGGAGCATCATCTCTGCTGAAAGAATCAAACTACCTGGATTGACCTTGTCTTGACCGGTATATTTTGGCGCAGTTCCATGTGTCGCTTCAAAGATAGAAATTCCAGTATCGTAGTTGATGTTAGCACCTGGCGCAATACCGATTCCACCGACCTGTGCTGCTAGCGCATCAGAGATGTAATCGCCATTGAGATTCATTGTTGCAAGAACGCTGTACTCGCGCGGGCGTGTGAGAACTTGTTGTAGCATTGCGTCTGCAATTACATCCTTGATTACAATCGTGTTTCCTGTCTTTGGATTGGTCAATGTGCACCAAGGGCCACCGTCTAATTCTACTGCTCCGAATTCATCTTTGGCGAGTTGGTAGCCCCAATCTCTGAATCCGCCTTCTGTGAATTTCATGATGTTTCCTTTGTGAACAAGAGTCACCGAATCCTTGTCATTATCGATTGCGTATCTGATTGCAGCGCGTACTATTCTAGCTGTGCCTTCGACGCTAATCGGTTTGATTCCGATTCCAGAGGTGTCGGGGAATCGAATCTTTTCGACACCCATTTCGTTTTGTAGGAATTGAATCACTTTTGCGACTTCCTCACTACCTGATTCCCACTCTATTCCAGCGTAGACATCTTCGCTATTTTCTCTGAAAATAATCATGTCGACTGCGCCAGGGTCTCGTACGGGGCTGGGCGTACCTGCGTACCAGCGAACAGGGCGGACACAGGCGAACAAATCCAGTTGTTGTCGTAGTGCAACATTGAGGCTTCGAATCCCTCCACCTACCGGAGTTGTTAGAGGCCCTTTGATTGAGACTAGGCCGTTCTTCATTGAAGCAAGTGTCTCATCTGGCAACCACTCGCCAGTGGCGTTGAATGCCTTTTCTCCAGCCAATACTTCAGACCAGTGTATTTGACGAGAACCTGAGTATGCCTTGTGGACTGCTGCATTGACTACATCAATCATTACAGGAGTAATGTCGACTCCAATTCCATCTCCCTCGATGTAATGGATTATTGGTTGATCGGGTACGCTCAAACGACCTTCTTCCATTGTAATTGCACTGCCCTCAGCCATGTCACTCAGTCGCGCCACCCGCCTCCGCCTCAAGAAGCCAACCCTCAAGACGGACGCGATAGAGGAGGGGGTATGAAGAGCGTAGTTCGATGGACTGAGGGTTATTCCATGGAGGCTGAAACTGAGTCGGGGAAGTTGACTTCAATCTACAGCGACGTCGCGCCCAGTCCGATGGAAATGGTGCTTCAGGCTCATGCCGCTTGTTCCCTAATTGACCTTAGAGTCGGCCTGAAAGACCGAATGGAAAACGTTCGGGCAATGTGGGTAGATGTTGAGGGAGTGAGGGCTGATGAGTCTCCGCGAGTTTTTACTTCAGTGAAGATGCACTATGTCGTCGAGGGGGATGTTCCAGAGAAGTTAGTTCGAAGAATAATTTCTCTTTCACATGAGAAGGATTGTTCTGTTGGAATTATGATTTCAAGGTCTGGGGCAAGTGTAGATTGGACACTTGATTTACGTTCGTAACTTGTAATTTTACGCGCGCTGGCGGTTTCTGGATTAGGAAAATCTTGAGAGAAAATTGCTAGGGAATAAGACGTATTTTCCGATTTCATTAAAGTCCGTCTTCGGGCACACCCAAATCCTTCGCGCGTGCGAAGGAGAGAATCGAGCCGGGGAATTGATTCGGAAGTGGTTGTGATGCAGACGAGAACAGATGATGAGGTAGTAGCCCAAGAAGGCGAAGCCGAGAAGGGATTAGTGATTGAACGCCGTTTTACTACAGCAGGTGCTGACCCCTTCGATGCCTTTGATTGGATCGAGATGAGTGTAGAGATCCGAAACCCCGACGGGAGCCTCGCTCATGAGATTCATGGAGTTCAACTGCCTTCAGGCTTTGCTGGTGTTCCAGGAAAAGTCTGTGCTCAGAAGTATCTGAGGAAAGCGGGTGTTCCTGCTGCTCTGCGCAAGGTGGCGGAGGACGGGGTCCCAGGATGGCTACAACGTAGCGAACCCGATCACGAGAAACTTCAGACCCTTGCTCCAGAGGACAGGTTCGTCGGTGAGACAGATGGGCGGGAATTATTCCGTCGCCTCGCGGGCACCTGGACCTACTGGGGCTGGACCCATGGCTACTTTGCTAGCGAAGCTGACGCTCGTGCCTTCTACGATGAGATGGCTTACCTAATAGCAAGCCAGAGATCTGCTCCAAATAGCCCGCAGTGGTTCAATACTGGTTTGAATTGGGCCTATGGAATTACAGGTCCGGCTCAAGGTCACCACTACGTAGATGCTGTCACCGGCGAATTGAATCTTTCAGAGGATGCCTATACACACCCTCAACCTCATGCTTGCTTTATTCAATCAGTAGGGGATTCCTTGGTTGGAGGTACTGAATCGATTATGGGGCTCTGGAATAGAGAGGCTCTGTTATTCAAGTATGGATCTGGAACAGGTTCAAACTTCTCTCAAATTCGAGGAGCTGGAGAGCCACTATCTGGAGGAGGTACTTCCAGCGGTCTTCTGTCCTTCCTAAAGATTGGAGATAGGGCAGCTGGGGCTATCAAGTCGGGTGGTACAACCCGCCGGGCAGCCAAGATGGTTACTCTAGATCTTGATCATCCAGATATCGAAGAATACATTGATTGGAAATTAACGGAAGAGGAGAAGGTATCGGCTCTAGTGATTGGTTCGAGTCTGTTACAGAAACACTCAGATGCTATCTTATCCGCAATTTGGAGCCATGATGAAGATGATTCAAAGACTGATCCATCGGTTAATGGGGCTCTCAAATTGGCGATGATAAAGGCCGTGCGAGATAGCGTCCCTCAGCCTCACATCAAGCGAATTCTAGACCTTGCAGATCAAGGCTGGAAGAGTTTAACTTTCGAACAGATGGATACTGATTGGCAAGGAGAAGGTTATGGAACCGTATCTGGTCAAAACTCCAACAATTCCGTTCGTGTTCCTAATTCATTCATGGACGCTCTTCGAAATGAAGGGAACTGGAATCTTTACCACAGAACCGAACTAAAGAAGGCTGGCGAGGATGGTAGAGAACCCGAACCTTGCAAGACAATGCCAGCTGCTGAATTGTGGGACAAAGTAGCATACACTGCTTGGGCTTGCGCAGATCCAGGAGTTCAATTTGATACAACAATCAACGAATGGCACACTTGTCCAGAGGGCGGTCGAATCAACGGTTCAAACCCTTGCAGCGAATACATGTTCCTCGACGATACTGCTTGCAATCTTGCTAGCATCAATCTGCTACATTACTATGACAAGGCAACTCAAACCTTTGACGTTGAAGACTTCCGACATTCGGTTCGATTGTGGACTGCTACTTTGGAAATTAGCGTACTGATGGCGCAATTCCCTTCGGCTGAAATCGCGCGCAAATCCTACGAATACCGAACTCTAGGGCTTGGCTACTGTAACCTAGGTTCACTTCTGATGCACATGGGAATTCCTTACGATGACGAAAGAGGCTACGCGATTTGCGGCGCTGTTACGTCGATTATGTGCGGGGAGTCGTACGCAACCAGCGCCGAGATGGCTTCAGTTCTAGGGCCATTCCCGAACTATTCAGAGAATGCAGACCATATGCTGAGAGTAATGAGAAATCACCGACTTGCAGGGATAGAGCATTGAGAGAAGGCGAAGAGCATGGTTTCAGAAATGCCCAAACTACTGTTATTGCACCAACAGGAACTATTGGATTAGTGATGAATGCAGACACCACCGGAGTAGAACCGCAATTCTCACTAGTTCAGTACAAACAACTAGCTGGCGGAGGTTCTCTAAGAATCATCAACCACGGAGTACCAAACGCTCTACGACGATTGGGATACTCCGAAAAAGAAACTCAAACAATTCAAGAGTACATCATGGGAACTGCTTCACTAGGAAATTGTCCTACTGTTTCTTCTAAGGCATTGAAGGCTGCAGGCTTTAATGCAAAGATGTTGAAGAAAGTGGAGTCGAGTTTCCCAGATGTTTTCGATATTCGCTCTGCATTCGCACCTTCTATCCTTGGAGAGGATTTCTGTACAGAAACTCTAGGAATGACCGTAGAGCAATTCGAAGATCCTTTCTTCGATACACTTGGCCACCTTGGGTTCTCTAATGATGAAATTGACCAAGCTAATGATCACGTCTTCGGATACGGTACAATTGAGGGAGCGCCTGGACTCAAGGATGAGCACTTGGCCGTGTTCGATTGTGCAACTCCATGTGGTAAATATGGAAAGAGAT
>LUMP01000466.1_pt1 | contig 13226 bp, 15 predicted proteins | sample 729641 | NCBI WGS metagenome assembly LUMP01 (sample SAMN03860260, study PRJNA289734) | marine metagenome | biome: seawater column; feature: ocean; material: water; isolation source: Red Sea water column Station 12 - depth 47m | place: Saudi Arabia: Red Sea | collected 2011-10-15 | depth 47 m | reverse complement strand
CTTTAAACACTGAATTTTCACGTTCCATGTCGGCAATTGTTGGGCTAAAGGAATAATACAATTCGTTAAATCCAGACATAAATGCTGAGCCAGATTCTGTGTTCATTAATTGGTTATCTCTAATTTCTCTTAACATCTGAACTTGTGGTGCAAGTTCTGAGCCGTATGTTGCTGTTGCAATTAGGCAACCTCCACCTTCTTCTTTAGCTGGAGTTGATGGTTGAGCAGCAACTTCACCTACTGCAATATCAAAAATTACAGATTCTTTTGGAATTGGAGTAAATAAAATTCCTTCAGCATCTACTTGAATGTTGTACAATCCATCTTGTGGAAATTCAAATTTAAATCCATTAATGATACCTTCAGATGTGTGAATTAAATTTGGAGTTTGAAATAATATTTTATCAGATTCTGAAATTGTAATTCTATAATCTATATGGACTTGAGTTTTTTGTGTAGTTGGATTTATGAATTCAATTGGCAATTTTGTTAATTCACCAGTTTTAATATCATCATAAGATATTTTGATATCTAATGTCCCTTGATCTGTAGTTAAAGTCTGAGATTCAGCAAATGCTGGAATTGTAAATAGTGGAATTAACAGTAAAACTAGTAGAAATTTCATAATCAAAGGTTTATTCTAACAAATAAAAATTATACTCAAATTCTGTCTCAAAAAATTTGCCACGCATATAATTTCTGTACCATCTTTAAATATGGATTTGATAGAATTTTTGTATTGTTTAGGCAAATTGGGTTATTAATCATCGTAGTTGGGATTTTTACAATTCCTGCAATAATTCCTGATGCATTTGCACACGGATTAGGTGGTGACCAAGCTCCTCCAATTAGTTTTGGAGATATGGAGGTAACTGTTAGGACACAATTAGATCCATCAGATATTACTGTTGGAGATATCGATTCTGCAAATATGCAAATTCGTTTCTTTGATACATTAACCGACAAAAATCTTGATAAAGTCACATACAGAGTGGAACTTTGGCAAAGTGGAGAACTTTTAGCTAGAAATCTCTTTTATGATAATGATGGAAGATTGGATGTAAAAATTAAACCACAACTTGGTTGTGATGCTGATCCTATTGAAACATGTACAATTTATGGTGGTTCAGAACACGTTAGTGCCCCTGGAGCATTATTTGTTTATGGTGCAGAATGTACTGATGATAATATGGATATTTGTGCTAGACCGTCAATGACTGGTCCAATATTTGTGCAAGGTGGATTGTATAAAATCATTGTGGATATTGAAGCAGCAACTAGTACAAAAAGTGTTTTAGCTGAAAGATTAACTTATGAAACTTTTGTCAGTGTTGCACAAGAACAAGACTTCTTTTTGAAAACAGCAAATGCTGAAGAAATACCCGTTATTATCAAAACCTATTATGATGAAGTAGACAATTTTGCATTTGACACATCTGATAATTCAATTTCATTTGACATGCCTTTTGATTGGAGTCCTGATTATGTTGATTTAGTTCAAGTTGTACACGAAGAAATTAGAGTTCCAAAATCATTTGCACCATATAGCGAAGGAAAACAATTCAAAGGATATGTTAACGGTGTTGAAGTTGATCAAAGAGCAATACTAAATGATCCATATACTTCTGATGGTACTAGCATTGTTCATTTCTTAATTACAAAAAATGAATTAGTAAGAATCAATGAATCATTAGGAACAGACAATTATGATAATAAAAAAATGGATTTCAAATTAGTTCCATTAGATGAAGTTGAAAGAAATTCAACTGAATTTTATCTTGTGGATACTAAAAATTATGAAAAAACTCCTACAACTGTAAATATTTCATGGGATGGTCAGTATGGTGCAAACCAAGATGTTCCTTTTGAATTCACATTCTTTAATGAAAATGGAGATCTCATTAAAGATGTAAGATATACCTATGTTGCACTAGATGAATTTGAAAATGAAATAACTCGTTATAATGGAGATGATCCAGAAAATCCAGGCATACTTTCAACTGAAGGAATTGATATTCAAAATATTTACATTCCAACTGAGGGCCCAGTTAGATTTGATATTCTAGTTTATGGAACCGGATTAAATTATGATCCAACATATTCTGGAATTGGTTCTACCATAATTGAATTAGGTCCTGGCTTCTCATCACCTCAACCTGTTATTGAAACTCCTGAAGTTTTGGAAACTCCAACAATTCCATCTTGGATTAAAAATAATGCTGGATGGTGGGCTGATGGAACAATTGATGATCAATCTTTCATTCAAGGAATTCAATTCTTAGTTAAAGAAAATATTTTAAAAATTCCTGAAACTACCCAAGGAACTGGTTCTGGAAATGATGTACCATCTTGGGTAAAAAATAACGCTGGATGGTGGGCAGATGGAACAATTGACGATGATGCTTTCATTCAAGGAATTCAATTCTTAATCAAAGAAGGAATTTTGAAAGTTGAATAATAGATTTTTAAATAAAATTTGAGAAGGATAAACATGAAAGACATCAATGATATCATGCCAAAAATACCAAATATGAGATGGGGGGCCTTGATGAACAAGCCACCAACAAATAAAAAATTTGAGGAAATGAATAAAATTTTCCCAGATAATGGTAAATGGCATACAGTATTTGAAGAAAAAAATTCAATTACAATTGATGGAAAGGAAATTCTAAAAAAAGATCCAAACAAGTGGACATAGATTGAAAAATTTATTATTAATTTTATTTTTAATATTTTCTTCTGGATTAATCATTACTTTTCATGATGTCTATGGTCATGGTGTCGGAAGTGAAATATTTCCACCAGTTGAACTAAATGGTAAACTTGTAAGCTTAGAAGTAACATCTTCTACTAAAGATGATATACAAAGTGATGATCAACAAATCTCAATTGCTTTAATTGATTTTGATTCTCAAATCACATTACGTGATGTAACATTTTTAGTAAAATCAGAACGTGGTGAACAATTTCTTTTTGAAAAAGAATTCAAAGCTGATCATGGATTTCTAGTTTTTAATTTTGTATCTGAAGATACTGATTCAATAATTGTTGAAGAAAAAGATAGCGGTGAGGATTTTTTTGCTTCATTATTGGGTCTTCAAAGTAGATTAATTGATGTCAAAGGTCCAAAACTTAGTGAAGGTGGATTATACAAATTAGACGTTAGTATTATTACTGCTGATGGATATTCTCAAAAACTAGAAACTCCTCTTGTTTTTAATGCTGGAATTTCAATTGCACAAACAACTACTCATGATTTTATTGATCCTGACTTTGGAAATCAAAATATCCAAGTAGTCACATATTATGACGAAATTTCTAATTTTCAATATGATCCACAATTAAAAAAAATTAGTTATTCAATGCCATTTGAATGGACTCTAAAAAACATTAATCAAACATCTGTTGTTCATGAAGAGATTATAATTCCAAAAGAATTTGGTGCTTTACTATTATCTGGATTTTCAATGTCTGTAAATGACATTAAGTTATCTGATGACATTGTAAATGTTGATGACTTTTTTACTGAAGGTCGTGTTGTACATTTTATTATATATCAAAAAGAATTGTTAAACATTTTTGAAAACAGTTCAAATCTGAATGGAATGAACTTTGAAATCACTCCTGATAGAGACTATACTCATATTAGTTCAGTTACAGAAAATGGACAGTTTAGAGTTCTTGTTTCTTGGGAACCAGAATACCTAGAATCTAATTCAAATGCTAAAATTAATTTTGATATTACTGATATTTTCTTAAAAAATAAACCAGTTTCAACAAATTATGAATTTTCTATTACTCAAAATGATCAATTAATTTTTGAACAAACTGGAATAAGTACTGATTCAAAGACTGAACATAACGTTGTAGATTTTTTTATCCCTGAAAATATTTCTGGTATAGTAAATCTTAATTTTAAAAATTTAGATGGTAATGAGTTTGCAACAACTAGTATTCCTATTGCAATTCATGAAAATAAAAATATCAATTCCATTTCAATACCAGATTCCATCAAAAATGATATTCGATTATGGTCTGATGGAAAAATTGATGATACTAAGTTAATTGATATTGTTAATTACTTTATTGAAAATAAAATCATAATAATTGATAATAATCCATCAGAAGTTTTAGAAATAAAAAAAATTCCATCTTGGATCAAAATTATTGCTAGTTGGTGGATTGCTGACCAAATCGATGATGAATCATTTTTTAAAATTCTTGAATTTTTGACACAAAAGCAAATAATTCCAATTTAATCTTAAACTATTCGAAGTTTGAACCAGTTGTGTTTAAATTTAGATAACTCAATAATTTGATCACTTTGCTAAGACCTGAAAATCTTGTTGAAAGAAAATCTACTTTATTTTCTATTATTGTTACAGGAGTAATTGTAATTTTGGCTTTGCCAATAATTATTCCCCATCTATTTCATGGGTATCATATAGCCCATATCTTTTTGCATATTGGCGGAATTACACTTGCTGTGTTTATTTCGACCCTTGCAATATCTGCATATGTTAGATTACGAACAAAACGTCTTTTGCTAAGTGCAATTGCATTTTCTACATTTATTGGTGCTGAATCTGTCTTGTTAGTTGATAGTACTTGGCCAACTGTATATGATCTGGGAATATTGCCCTTAAATGAAGTCGGACACTTATTGACTTTTATTACATTAGGACTATTGGCTTTAGGAGTCTTTAGAAATGATTGATAGATCTCAAAAATTACAGGAACTAATTGATGACAATCCAGGGATCCAATTTCGTGAAATTATGCGTTCATCTGGATTAAAAAATGGTGTTTTATCTCATTATCTAAAAAAACTAGAAGACGGTGGTCTCATCAAAGTAATGCGTGGCCCAAGACAAGTTAGATTTTATTCTCCAAATATTACTGAAGAAGAATCAATTGTCATCAAAGCCCTAAGAAGAGAAACCCCACGTAGTTTGTTACTTGCTTTAATTAAAAAAGATGGATTAGAATTTTCAGAATTAGTAGAGGAAGTTAAAAAGTCTCCTTCAACTGTTTCACTTTATCTCTCACAAATTGTTGATGATGGATTAGTGGAAATTAAAATGGTTGATTTGAAAAAAAGATATCATATTAAAGTAACCCACCTTGTAGATAAATTAGTTGAAGAGCATAGACCAGGTTCACTTGAAAAATCTACATCCGGATTTGAAGATATCATTAACTCTTTCTAGAGTATTTCAACCACAAACTCTTCTATTGTTAGGTTTATTCTCTATTCTTCTTATCATGCCAGATGTAGCTTTTGCTGAAGTTTTTGTTCCATTACATGAATACCTTGGATACTTTGATTCCAATGGAATCTATACAGTAGTCGGAAATGTAAAAAATGAAAATACTTTTGCAGTAATTCCAACTATTACTGTTTCAGTAATTGATGGGTCAGAAACAATCTCAAAAACAATAAAGCATGTTCCCTTAGCCACATCACTGGAAAAATTCAAAATACTGGAAATCAAACAATATACTATCCAAAATTATTTGCTGTAGTTCATGGATATGACAGGGTTTTAGATATTACACAAAACATTGAATTCATTGAAAAAATTGAACCAGGAGAAATTTTAGATTTTACAATGTATCCAGATCCTGCTATAACTGAAGATGTTTTTTACTATAGCTGCTTTGGGCCAGTTGATATGAGTGTAGTTCCAATCTCAGTAGAGAAGAATGAAGGAAAATTTGATTTAAGATATGACTCTCCTGGTACATTTTTTTATGATGCAAAATATAATGAACAAGGAACTGCATTAACAATCCGTAGTACAAACAGCTATCCTTTCCCAACATATGCCAATTTTGAATTTCCCCCAATATCTGGAAATGAAAAATTCTCTGTTACTATCAACGGTGAACCAATTGATTTTATCCAAAGTATGGATCAAATGGGATATTGGCACGTAGCATTTGACGTGGAACCACAATCCCAAGGAATTTTGGAAATTTCTGGGTTTGATAAGGGATTACCACCTGACATGCCTTTAGTTCCAATGTGGATTAAACAAAGTGGAGATTGGTGGTCTACTGGTCAAATTATAGATTCAGAATTTCTTGAAGGAATAAAATTTTTAGTTGACACACAGGTAATTGAAATTTCAACATTAGAATCATCTTCATCAAGTGATTGGAAAATTCCAAAATGGACCAAAACTGTTGTAGGTTGGTGGAATGAAGAACAAATTTCTGATGAAGAATTCTTAATAATTATCAAAAATCTTATAGAAAGAGAAATTATTGTTGTATGATATCTTTATTGTTTGAATAATGTTATTATACAATTTTTAATCAACTAGATCATCTATGTTACTACCAATACGAGATGAAAATCCTCATCCACCTGGATTCAAACCTAAAGTAACTATTGGATTAATTATTGTAAATGTCATTGTATTTTTCTTAGAAGTTATTTACACTGGACAATTTTTTGATTTTACAAATCAAAATGCATTTGTAATGTTTTACAATTGGGGTGCTGTTCCAGGTTGTATTACAGGTGCATTTAGTGGAGTTGATATGGGCGGTACAATTCAAAGTTGTCCTGCTTTTCCTGAACTAACGTTGTTGACATCTACATTCATGCATGGTGGTTTACTTCACTTGGGTGGTAATTTACTATTTTTGTGGATCTTTGGAGATAATATTGAATTAAAATTTGGAAAAATTAAATTTTTAGGAATTTATTTGATATGGGGCGTTGTTGCTGGTTTAGTTCATATCTTTGGTGATGTTTCAAGTGCAACACCTGCAGTTGGTGCATCAGGTGCAATTTCTGGTATTTTGGGTGCATATTTGGTAATTTTCCCTAGAACGAGAATTCAGACATTTTTGATGTTAGGATTTTTCTGGAGAATGATGCATATTCAAGCACGTTGGTTTTTGCCATTTTGGTTAGTATTTCAGAATTTACTTCCATTCTTTATTGGAGGATTCGGTGTAGCAGGTGGAGGAGTTGCTTACCTTGCTCATATTGGTGGTTTTGTAATTGGACTCGCTACAGGTTACTTGTATAAAAAAACACATAGTTCAGATTTTACATATGGAACAAGATATGGTTATGGATCTGACTTTAGATAAATATTGAAAGAATAAATTCTACAATTAATTAAAAATTTTCATGCCGTTGATAACAGTATCAATGTATCCTGGTAGAACTCAGGAACAAAAGGATGAATATGCAAAAGCAATTACAAAATCTGCAGTAGAAATTCTAAAAACAAAAGAAAGTCACGTTATTGTTGTTTTTGAAGACAATCCTAAAGAAAATTGGTTTTTAGCTGGAAACCAACTTTAATTTTCTTTTTTTAACTAATTTCAAAAATATTTTTTAATTAATTTCTACAAAATTTAATTTTCTTTTCGACTTTAATTTTCTTAATTGCATTTAGTGACTCTAAAATTTGTAATCTTTTTGATGCCATACTCTTTGAAACATCACAATCATTTGCAATTTCATCAAGTGATTTTTCTCCAATACAATTATCAAAAATTATTTTTAACCTTAAATTATTCTCAATACATGCTTTAATTTTTAATTTATCATTAATTCCATTTTTAAAATAATGAATTTTAAATAATTTTTCAGAAACAATTTTGTTTTCTTTTCCTAATACCAACAAATGATATTTTACTGTAGATTGTGGTATTTCTAATCTGTGAGTTATTTGTGCCTGAGTAAGTCCTGGATTATCTTCAATATACTTTAAAATAATTTCTTGATTCTCCACATTTAGAATTACTTTTTTTTAATAAAAGGTACATTGGTACATCTTATGAATAAACCAGATTCTTTAATATCCCATCAAAATTTTTTAATTTATGAATAAAGCAATAGTTATTGTAGCTGTAGCAATTGTTGCAGCAGCAGGAATTTCCGCTTTTGCTTTAATGTCTACTGAATCTAGCGAAACTATCCCTACTCAAGAGCCTGAAGTTGAAAAACCAGCAGTAGTTGAAGAAAAAGTTTCAATTTTAGATACTAATTCATTTTCAACTCCAACTACAATTGCTCAAAGTATGCCAGCAGCTCAACCCGCACCAAATGTAACAATTGGTGATGATGGTAAAATCTATGTATTATACCAAGATACAGTTGACGAAAAAACAAATATTTTCTTAAAAACATCTACTGATAACGCAAAATCCTTTTCAGAACCAGTTAGAGTAAACTTGATTGATGGCAATGTAGCTTTGGATGGTCGTGTAGCACCAACAATTCAACTTGGTGATAACGGCGAAATCTATGTTGCATGGGCTAATTCACGATATGAACCAAATATGTTCATGGGCAATTACAGACAATTAATTTTTACAACATCACTTGATGATGGAAAAACATTTGAACCTTCTATTACAATTGGAGCAGATGAATTACATTCTGGAAAATACTTCCAACACTTGTCAGTTGATGGACAAGGTGCTATTCACATGGCATGGCTTGATGGTCCAGCTAAAATGAATGCAACTGGTTATATGGAAAAAGACAAGTCTCGTGATAGAGGAGTTAGATATACACAATCATTAGATGGTGGAATTACTTTTGATACTACTAAACTAATTGATGCAAATGCATGTCCTTGTTGTAACGTACAAAGTGCAGCAGATGACGAAGGCAATGTTTACGTCTCTTGGCGTAAAGTCTTTGGTTCTGGTGATACTCAAGTAAGAGACATGGTAGTTGCTGCATCAACTGATGGTGGTAAAACTTTTGGTGCCCCAGTAAAAATTTACGATGACGGATTCCAGTTTAAGGGATGTGTTCACGTTGGAGCACCAATGGCAATAGATTCTGCAGGAACTTTGCATGTTGCATGGTATACTGGCGCAACTGAACGTCAAGGCATGTATTATGCTACTTCAACTGATAACGGACAAAGTTTCAGCGAACCAATGCCAATTTTGACAGGTGATTGGGTTCCTCCACAAAGAATCTTCATTGCAGTTGATAATGATGATAAAGTTTGGTTAACTTGGGAAGATGCTACAGGACTTTCTACAAATGAGAGAACTTGGAAATATGGTGATACACAAGCACTGATTTACACAGCACAAGTCATTGATGGTGAACTAATTAGAGCAGATGCCCCAATTAATGAAAATGATGCAAAAACCCTTACTAACATTGATTCAGAAAATGGATTGGTTTCAATAGTTTGGACTGAGACTGATAATTCTGTTAAAATTACAACAAATGAAAATTAATTTTGAGATATGATGAAAGTATCAAAAAAAATTCCTAGCATTCTTATTTTATTTTCAGGAATTTTCTTATTTGCATTTTCATTTTCAGATGCTCAACTAATCCCTGTTGATGCACAAGAATACCGACAAGCACCAGATTACAAAGCTATTACTTTGGATGGAAAGCCAGTTTCTATTTCTGATTATCAAGGTAAAGTAATTCTTGTAAATGTTTGGGCAACTTGGTGTGAACCATGTAGAGAAGAAATGCCTGGATTAGGAGAATTACATAGAATGTTCCCTGATTCTGACTTTGAAGTAATTGGTGTAAGCATTGATGATCCTGGTTCTGAACAACCAATTATGCGAGTACTGGAAGCTGACAATGTAACTTATCCTATTTGGTTAGATCCAGAAAATAGATTTCAATTTGCATTTAGAACAATTGGAGTTCCTGAATCATTTTTAATTGATGAAGATGGACAAATAATTTATCACTGGAAAGGAGAATTTGATCCTGTTTCTGAAGATACAATTAATTTAGTTCAATCAACAATTATGGGAACAAGCTACCAATCTTCTGAACCAACAATTCTAACTGATGGACTTGTAGCTGGATTTGTAATTGCATTTAGTGCAGGGGTTTTGAGTTTTCTTTCTCCATGTGTTTTACCTTTAATCCCAGTTTATGCATCACTGATAACTGGTATGAGTGCAAAAGAATTATCTCAAGAAACTTCTCAAGTTACTAGAAGTAAATTAAGATTAACTGCAACTGGTAAGGGAATAATGTTTGTCATTGGATTTTCAATAATTTTCATGTTATTGGGAACAACTGTATCATTTATGGGCAATCTATTTTTTGATTCAATTCAATGGATTGAAAGAATTGGTGGTGTAGTTCTAATTGTATTGGGATTGCATATGATTGGACTTTTCAAAATTCCAAAATTAGAAAGACAAATGAGATTCGATATGGGTAAGAGAAATTCTGGAAAATTTGGTCCTCTAGTCGTAGGAATGGCATTTGGTGCAGGCTGGACTCCTTGTATTGGACCAATTTTGGCAGGAATTTTGACTATTGCAGCATCTAGCTCATCAGTGGTTACTGGAGCTAGTTTGCTAGGAGTTTATTCATTAGGATTAGCAATTCCATTTTTAATTTCTGCAATTGCAATTGATAGGTTCTTAGTATTTTTCGCAAAGATGAAATCTAAAATGGTATGGATTGAAAAGATTTCAGGTGGTTTGTTTGTAATATTTGGAATTGTATTACTTACTGGATCATTAGTGTATCTAAATAATATCATTAAAATGTAATTTTTTTAAAATTTAAAATAAAAAAAATACTGACTTATGTCAGCTGACAAGCACATAAACAGCAAATTAATTATGAACTTTTTACATAATAAGAAAATGGTTCAATCGCAAAATGTACCATTAATTGATTGCATTTCTTATTTATTACCAAAAAATTTCTTTAACCTTTTATTCTAATCAAAATATTTTCTTTTATGAAAGTTGCAGTAGTACAATTCAAAGCATCAACAAAAAAAGATGAAAATCTAAAAAAAATAATTTCATACATTGAAAAGGCAGCATCTAAAAATGCTACTCTTTGTGCATTTCCTGAATTTATGATGTTTTATACAAAATCATCACAAACATCTAAGGAACTTTCAAATTTATCTGAAACAATTACAGGAAATTTTGTTTCTTCAATTTCACAAGCAGCAAAAGAAAATCATATTCAAGTAGTTGGTTCATTTTATGAAAAATCTAAAAAAAATAATCGTGTTTATGATACTTCATTTATAATTAATAATTTAGGTAAAGTAATTTCCACATATCGTAAGATTCATCTTTACGATGCTTTAGGATTTAAGGAATCTAAAAAAATGATAGCAGGCTCAAAAATATCTAAACCTGTATCTACATCGCTTGGAAAAACTGGAATGATGATTTGTTATGATTTAAGATTCCCAGAAATGTCAAGGATTCTTACACTTGCAGGCTCCGAAGTTTTGATTGCACCTTCTGCATGGGTTAAAGGTCCAATGAAAGAAGAACATTGGATTACAATTAACAAAACACGTGCAATTGAAAATGGATGTTATGTAATTTCTCCTGATCAAGTTGGAAATATTTACTGTGGAAGAAGTATTGTTGTAGATCCATTTGGAAAAATTTTACTTGATATGAAAAAGAAACAAGGAATAGGTTATGTTGAAATTGATTTAAAGAAAGTTAAACAAATCCGAAAATCTTTACCGTTATTAAAAAACAGAAGAGCAGACACTTACACTACTTTGAAGATTTAGTAATTCTACTTTTGCAATTAAAATTTGAACATTGATGAGTCCATTTTTGATTTCTTGAATAACGAAAAATAATCATTGGCCATTTACAGATTTCACATGGCTTTTTTGTAGCTCTCATTTTTGCTTTTTGCAATAAAGGTGACGATGCTTTACATCCATCATAAAAATTTGAACAACCCATGAAACGTTTTTTTGTTGTTCTTGAACGAATGACCATCAATTCTCCAACTTTACATTGTGGACATTGAACTAATCCTTTTTTTGGCGAATTTGTACCAAGAAGAAAGTATTTTTTTTCTTTTGAGGACCATGATAGAAATCCATTATTATCTAAATATTGAGCGATCTCTTTTTTGAAAATTTCTGTTGTTGACTTTGTAATTTTTATTATATGTCTTGCAGTGATTTTCTTAATTTGAACTGTCTTTAGTTTGCTTTTTCTTCTTGGCATTACGGTGTTGAATTTACTAAAACAATTTTTATAGGGACTTAGGTCAGTGAGTTTTGTGGAAAAGGTTTGTGTTCTTGGCGCTGGAAGCACCAAATATGGAAAATTAGCCGACAGTATTGCTGATATTACTACACAGTCATCAGTTTCAGCCATAGAGAGCGCAGGAATTGACCCTAAAGAGATCAAAGCATCATACATTTCAAACGTATTTGGAGTTGCTGACAAACAAGTTCACATTGGTCCTGTATTGATGAGTAGATTAGGAATTTCAGATAAACCGTCCTTGACTATTGAATCTGCTTGTGGTAGTGGTTCTGTATCTTTTAGAGAGGCTTATGCTAACGTGGCAGCCGGATTTTATGATTGTCTTTTGGTAACTGGTGTTGAAAAAGTAACTCATACTGGAACTGAATGGACAACAACTTACTTTGCATATTGTTCTGATTTCTTTTATGAAGGCCAAGCAGGTGCATCATTTCCAGGATTGTTTGCATCAATGGCAAGAGCTTACTTGACAGAGTTTGATGCAACAGAAGAAGACTTTGCAAGTGTTGCAGTAAAAAATCATGACAATGGTGTATTAAATCCAAAAGCACACATGCAGAAAAAAATTACTGTAGATGATGTAATGAACTCTGCAGTTGTTGCAAGTCCTCTAAAACTTTATGACTGCTGTCCTTTCTCTGATGGTGCAAGTTCAGTAATTTTATGTTCTGAAAAATTTGCAAAAGAACATGGTGGTGATTATGTTGAAGTAATTGGTTCAGGTCGTGGTGGTTCACCTGCAGCATTACAAGGACGTGATCACATGACAACAATTCCTAGTACTAAACTTGCAGCAGCTGATGCATACAAAATGGCAGGAGTTACTGCAAAAGATATTGACTTTGCAGAAGTACATGATTGCTTTACAATTGCTGAAGTAGTTGATACAGAAGATTTAGGCTTCTTTGATAAAGGCCAAGGTATTCAAGCTGTTAGAGAAGGTAGAACAAAATTAAATTCTGATATTTCAATTAATCCGTCAGGCGGTCTTAAATCAAAAGGACATCCAATTGGTGCAACTGGTGTTGGCCAAGTAGTTGAAGTATATGATCAACTAACAGGAAACGCTGGTGAGCGAACTGTTAAAGATGCAAAAATTGGTTTAACACATAACTTGGGTGCAACTGGTGCAAGTTGTGCAGTTCATGTTTTCCAGAGTGTGTAAAATGTCTGTTGAAGAACAAATGATTGAAAAT
>LUMP01000331.1_pt1 | contig 13281 bp, 14 predicted proteins | sample 729641 | NCBI WGS metagenome assembly LUMP01 (sample SAMN03860260, study PRJNA289734) | marine metagenome | biome: seawater column; feature: ocean; material: water; isolation source: Red Sea water column Station 12 - depth 47m | place: Saudi Arabia: Red Sea | collected 2011-10-15 | depth 47 m | reverse complement strand
TTACGAATGTATTTTGCTAGAGATTTTTTTGGAGTTTCTTTGAGTAACTTTTGTTTTAATCCAAACATTGGATGAATTTTTGAATCAACATCAGCATCAATAGATAGATCTTTCCCAATTGAATCAGCTATATGTGTATGTGAATTAACAAAACCAGGAATTAATAACAAATTTGAACAGTCAGTTGATTTTTCTTTTGAAGAAATATTTTTTGAAATTTTTTGAAATTTTTTATTTTTTATTTGAACATTAGTAGATTCTATAAATTTTAATTGATTTCCATAAAGTATACTAATATTTTTTAGAATCAATTTAATTCATAGATTTCAGGTTTTTCTTTTCCTGCATCTCTAATTTCTCTTATTGTATCAAGGGATTCTGTTGCAAGTTTTACTGCACCTCTAGATGTTTGTGCAGTACCTATTCCACAGTTTAGTTCAATTTGAAATTCATCTTTGCATATCTGAATGAATTCTTTTGCATAATCTTTGAGTTTAGAATTTGTTACAACCATAAAATTATCACCACCCATAAAAAATGTCAGTGAATTTTTTGATAGAAAATATTCAGACATTCTTGAATAAATTTTGAACATTAATGATGACGTATCATATGGTGACATACTCTTTTTTCGTATAGATGTTATATCATCAACATCAAGATGCATAATAGTAACTGAATGTTCGGAATGACCATTTAGTGTACCAAAAATAGAATATTGTTCATTGAGAAACTTTTGTGTCTTTTTTGCTTCATATGCATCAAGATTTGCATCGTATGGATTTTCTCCATAACCAATTGACATTGAAAGTTTGATATCAAAAGATGACTCTAATTCTTTTTGAATTTCTACATGCTCATCAAGTGAAAGACCATTTGTTACTGAGAAATATTCATCAGAGCGGTTCAAAAATACTATACAATTTTTCTTTGAGAATAATTCCTGTAGTTTATTGTATAATTTTGATTGTAACATTTGTAATTCATGTTCGCGGTCGAATCCTAAAGTCAGTGTCCATGGACCATATCCTGTAATTTTCATAATTGTTAATTGAATCATTTTTCTATTTCTTGAACCTCATTGTAAACTTTGTAAACTGCATTAACTGCATTTTCAGAAACCGGTCTAATTCTTGCATATGCTTGTCTTACTTGCATTCCTGGACCAGATATTCCTAGAGATACTGGTTTTTGGTGTTTGACTGATAATTTTGCAATGTTTCTTGCAGTGGAATGTGCAATTACTTCATCATGTTTTGTTTGTCCTTTGATTACTGCGCCTAATGTTACAACTGCATCAACATCTGTTCGCTGTAATAACTTGTCAATTATTAGTGGCATATCAAAAATTCCTGGCACGTGGCTTGTGTGAATTACATCAAGGTTTAGCTTTTTTGCGGTTTCTAGTGCTACATCATACATACGCGATGTAATTTTTTGATTAAATTCTGCAACCACTATAGCAATTTTCAAGATTAATTCACCTTAGAGAATTCAAGTAATTCTTTACCATCAATGAATGGTATTGCGTTTTCTTTTGCATATTTTTCTGCCTTATCTACAGATAATGCAGAATATGTTTCTGAATCCATCATTTCACATATCGCAGTGATTGGAGAAAGATGTGCTAATTGTGTTAGATATACAGACATTTCAGTGTGTCCTGTTCTGGATGAAAGAAGTCCATTTGATGCTAAAAGTAGAGGAACATGTCCAGGAGTCTTAAAATTTGAATTGAAAATTTGCTTTGGGTTGTCTTTTTTGTATAAGGTGGACATTTCTTTGATGGTTAATGCTCTGTCTCTATCAGTAATTCCAGTGTAGGTTTGTTTGTGATTTATTGTCAATGAGAATGTTGGATGATCGCCATACGGAGCAGTTCCCATAACCATTTTTTTGGATTCATCGTCTAAGTGATCAGAAGAAGAAAGCATGTTGTGCATGTACTGTAATTGTAATTTTTCTGCTAGAGAGTCATCAATTGCAAGACAGATTAGTCCACCCGCATGTTTACGCATTCGAACAATATGCTCAGGAGTCACAAATTCTGCTGCAACCACCATATCAATTTCATTTTCACGGCCATCAGAGTCGTGAATCATTACAAACTCACCATGCTTTAATGATGAAATTGCAGAATCAAACGTCATACAAAAAATTCGATTTTAGTTATTATAAAGTTTACTAGAATTTTTGTTATTACCAATTTTTTGGTAGTAAATGTTTGTTCTAAGATTTTATTTTAAGATGTATTTTCCTAATACATCAGTCTCGATATTTAGTTTGTCACTAATTTTTTTCGTTTTGAAGTTTGTAATTTCTATTGTATGAGGAATCAAACATACCGATGCAAGATCATTTTTTACATCAACTACAGTTAAGCTGATTCCATCTAGTGCAATTGAACCTTTCTTCACTACATATTTTTTCAAACTCTTTGGAATTTTAAACCAGACCTTTACCTCTTTTGGTTTTTTCTCTATTTTTTTAATTTCTGCAACACCGTCTACATGACCTAATACAAAATGACCTTCTAACCTTTCACCAACTTTGAGACTTCTTTCTACGTTAACTAAACTTCCAACTTTTAAATTTCCTAAATCTGTTTTTTTCATTGTTTCATCAATCATTTCAAAAGTGCATATGTTTTTTGAGATTTTAGTTGCGCTAAGACAAACTCCGTTTAATGCAACACTTTGACCGATTTTTAATCCCTTTGAGTCATTTCCTAAATCAACTGATACTTTAATTGCACTACGGTTTTTTGTGTTTTGTTCTATTTTTTTTATTTTTCCAGTGCTGGTAATTATTCCAGTAAACATGCTAAAATGTAATATTTTGTGTATAAATAATGTTTAGATGATTTCCAGTAATGCTTTAGCCCGTTTATAATGAACTTCATCAATCATTTTTCCATCAACTACAATTGCACCTTTTCCTTTCTTTGTTGATTTTTCATATTCTTGTACTACCAACTTGGACCATGAGATTTCTGAAGAGTTTGGATGAAATATTTTGTGAGTTATTTTAATCTGATCAGGATGTATGATGCTTTTTCCTACATATCCCAATTCTTTACCCAATTTACAATCCTGTTGTAAACCTTTTTCATCTTTGATTTCTTGCCATATTCCATCAATAGCAACAACTCCTGCAGCTGTTGCTGCAACAGGAACCTTGTATCTGGAATATTTTGCGCCAATTGGATTACCTTTTGTATATTCAATTTGCATATCGTTCAATAAATCAAAAATTCCAAAAACTATAGCGTCAACTCTCTTACTTGCAGACGCATGATTTAGGTGAATTAGTTCTTACAAATACAGAAGCAGAGAAATCTTTACGTTCTTTTAATTTTTTTGAGATTAATGTTCTAGCATTTTGTTTTTCTTTGTCAGGAACTGAATCCTCTAAATCAAAACAAACTATATCACCAGAAAGAGATTTTGCTTTTTCTAGGAATCTTGGATTATTTCCTGGTACGAAAACTAGACTACGAAAAAGATTTGTCATTAAATGACTATGCGCCTTCAGGCTTCATTAAGATTTTGCCAAAGAACTTTCCAGATAGCATCTTTGTGTGGGCCTCTGCTGCCTGCTCGAAAGTAAACACAGAGTCAACTGCTGCTTTAATTTTTCCTTGACCCATCCAGTATAGACCCTCATCAAGTTCTGCTTTTGTTCCTTGTGTTGAACCTAGGACATTAATTCCTTTGAAGAAGATATGTCTAAGATCTATTTGTGCGTCATAACCTGTTGTTGCACCACATGAAACTAGAGTTGCGCCGTATTTGAGTAAGGTTAGTTGCTTATTGAAATGAGTTTGACCAATGTGATCAAATGCAATATCAATTCCAGGTGCTTGATTCTTTGTTTTAGCGATTTCTTTTGAAATTTTGAAGACTTCTTTACTCCAGTCATCTTTTCTGTGGTCTACTGCATAATCTGCGCCTAGTTCAAGACATTTATCGAGTTTGTCAGGACTAGCAGTTGCAATTACGTCACAGTTGTATAATTTGGCAATTTGAATTGCAAAACTTCCTACACCAGAACCTCCACCCATTACAAGTACGGTTTGACCTGGAGTAATGTTTGCTCTGCCAACTAACATGTGCCATGAAGTTAAAATTGTCATTGATGCAGCTGCTGCATCTTCATAAGAAACTGAATCTGGAATATGTGAAACATTGACTTCTGGTAAGTGGATTTCTTCAGAATATGCACCCCATAGTGGACCGGTTTGGAAACCCCAAACTTGTCTTCTGGTACAATCAAATTCTCTTCCGCTTGTACAAGCACTACAAACTCGACATGCTAAATTAGAATGTGAAACAACTCTATCACCAACTTTGAAACCTTTTACATCTTCACCAACTGCTATTACATCGCCTGCAACATCAGAACCTGAAACGTGTGGTAATGGAACTGGGACTGGATTTCCTCTCATTCCCCAGATATCATTATAGTTTAGAGCAGATGCTTTGTTTGTGAAAATTACCTCATCTGGTTTTGGTTTTGGTGAATCAATATCTTCAACCTTGAGGATTTTTGCATAATCGTCATCAGGTGCGTATTCACGGTAAACGACTGCTTTCATAATTTGCACCCATTTTACCCCTAATTATATTTTTTTGAGATCAGATTCGGTTGATTTTGAAATCTCTTTTTGGTTGTTGAGCAGACAAGAGAATTTGTTTTAGTTGATCGTCAGTGATTTGACCAGGTGATCGCCCTTGAGCTGCAAGACCTAAAAGATAATTTTCAACCGTATTTGCCAGTTCAGGCTTTACCATTTTGACATTGTTCAGTCTTAATCGAGCTTCAGAGCTAAGAATTTGTTTTAGAAGCATTTCTTTTTGTGCATTGATTTGATCCTCGTTTGGTTGATCATTTGCATCAGGTGCAGGGTCACTCATTTTAAACACTAAGAGTAAATTTTGAGTTTTGGCGTAGTTTGGATTAATTCGCCTAAAATTTCAGTTGCAAGTTTATCTAATTTTTGCATACCTTGACGCCTTAGAATTCTACCTTTTTTCTCTACTTGTTCAACATAACCTAATTTTTCCAATCCATGAATTGCATTTCTAATGATTGCACCACTTGCATCACGATGATGACGTGCACCGTAGTACATTTTGCGTTTACCATCACCGTAAATTGTTTTTAGATCATTTACAGTTAGAGGACCATGAAGATAGATTTTTCTTAAAATTGATGCACAACGTGTATGCCACCAATCGGGTTGTTGTGGTGGTTTGTCAGCATGTGCTCCAGTTTTAACAAATGATGTCCATACAGGAGCAGGAATTTCTTCATTTTTTAGGATCTCAGTTAATCTTGAGATGAATTCCTGTGCCGGTACATCGTAAACTTTAGCCATTGGAAAAAATTTCGATAATCGTCTTATAAATCATTGAGAAATTATCTTGCGATAAGTGTGATTACAATACGAACACGTTATTCGTATGGACTTTGGTTTTGAGCCAAGACGAATTTTTGATGCGATCCCAGGTGGAATGAATTTTTTGCATTTTTTACAGAAACTGGAACGTATTTCAAAGGGCATGGTAATTTTGAATTTCATACTAATTTTTTTGGCAATTTCAGCCTGTTTTTCAGCCAGACCAGGATTATTTTTTGCATTTGTTAGTGCATTGTTGAACAGAATTTCCATACGTTTTGTGGCAATTTGTTTTTTTGAGTTTTTCACAGTATAGTTTACTGATTAATTGAGAAATAAATGAATAGATGCAGTCAGCGGGATTCGAACCCGCGTCACAGGGTTGGAAACCCCGAATACTAACCAGGCTATACTATGACTGCATAAGGATTGAAAAAATTTTACCTAAATAAAAATGGTTTTTTCATATTCATAAACAAGTCTACTTGCAACTAGATGAGCTTCCAATGAAGATTCATTTATTGAAAATGATTCATTGATGATCTTTTCAGTATCTTGATTAAAGTGACCTTTTTGAAAACCTCCAATAATTATGCAAGAATTATCAGGGATTTGTTGAACTAAATTATCAAGAGTTGTTTGTTTACCTTTGGTGGTTAACCCAATTATTTTTGTAGGTTTTATTTCAGATATTAGCTGAGATAATGAAGAGGAGTGTAGTTCCATCAGGATTTCGTCATCTGTTTCAATTTTTTGTGTAAGGAATAATTTTTCAATTAACCCTTGAAAACGATGATATGATTTTGGTAATCGGGTTTTATTATTAAAAGAAATTACTTCATCATTTATGGTATGGACAAATATTTTGATTTTATTTTCATAAAATGCAGGTGCAGTACAAAGAGATAACAATGTTAGATGTATAATATCAGGCCTTCCGCGTTTAATTTCATTATTCAGTCCTTTCATGGCACCAAAATGCCATGAATTATCTAATAATGTAGTTGAAGAAGTTTTTTTAAATTTTTTACAGTAGGAAGTAACTGAAGGATGACTTCTCAATTGTTCAGGGATTAATTCAAGAGACGATTCAGCTAAAATTATGTTAAGCATTGTCGTTATGGAATATTTGTTTTTAATTGAGTCCATGCAGGTTTTGGATTTTCATTTGTATCAATTAAACCGGAATTACAAACATATTCATCAATTCGTTCCAAACGATATGAATTGCTAGCAAATCCTGAACCACCTATCGATTCTATATCTTCAGAAACACATGTACCCTTTGGTTTATCATACAATCTAGAAAAAGTAAGAAATTCTATACGTGATTCATTTTCTTCGAAAAATTCTAGACTAGATTTGATAAATTGACTTTGATCAGAGTTATTTCCATTTACAAAGTCCGAGCTACTCCAACTTACTTCAAAAAAAGCTATGTTGTGTGAGGAGAAAATTTCTAAAGCCTGTTGAATATCATTCATTGCTTCCTGTGGGGTTCTATCTATATCACCAACTGTATCAGTTGGTTTGTATGAGAGTGCTATGAAATCACCCATTTCTAATTGAGGTGTTAATTCAAAAGATCCACCGGGTTCCATTCCTTTGTTAATTATATTCTCAAGAGACATTGTATTTCCAATTTTTACATTTGGATGATTAGATTTTATTTCTTGAGAAACATTATTGAAAAAATCTGTGTAAATAGGAATGGAACCTGTTGCTCTTTGGAAATGATAGTCAATATCACCTGCAAAGATAACATAATCTATGTTATCATATCTTGATAGAATTTCATCAAGAGCTCTTATCGTTTCTTGTTCAAGCGATTTACCTAATGCTTGTCTGTCCATCCATTGAGGGAATGGACCCAATCTATCAGCATTAATTACAGAAAAGAATAGTGTTGTTTTTAGATCATATTTTTCATTTAGTTTCATCATGATGTCAGTCATTCTCCAATCAAAATTTCCTTTTTCAGGTTCAAGTTGATACCAATGAATGTACAGGTTGGTTCTGCCAATTCCAGATGCAGCTGCTACTTTGTATGATTTTTCAATATCATCAATGCTTTGTGGAGGAGTAATTGTGTTGATTACCAGACCAATTTTGTCATTTTGGGTTACAAGTTCATTTTCTAGTGAAGCAGGATTGATTGTATCAGGTTTTGATAAGAAATATGCAGATGCGCCACCTATTGCTACAACTAGAACTACAATTCCGATAATTTTACTATTCAATAGAAAAGTGAAATGAATCTGTACTCTAAAATGTTGTTATTTGATTATCCAGATGTACATCCACTATATCCACATTCAATGCAAATGTGACAACCTTCTGTCAAAACTAGAGTGTTTTTACAGGTTGGACATAGTTTTTCTTCAATTTCTGGTTCGGCAACAACACGATTCTCTTGAGGAAGTTCTTGAGGAACAGTAACTTTGAGTGCTTCATTGATTTGTTTTAGGATGTAAGGATTTTTGATGTTGTTTTTGATATAATCATGTAGGTAATCAGTTGCAGTAACTTCGAAAGTTTTTTGTGAGTTTTCTCCAGTCATGTGAAGTACCTGTTTGTGTCTAGAACCATCTCGGTATACAGTTATTCCTTTTAGACCCAGTTCATGAGCCAAGAGATATGCTGCTTTGACATCTTCGGCAGATACATCATTTGGCATATTGATTGTCTTTGCAATGGCATTTCCAATCCAATCTTGCCATACTGCTTGAGCCATAAGATGATCAGTCCAATGTATATCCATTGCAGTGACAAAGATGTTTTGTATCCATTCAGGAATTTCTTCAATTCCTCTAACTGAGCCATAGTTGTCAGCTACTTTTGCCAATAGTTCTTCACTGTAAAGGCCGTTTTCTCTTAGGACTTCTTCAAATACTTTGTTTGTGTAGAAGAATCTTCCGACAGTGACACGTTTTTCAAATACAAGAGCAAAGGTGGGTTCCATTCCGTTTGAACAATCTGCAAGCATGGATAATGTTCCAGTTGGTGCCACAGTTGTTGTTAAGACATTTCTTATTCCATGTTTTTGGATTTTTGCAATTAGGGCATCCCAATCATAGTAGTGTCTTTGTTGTGGTTTTTCATAATATCCAGCGATTGGAATTTTACCTTCAGGAAATTCTGTCTTTGAACACAATGGGAACGCACCACGAGATTGTGCCAAAGCAACACTTTCTTCCATTGAATAATATGATAATGCTTCAGATAATTTGCCCATGAATTCATAGCCTTCTTTTGAGTTGTATGGAATTCTCAGTTTGTATAACAAATCTGCAACGCCCATTACTCCAAGACCAATTCTTCTAGATTCTTTTGATGCGACATTAATTTCTGGTACTGGATAATGATTAACATCAATTACATTGTCTAAGAAGCGAGTTGTTTTTCTGACAATTTCTTCATATTTTTGCCAGTCAAATTCGTATTGACCATCTGCTTTTCTTTTTGTAAGATTTGCCAAGTTAATTGATCCTAAGTTACACGATTCGTAAGGATACAAACTTTGTTCACCACATGGGTTTGTTGCACGTAATGGTCCACCACGAGCTTTTGCAAATACATTGTACTTGTTAATCAGATCAAAGAAAATTAGGCCAGGTTCTGCACTTTTCCATGCAGAAGTTGCAATTAGATCAATTAGATGATGTGCGTTAACTTCTCGTACTGGACTGTCATCTCTTGTGCTGCGTAGTGTGTATGCGCCATCTTCACTGTCTACTAGTGCACTCCAAAAGTCACCCCATATTCCTACGCTGACGTTAAAGTTCTCTAAAACACCAGGTTCAGTCTTGTTTGTAATGAATTTCTCAATGTCAGGATGGGAGACATCCATAATTCCCATGTTTGCTCCTCTTCTTTTTCCTCCCTGTTTGATAACATCAGTTACAGTATTGATAATATTCATGAAGGATACAGGTCCGGAGGCAACACCTGAAGTTGAGGCTACTATATCACCTTCTTCTCTTAATTCTGAATAGTTTATTCCAACACCGCCACCAGATTTGAAGATTAGTGCTGCATCAGAAGTAGTCTTCATAATTTGTGCCATGTCATCAGGCATTCCTAAAACAAAACATGCAGAAAGTTGTCCAAGACGTCCACCTGCGTTCATCATTGTTGGAGAGTTTGGTAAGAACACTTGGTTTACCATCAGTTCATAGTATTCTGTGATTCGTGCACCGTAATCAGTAAATTCTTTTGCGGCAAGTTTTGTTAGCAAATCTTTAAAGCTAATTTTTGCTTGACCTCTTTCTGCAATGTCAATGTATCCATTTACCAATCCTCTGAAATGATATTGGTTTAGATAGTATTCGTCAATTTTGAATTTATAATTAAATTGGTCTAGTTTTGGGAGATATGCTTTTGCTTCTTCAATATCTTGTGGTATATTTCCTGCTGCATTGAACACTGCAGAATCGTGCAAAACATCACCAATTCCAATTAAAATTGCAACTCTTTCAAATAGTTGAGTTGGGCTTTCAGTAATCTCATTTTTGTTATTTCTTAATAGGTATCTTGATGCTAGAACTCTGAGACAATTCAAATCAAAGTCTTTGGATACAGGATCTAGAGTTTTTGTATTTAGAACCTTCATTTTCTCATCACGAATCTTTCGTCTCTCATGTCTATACAGAATGTATGATTTTGCAATCTCGCTGTGACCTTGTTCAATCAAAGTAGATTCCACCATATCTTGGATATCTTCTACAGATGGTGGGTTTTCAGTACCAAATCCTTGAGACGATAGTTTGCTTAGAACACCGTTTGTTAGTTCTTGTGCAAGATCACGATCACCTTCACTTGTTGCAAGTAGTGCTTTATAGATCGCGTTTGTAATTTTATCTTGATCAAACTTTGTTGTGTCTCCATTTCTCTTTCGAATTTCCGCGAAAGACGACTCTATCTGTGAATTTTCAACCAATTATAATCCCCAGAAACAAGTAAAACTAAACAGCTTAAAAATTCTTTGGCAATTAATTTTCCAACAATGGGTAAATTAATTTCACAACGAAAAATTTCGTAGCGTTTTACAGATTTTCATAGTGCTAATTACAAAATAAAATTATACTATGGTTTTGAAAAAATGATCGAAACGAATTTCGAATCAGATGTTGGTTTATGCAATGAAACTTTAGACTGAACTAGGATTTTTGTTCGTAAAAAAAATTAGTTAGAATTTTTGGTTGGTTTGAATGACGAAATTAGCGAAGATGCCTTTTCAATTGTCTTTTTGATGTCAGCATCCTTTGCTTTAACATCAAATGGAAGTTTGATTAGCAGTCCACCATCCAAGGTCTTTGAGATCTTGTTATACTCAGATATGATCTCAGTTTTTGCAGTAGATTTATCGAGTTCTGCAGCGTTTAATTCCAGTCCTTGAGAATAAAGATCTCCTTCTAGAACGTCCATGATTGAGTTTTTACCATATTTTTCACTGTCAAGTGTAACAAATCGTGTTAATTCATCACTATCAACCATTGCGATTGATACATCAATTCCCATCTCTTGACCTTTTTTGTGTGCAACGTCAACTGCAGTTTCTAAAACTTTGTTTAGAATTTCTTTTCCTTCTTTGTCATCTTTGTGTCCTAGTATTTTGTAGACTGCTTCTTTTAATCCAACTAGATTAAGAATTATTGATGTATTATTTTTCTGCATGAATTGAGTTTTTTCTGCAAGGATTGGATTTACACCACGACGAATTAAATCTGAAACATCTTTTTTGCGCGTTGCCATTGCGGCAATTGCAGGTTTCATCAACAAGACAAGTCTTGCTCTGAAATAAGTTTCATCCTTACTTGATTCAAGTGCCAAACGAGGTAAGTTAATTGATAATGATCCAAGTTTTATGGATGGTTCAGTGGATTTGCTAGAATTTTTTATAGCATTAATTGAAGAAGGACCTTTAGAGAACGTTACATTTCCACCTAATGAGATAGTTTGTGCAAGAATATCAGAATGATCGGCAACTTTGCCTTTTTCATAATCAATTACTAGACCAATTTTTGGCGAAGGTGTTGCTTTGGCAAACGTATTGTATGCAGAAATTATTGCATCAACTAGTTTTTTATCAGCAGAAAGTGGTATTCTAAATGATAGCGTAGTTGGTGCTTTATCAAGACTTGTAGATGTAGATGACATTGCAAATACATCTACTAACATTTTTTCAATGTCAGGTGTGTTCTTTGAGAACTTTCCAAGTACTGCAGCTAAATCATCTACTACTACTTCTTGCGATGATTCTTTTGATAATAGATTGAAAATCATTGGAAGTGTTTTTCCTAAATCATCTAGTGTTTTTGGTGCAGGAGTTCTTGTTACACCAGGACATTTGCCTTTAAGTTCAATTCCATCTTCGATTAACTCTTTTAGATTTAGAAATATTGTATCAGGGATAAGTGACCACAATCCGAGATTTGATATGTGCAATTCTCCAGAAAGGTGTGAATCAGCTATATCTTTAGGAAGAGAATTTGTGAGTAAGTATTCAGCCAGAGTATTTTTTCCACTGGTAAACAGGATATCCTCAACACCATTTCGTATATTTTCAACATTTGTGAGCATTTCTTGAATATCAAATACGGGCATTCCAAGTCTTGCAAGCTTATTTCGATATTCTTCATGACCGTGTTCTAATAGAACATTATTTACCATTTCACGGATTAATGAGCCAGTCAGATATGTAGTTTGGAATTTGTATATTCTGTTTTCTACCTCTTCGGTAATTTTTTGTGACAGTTCTAATGGGAGACTACCTTCACGAACAAGAGATTGTATGATTTTGTCAGAGTTAAATTCTTCAATTGAATCATGAGATGTTCTGACATACATTTTTCCACTTTCAATAATGGAGCGTTCCTCAATTTGGCGAGCAAGGCTCAAGACCAGTTTTCCAAGATTTGTAATAGTATAACGTCTTTCAGATTTGTTTAGTGCGACAAGTGATTGTCTAAGTAATTTTCTCAAATGATAGGCAAATTTTCCGGATTCTTTTTTTGATTTGAAACCAGCTAGGGATTTGAGTTCAGAGTAGGTCAAAGGACCTTTAGAGTTTAGGATTCTTAGGATATCAATTCTGTTTGGACTTGCCATAACAGAGAAGATCATTCTGACACGTTTTGATGTGGATTGTAAACGACCATCGTCTTTGTCGCCGCCATCCATTTCTAGATCTAGATCGTCATCATCGTCAACGTCTACATCAACATCCATATCTAACTCTTCTTCAAAATCCTCGTTTTGCTTCCCCATTAAGATGATAAAATGAATTTAGCTAATAAGCTTTCTTGTCACTAGTACATGGATCAAAAAAGATCATTTCTCTTCAACATCTAAAGAAAATTCTGTTGTAGATAATGTTTGATTGCAAGAAGGACATTTGTTGTTGTAATGTTTTAGAACGTCTTTTACTGATTTGAGCATTTTCATTGTGGAGATCTTTTCTCCACACTTTCCACAAACAATTTCTACTGACATAATAGATCAGTTTTGATATGACAATTAAAAATTATGGAAATTATTTTTAATAAAATCAATAAAATTGATTTACTGTTTTTCTAAGACTATGCCACGTTCGTCAAAGCCTGTAATTTTCACAGGGGTTCCAATTGGCAAATCTGCAGGGGTTGCAATTTTTGGTAGAAATCCAGATACTCTAATATCAGAATCGTCAATTTCCATGACTACCCAAGCATATGGTGCTAAATCCTCAAATCCCTCAGGAGGGACAGTCATTATTGTATAAGTTGCAACTTTGCCTGTTCCTTTGATAGTAGAATCTTCAAATTCCTTGCTTCCACATTTTTTACAATAGTATACAGTTGCAAGATGTAATGCTCCACATTTGCTACATTTTCTAGCTA
>LUMP01000493.1_pt1 | contig 13293 bp, 17 predicted proteins | sample 729641 | NCBI WGS metagenome assembly LUMP01 (sample SAMN03860260, study PRJNA289734) | marine metagenome | biome: seawater column; feature: ocean; material: water; isolation source: Red Sea water column Station 12 - depth 47m | place: Saudi Arabia: Red Sea | collected 2011-10-15 | depth 47 m | reverse complement strand
TAATGATATAATTTGCACACCCTAAATTATGATAAATTCATATAACTATGAACTCAAAAAAAATAGTTGAAAAGCCTACCAATTTTATTCGCAATGTCATAGATGAAGATCTATCGAAGGGAAAATACAGCACTGTAATTACGCGCTTTCCTCCCGAACCAAATGGTTATCTTCACATTGGTCATGCAAAGTCTATTTGTCTTAACTTTGGAACTGCTCTAGACTATGATGGATATTGTAATTTAAGATTTGATGACACAAATCCTTCAAAAGAAGATATTGAGTATGTCAATTCTGAAGTTTTATGAATGTGCTCTCGAATTGATAGAGAAAGAATTAGCATATGTATGCTTTTTAAGCTCAGAAGAAATTCGTAAATATCGAGGTACTCTCAAAAAACCAGGCAAGGATAGTCCATACAGGAATTCAAAAGTTCAAGAAAACCTTAATCTTTTTGAAAAAATGAAAGCAGGTGAATTCAAAGAAGGAGAGTGCGTTCTTAGAGCAAAAATTGATATGAAATCAAGCTTTATGTGTATGCGAGATCCAACTTTATATCGCATTCGCTTTGAAACACATCATCAAACTGAAGATGATTGGTGTATTTATCCAATGTATGACTTTGCTCATTGCATTGGGGATGCTATTGAAGGAGTTACTCACTCTATATGTACTCTAGAATTTCAAGATAACCGAAGAATTTATGATTGGATACTAGAAAATTTAGATGCATTCAATAAGCCTGATAGACCTTATCAATATGAGTTTTCTAGATTAAACCTTGAATAGCATGTATCTGGTTGGGATGATCCTAGAATGCCAACAATTTCTGGGCTTCGAAGGAGGGGCTTCACACCAGAATCAATCAGAGATTTTTCTGAAAGGATTGGAGTTTCTAAAGTAAATAGTCTTACAGATATTTCAATATTAGAATCTTCTATTAGAGATGACTTAAATACAAATGCCCCTAGGTCAATGGCAGTTATTGATGCAGTTAAGATTGTTATTGAAAATTATCCTGAAGATAAAATTGAATTACTTAAAGCCCCTAACCATCCTCAAAATAATGAAATGGGCTATAGAGAGATATACTTTAGTAAAGAAATTTATATTGATAAAGCTGACTTTCAAGAAATTGCTCCAAACAACAAATTCAAAAGACTAGCAATTAATAAAGAGGTCCGATTAAGGAATGCTTACATTATAAAAGCAACCCGAATTGAAAAAAACAAAGAAGGCAATATAAAAACTATCTTTTGCACATATGATCCTGACACCTTAGGTAAAAATCCTGCTGATGGCAGGAAAGTAAAAGGAGTAATTCACTTTGTGGAGTCTTCTAAAGCAATTCAGGCAGAATTCAATATTTATGATCGCCTATTCATAGATGCGAATCCTTCTAAATTTGAAGATATGTCATCAATAATTAATCCAGATTCACTTATCATTAAATATGGCTATGTTGAGCCCAATCTCAAAAATGCTGAAGTAGAAAAGGCATATCAATTTGAACGTGAAGGCTACTTTTGCAGAGATAGATCTGATAGAAGTCTGATCTTTAACAAAACGGTAGGTTTAAGAGACACCTGGAATCAATAGTTAATATTTTCCAACCAATTAGAAAGTTGATTAACTTCAGAATATTTTGTTAAATCAATCTGAAGAGGTGTCACAGATACATAATTGTTAGAAATTGCATGAAAGTCAGTACCTTCTCCATTATCAGCCTCTTTACCATTTTCTCCAATCCAATACAATGATGGATCTTTCGAGTCCTGAATACTTGGTGCTGACATGTGACGACTTCCTAAGCGAGTACTCTTAATTCCTAAAATCTCATGCATTGGAACATCAGGCACATTCACATTGATAATAGTGTTGTTAGCTAATGGGGCTTTATCAATTTGATCGACAAGGATCTTGGCAATATTTCCAGCAGTATCAAAATGATTACACTCCCAACTAGCTAATGACATGGCAATAGATGGAAGCCCCAAAAACCTCCCCTCAATAGCTCCGGCTACTGTTCCAGAATATATAACATCATCACCCAAATTTGCACCAAAATTAATACCAGTAACAACCAAATCAATTGACTCTTTGATAAAGCCGCATAGTGCTAAATGAACGCAATCGCTTGGAGTGGCATCAATTGCATAAATGTTTGTATCTATCTGAATAGGTTTTAATGGTTTACCTATAGTTAATGAACTACTAGCAGCAGACTTATTTTCGCTAGGCGCAACGACAATCACTTCAGCAATTTCAGTAAGTGACTTTGCAAGCTGAATAATTCCATCAGCCTTATAGCCGTCATCATTACTTATAAGAATTCTCATTTAAGAGATATTTAACGTAATTTTATCTTTTTGAACACCAACTTTAACAGTTCCACCAGAACTCAGCTTTCCAAAAAGAAGTTCGTCAGCAAGAGGTTTGCGAATTTCTTTTTCAATGAGTCTAAACATTGGCCGTGCACCCATTTTTGAGTCATATCCGTTTTCTGCAAACCATTTTCTGGCACTTTCTGAAACAATGAGTGAAACATTTTTTTGCTCTAAAACATCCTCAAGCTCGAAAATAAATTTGTTAACAACATACACTACTACCTCTTCACTAAGAGAATTAAAGTAAATGATTTCTGATAGCCTATTTCTAAATTCAGGTGTAAAGGTTTTTTTAAGCTCACCTTCATAATCCAAGGTATGGTCCTGTTCATTAAACCCTATTGAAGCTCTTTGTACGCTATGAGCGCCTACATTCGAGGTCATAACTAGGATGACATTTCGAAAGTCGACCTCTCTTCCATTTGCATCAGTCAAAATACCATGATCCATTACCTGAAGTAATAAATTGAAAATATCAGGATGCGCCTTTTCTATCTCATCTAACAACAGAACAGCATATGGGTTGCTGTTAACTGCCTCTGTTAATAGGCCTCCTTCATCATAACCAACATAACCAGGGGGTGAGCCTATTAGCTTGGAGATTGAATGTCTTTCCATATACTCTGACATATCAAAACGCAACAACTTAACTCCCATGATTCTTGATAGCTGTTTGCAAATCTCAGTTTTTCCTACACCTGTAGGACCAGCAAACAGAAATGAGCCCATTGGCTGTTCAGTAGGAGAAAGACCAGATCGAGATAGCTTAATAGCTGTTGATAATGAATCAACTGCACTGTCTTGACCAAAAACTCCAAGTTTTAAATCATTCTCAAGATTTTTAAGTTGGGACTTATCATCACTAGTGACTTGCTTAGAGGGGATTCTAGCAAGTTTAGCAACAATATTCTCAATATCTGAAACACCAATATTAATCTTACGTTTTGATTTAGGCATTATTTGTTGAAGCGCTCCAACTTCATCCATCACATCTATCGCCTTGTCAGGTAAGCGTCTATCTCCCATATGGCGATGAGTCAACTCTGCAGCAGATGCTAAAGCTGCCGAAGAGAATTTAACCTTGTGATGAGATTGGTAATATTTCTTCAAACCATGAAGGATTTTGATTGTATCCTCCACTGAAGGTTCCTCAATATCAATTTTTTGGAAACGTCTTGCAAGCGCATGGTCTTTTTCAAAAACTTTCCTAAACTCCTCATAAGTGGTTGACCCAATGCACTTGAGAGAACCATCAGCCAAGGCAGGTTTTAAAAGGTTTGATGCATCTAAAGAACCTCCAGAAACACTACCTGCACCAATCAAAGTATGGATTTCATCGATAAAAAGAACAGCATTTTTATCTTTTTCAAGATCTGTTAAAACAGATTTAAGTCGTTTTTCAAAATCACCTCTATATTTTGTTCCTGCAATTAATACACCAACATCTAATGAATAAATAGTAGTTTTTTTCAAAACATCTGGGACCTGACCATCGACTATTCTTTTGGCAAGACCTTGGGCAATAGCAGTTTTTCCAACTCCAGCCTGGCCAACAAATAATGGGTTATTTTTTCGCCTTCTAGATAAAACTTGAACCGTTCTAAGAACCTCTTCTTCTCTGCCTAGTAAAGGATCAATCTCTCCAAGTCTAGCCTTTTCACAAAGATTACTTGTAAAAGAGTCAAGCGAAGAAGGTTTGGTTGATTTTTCACCATCAACTTTTTTGGTCTCCTCAGCGGGAGAATCAGCCAACTGAGATGAAATTCCTTCCATAACATCTAGCCTAGAGATGTTATTAAGCTTGAGCATATAAACTGCATGAGATTCTTTCTCAGAAAAAATACTAACAAAAACATTCATGGCATTAACTGAATTTTTTTGTGCAGATTGGGCTTGATACACACTTCTCTGAAGAACTCTCTGGAATCCAACTGTTGGGACAATATCAATCTCTGCATCTTCAGAAATTATTGGTGTATGAGAATCTATATATTGCTCAAGCTCTGCTCTCAGTTCATCAATGTTGACTCTCTTGCCTCTGAGAAATGCTATCACTTCATCCATGTTGAGAAGCGCCAATAATAAGTGTTCTACAGTAACGAATTCAAGACGCCTATTTCTCGCCTCTGTCATTACCATATTAATTTCTTGTTGTAATCCTTGCTCAATCATAAAAATATATATTCTTTAATCATTTTTTAACTCAATTTTAACATTACTAAATGAGTTTTTAATCAAAAAAAAATGGAATTTATGTGGACGAATCCCATGTTAGATTAGCCTTAACCTACTCTCAAAGTCTTCACGATTATGGTACCCACCACATAGTTGGCGATAACCTGTAAGAGATGCCCTTGCATGAAGCACCCTCCAATTATCAAATGTTAAGACCGTTCCTGGCTCAAGCATAAATTCAAATTGTCGGCTTTTATCATTAGCTAAATTATGAAAAATCTTATAAGCCTCATAAAATTGACTCATTAAATCATTATCTAGCCTAAAAGGGGCTCTATCATGATTATTAAAACTCACCTGAACTATCTGACCTTGATCATTAAGTCTAAATAAAGGCCGTTTTGCCTCTAGATATGTGTCTGTTTTTATATATCTCCCAGGAATATTGATTGTAGATAAAATCTTAAAATACTCTGGATATTCTTTTCTCATTTTTTCTGCAATAGCAAGGCCATCTACTAGCTGATTTTCTCCGCCCACTGAATCCTTCTTTAAGCAATGAAGAGTTTGAAGTCCAGGAGCATCATGCACGTATGTTCCATCTGTATGTGGCTCAATTGCTAGTGATGTAAAGGCTGTATCATCAGGATTATCAAGTTGGTTATCCCAGACCGAAAACCCACCAAAGATTGAGTTTCGTACATAAGCCATTCGCTCCATTAAATCTTTTGTAGCTTCCGACGAAACCGGTGAATCAGAAACTAAAACAAAACCATTTTCTTGAATATGCATAAGCCATTTTTCCAAACCACTATCACTCATAAAATCATCATAAGTCATCTTTGGAAAGCTTTTAATTTCACTGGGATAATTCCAACATGTCTCATTATTCAAAGCTTGAGCATTAGGGTTACTGGTAATTGCCATTGATTCAAGAAGGTTGAATGAAACTGAGCTTTCAGTTAGATCTGCCCATCTAATAACAACTTTTTTTGAATTTTGATCAACAACTGTTTCGATTACAGAATCTTGGGGTGTCTCACTAAATACATCAATTTGCCTCTGCTTTGAATCAGGATGAAGATCTTTTTCACTCTCACTATGATCTCTAATCCACAGCCATGGAAAAATCTCATTTGAACCATCATTCCAAATTACGTTTAACCCATTATTTTGAGGCTTTAATGATTTAATCGACATACTAATTACTCCGAATTCACTATGAACTAATTTCTCTTAAAACTGACATTAATGGTTGATCATTTTTACGAGAATATTCTATTACCTGTGAAACTTTAGTTTGTGCCACATCATATGAATATGTGCCACATACAGCTTCACCATCAATATGGATTTTAAGCATAATTGCTTCAGCTGCCAAGAACTCTTTATGAAAAAACTTTCTGAGAACGTCAACAACAAAATCCATAGATGTGTAATCATCATTTAACAAAAGTACTTCAAATTTTTTAGGTAATTTGAGTTTTTGTTTAGCGGTTTTTGACTCAACTTGTGACATCTATTTTTAATTTGTTGATTTGTTAATTAATAATAAAATTGCAATAATTATTACAAGAAGAGATGGAGCAAAGGAAATAAATAATGGGCTAATTTCAAAACTAAGGGCCATTGCACCTCCAATTCGAGAAATTAATTCGAATGATAATCCAATAGCAACTCCAAAAAATATTTTTCTTCCTAAAGTAGCATCTCGATTAGATCCAAAAATAAATAGCATAGCCAGTAAAATCATTGCAATAAGAGATATTGGCTTAACAAGTCTACTGTATAACTCTACTTCAAAGACTCCTGCTCTCAATTTATTTTCTGTTAAATACTTTATCTGCTTTATTATTGTAGATGTAGAAAGATCTTTTGGCTCTTTTTCAAGACTGGCGATTAATTCCTGATCAAAAGCTACATTCTTGTTATAGTTATTTCTCTCTTTAAGACCAATTTTTTCAAAAGAATCATTAGTGGTTATTGAAAAAATATCTGTTTCATTAAGATTTAATGATTGGCCATCAAAATTTGCGTTTTCTGAATTAATAATCCTCTCAATCTTGTTAGATTTATTTACCTCAAAAATAGTAATTCCACTAAATAAGCTTCCATCAACATTATTTTCAACATTAATAAAATTATCACCATCTCTAATCCAAAAACCATCTTGATTATTGGATATGCTAGCTTGACCCAAAGCATTTGATCTTTCAGTTTCTGCGTAATTAGTAAGGACTGGTGCAAGGACCTCACCAATAAATATTAATAAAAATATTAATACAAGCGCATTTTTTACTGTAATCCAAGAAGTTCTTAATACAGATAAACCCGATACTCTAAAAATAAGAAGCTGTCCTGTTGTGGCAAGGTGTCCCATTCCCAGTACACACCCAAGCAAGATTACTGCAGAAGCTTGATCATAGGCAACCTCTGGAATCCGCAATACAATATATTTAATAGCTTCAAGAATAGTATAACTTGAAGTGCCAACTGAATTTAATTCTGATAAGAAATTAAAAAAACTATAAATACTTAACCAAACAAGCATAACAACTAGTGAATACATTAATAGTGTTTTAGCGATATAGCGGTCTCTTATTTTCATTAAAATAACACTTTGTAATTATTCACTCCAAAAAACATATTCTATATGCCAAATATTCATCATCATAAGATTTTGATTCTTGATTTCGGTTCTCAATATACTCAACTTATAGCAAGAAGAGTTCGGGAGATTGGTGTTTATTGTGAATTGGTTCCATATGATGTAAATATTCATTTTATTAAAAATTTTAATCCAAGTGGAATTATTCTCTCAGGTGGTCCTGACACAGTAAGTGAAAAGACCTCTGCAAGAGCTCCAAAAATTGTATTTGAGCTCAATGTCCCAATCTTAGGAATTTGTTATGGGATGCAAACTATGGCAGTCCAGCTTGGTGGAGATGCCAAGAGCGCTAAAAAATCTGAATTTGGTTTTGCTCAAATTCGCGCCAGAAATCATTCTCAACTCTTAGATGAAATTTATGATGAAATAAACTCTGATGGACACGGATTACTAGATGTATGGATGAGCCATGGTATTGAGGTAACGAAATTGCCACCAGGTTTTGAATTAATCGCATCAACAGATAATTGTCCAATTGCGGGATTTGCTAATAAAGAAAAAAATTACTACGGTCTTCAGTTTCATCCCGAAGTAACCCATACAAAACGAGGAATTAAAATTCTAGAAAGATTTATTACTAATATCTGCGACTGTGAACAGAATTGGACTACTGAAAATATCATTCAAGATCTAATTGAAAAAATAAAATTAGAAGTAGGTAAACAAAAAGTTTTATTAGGTCTTTCAGGCGGTGTTGATTCCTCAGTAGTCGCTGTCCTTCTTCAGAAAGCTATTGGTGATCAACTTACTTGTGTTTTTGTTGATAATGGATTATTAAGGCTCAATGAAGGTGATGAAGTCATGGATACCTTTAGTGATAACTTAGGGGTAAAAGTTATTAGAGTAAATGCTCAGCAATATTTTTTCAAAAAACTTACAAATGAAAGTGACCCTGAACTTAAAAGAAAAATTATTGGTCAAGCATTTGTTGAAATATTTGATAAAGAGGCAGAGAAGTTAAAAGATATAAAACTGCCAAAAAAAATGTTGTTTCGTCACCCGTTTCCTGGCCCTGGATTAGGAGTAAGAATCTTAGGCCCTGTTAAAGAAGAATACGCTGAGATTTTAAGACTGGCTGATAATATTTTTATGGAAGAGCTTCAAAACTTTAACTTGTATGATTCTGTAAATCAAGCTTTTGCTGTCTTTCTCCCAGTGAAATCCGTAGGCGTTACTGGCGATGAAAGAAGATATGATTATGTAATTGCATTAAGAGCAGTAGAAACAATTGATTTTATGACTGCAAGATGGGCAAGACTCCCATATGACTTCTTAGATCATGTTTCAAATCGTATCATGAACGAAATTAACCGAGTTTCCAGAGTGGTCTATGACATATCTGGAAAACCACCCTCTACCATTGAGTGGGAATAATCATAAAAGTGCTTTAATATAATAATTTAATCTTATGTTTTCTGCATTTTTCACTGGCTTTTTTCTTGGACTTTCATTAATTGTAGCAATAGGTGCACAAAATGCCTTTGTTTTAAGACAAGGAATCCTGAGACAACATGTTTTCTCTATTGCTCTTTTTTGTTCAATGTCAGATGCCTTACTTATTATCCTTGGCATTGGAGGAATCTCATATTTCTTTAATGATTTTGTATATGAATATTCAAAAGTTATTTTTGGAATAGCATCTCTTTGGCTTTTCTTTTATGGTGTCTTGAGAATCAGATCCGCATTCAGATCTAACTCATCAATAATTTCTAACAATAATGAATCATCTAGTTGGATAAATACTATCTCTATTGTTTTTATTTTTACTTTTGCAAATCCTCATGTCTATCTTGATACTATGATTCTTATTGGATCTATTTCTCAGCAGTTTCTTGACCTCAATAGAGTATATTTTGCTTTTGGTGCCTGTAGTGCAAGTTTTATTTGGTTTTTTGGAATTGCTTATGGCGCTAAGTTACTTACTCCAATTATGCAAAAACCAAAACATTGGCGTATCCTTGACCTATTGATAGCTCTAATAATGTTTATTATTGCATTTAATTTGGCCTCTCAAGGGGCTTGGATTTAATGTTTTCACTTATTAAAATAAACTTATGACTGAAGATGAAAAATGGATGCGAATTGCTATTGAAGAAGCTAAATTAGCAATGAAAGAAAATGAAATTCCAGTTGGATCTGTCTTAGTTCAAAATGAAAAAATAATTGCCCAGGCCCATAATCAGCCAATTAGAAATAATGACCCAACTGCTCATGCAGAGATTCAACTTCTTAGAAAAGCTGGCAAACAACAAGAAAATTACAGATTAGGCGGCTGTACTTTGTATGTAACTCTTGAGCCATGTGCAATGTGCTTTGGCGCAATGATACACGCTAGAATTGAGAGAATTGTTTTTGGTGCTTTAGACCCCAAAACAGGTGTTTGTGGCTCTTGTATAGATCTCAACAAAGAAAGTTTCTTTAATCATAAAATTTCTATTACAGGCGGTGTTTTGGATAAGGAATGTAGCGACTTACTACGATTATTTTTTAAGTCCAAAAGGGATAGTAAATAGTCGTTTTCTAAACTGTATACATGCCTCCATTAACATGAAGGGTTTGACCAGTGATATACGACCCACCATCTCCAGCAAGAAATAATACTGGATGTTACGGATAATGATCAAATCTCTAAACTTGATGAGTCCATTAAAAAAGATTTTGTAAAACCAATAATCCCTGCTTTTGCAGCTGCATAGTTTGTTTGTCCTGCATTTCCCATAGCTCCTACAACTGAAGTTATTGAAATAATCCTGCCAGAGCGTTTTTTGATCATACCGCGAAGTACAGATTTTGACATCTTATATATCGATGAAAGATTAGTATTGATAATATCTTCCCACTCGTCTTCTTTCATTCTTAAAAGAATATTATCTCTAGTAATGCCCGCATTATTAACTAGGATATCGACTGATCCAAAATCTTTTTTAATGGTCTCATCAAGTTTAGAGATTTGATCATTATCCGTAACATCAAGCACAATACCTTTTCCTGAAATTTTTTCATCATCTAGCATTTGAGAAACATTATTAGCACCAGCTTCTGAAGTAGCTGTTCCAATAACAGTTGCTCCAGCTTTACCCAACGTTAATGCAATTGCTTTTCCAATTCCTCGAGTAGCGCCAGTAACAAGAACTATTTTTCCATCAAGCATTTGATATTTCCTCAATTTCAACACTAGACTCTTTCATCTTTATAACTGAAGATGTCCATAAAACCGGCCTATAAAGCTGCTCAACTAGCTTAGATTTAATTTCTTCGACTGTTTTCGAATAATCAGCATCAACATTATGAATTACTTTTAAATCATTCGTTCTCCACTCAATGTTATCTACTGAATGTTTAAATTCATTTGCGGCATCCTTCATTAAAGAGCAGTGTGAAGGCACACTTACAGGAAGGACTAACGCTCTTTTTGCTCCAGCCTCTTTCAAGAGGTCACAAGCATATGCTACTGCTTCTTTTTCGCCAGCAATTACAACCTGTCCTGGAGAATTAAAATTAACAGCCTCAACAATTCCTTTTTGACTTGCTTTATTGCACTCTTCAAGAATTACTCTATCATCAAGTCCAAGTATCGCTGCCATTGAGCCAGAGCCGTTAGGAACAGCAGACTGCATAAGCTTACCTCTATTTCTTACTAGCCTTATTGCATCAAAAAAATTCAAAGAGTTGGATGCAACTAGAGCTGTGTATTCACCTAGACTATGGCCAGCCATTGATGAAGGCGAAAGACTAATTTCTTCAGATAAAATTTTATAGGTAGCAAAACCAGCAGCCAACATGATTGGCTGAGTATTTTCAGTTAGGTTAAGTGCTTCTTGGTCTTCATTCATTATCTTCCAAAGATCTACGCTGACTGCATCACTAGCTTCTTGGAAAGTCTCTCTAACAACTGAGAAATTTTGATTTAAATCGGAGAGCATCCCTAATGATTGAGATCCTTGACCTGGGAATACAATTGAGTATTTCATAATAGGAATAATTATATAAGGTTAATAATAAAAAAGCGCCTAAAGGCGCTTTTTAAAAAAATTTTATTTGATAATTAGGCTGTTTGTATTGAGACATACTGACGATTAAACTTTCCCTTTTTCTCAAACTGAACTTTGCCATCTGCAACAGCAAATAATGTGTCATCTTTGCCTTTTTTAACATTGGTGCCCGGATGAAACTTAGTTCCTCTTTGACGAACAATAATGTTTCCGGCTAAAACAGACTGACCTCCAAAGCGCTTAACGCCCAATCTTTTAGAAACCGAATCTCTACCGTTATTAGTACTTCCGCCAGCTTTTTTATGTGCCATAGATAACTCCTTAAGCTTTAATTTTACCGATTTGAACTTCTGTAAACAACTGACGATGCCCTTGTTGTTTCATTGAGTGCTTACGGCGTTTGAATTTGAGAATATGTACTTTTTTACCTTTGCCTTGTGAAACTACTTTAGCTTCTACACTGGCCTTTGCAACAAGTGGTGATCCGACTTGAACCTTATCTCCATCTGCAACCATTAGTACTTCATTAAATGTTACTTTTTTACCAGGCTCAACTTCTAGCTTCTCTATCTTGAGGGTCTCACCTTCAGAAACTCTGTACTGCTTTCCACCGGTTTTAATTACTGCGTACATAACAAATCCCAATCTGTTTGTTAAAAAAAAGAGTGAATTATACTTGAACACTGCTCTTAAGGAAAGTAGTGTTAACGAAATAAGTTATAATTCTATCTTTTTAATTAACCGAGATTACACATGATTATTCTAGAGACCAATATGGGCGAAATTCACATTACTGTTGACGCTGAAAAAGCCCCAATTACCGCAAAAAACTTCACTGATTATGTGGAAGAAGGTTTTTATGATGGAACTATTTTTCATCGTGTCATTCCAAACTTTATGATTCAGGGTGGCGGAATGACTGAGGATATGCAACAGAAGACAACGAAGGCCTCTATAGAAAACGAAGCTAAGAATGGCTTAAAGAATGTCAAATATAGCGTTGCAATGGCAAGAACAATGGCCCCGCACTCTGCAAGCTCGCAGTTTTTTATTAATACCAATGACAATCAATTCTTAGACTTTCCTGGACAAGATGGTTGGGGTTATTGTGTTTTTGGCGAGGTTGTTGCCGGTCAAGATGTTGTTGACAAAATTGAAAAAGTAGAAACAATCAATCTTGGCGGTCATGCTGATGTTCCCGGTGAGGCTGTGATTATCAAAAAAGCCTCAATTAGCGAATAACTTCATGTGTTAGATTGATTCTGACATTTTATTTATGCTCACTACGTTAATCATCTCTGACCTTCATCTAACTTATGTTGAGGAGGATAAAATTGACTTTTTTGCTAATTTCTGCAAAAAATATGCATCAAAAGCTGATCAACTCTTTATTCTTGGTGATCTTTTCAACACTTGGATTGGAGATGATGTTTCACTTATCAGCTATAAAGCCATTATTGAAATTCTTAAAGACTTAACCAAGACAACCAAGGTTTTTGTGATGGCTGGTAATCGTGATTTTTTACTTTCAAAACAGTTTGAACTAGAATCAGGCTGTGAAATTATTAATGAACCCTTTGAACTTGAACACAATTCTAAGAAATTTTTGTTGATTCATGGCGATAGCCTATGCACTGATGATGTTAGCTATCAAAAACTAAAAAGGGTTTTAAGAAACCCTTTAACGCAGTTTATATTTTTAAAACTCTCTAAGAATTTACGTCTTAAACTAACAGGACAGCTCCGAAAAAAGAGCATTGAAGCACAACGTTATAAGTCTGCAGAGATAATGGATGTGAATCAATCAGCGACTGACAAACTCATGTCAGAATATCCTGGCTTTGATCTTATACATGGCCACACTCATAGGCAAAAAACACACAAACAAGATAGTTACACAAGACATGTTCTTGGAGACTGGTCAAACTCAATTGGAAACGCAATAAAACTTTCAGATAAGCTAGAGTGGCTTGAAATCAATTGATCTTTCAAAGAGATTAATAGAACTTACCTTTAATTTGATTTTGTCTTCCAGTTCAACCTCTGTTTTGGGTTTGATTTGAGTAATCAT
>LUMP01000608.1_pt1 | contig 13299 bp, 9 predicted proteins | sample 729641 | NCBI WGS metagenome assembly LUMP01 (sample SAMN03860260, study PRJNA289734) | marine metagenome | biome: seawater column; feature: ocean; material: water; isolation source: Red Sea water column Station 12 - depth 47m | place: Saudi Arabia: Red Sea | collected 2011-10-15 | depth 47 m | reverse complement strand
TCAATATTCTTCGAGAGCTTTTTGATTTCGTCTACTAACAACATCTGATGAGCCGAATTGTATGCACGAGCGACGTGTATTCTATCAAGAACCACGCTTGGATCTAAACCTACAGCTTCAGCCATCTGAGCGATTCTTTCGGGCCTGAACGTATCTTCTGTATCTATGTAGAAAATCTCCCCATCAAACCCTCCTTGTTCGCTAGGCAGTATTGTGTTAACGGCTAATTGATGACCTATCTGTGTCTTTCCACTTCCGAATTCACCATATACCTCAACTATTGATTGGGTTTCAAATCCACCTCCTAGCAATTCGTCAAGAGCTGCTGAACCCGACGTTAATTTCTGAACTTCTTTACGGCGTTCTAGTAATTTATTTCCGGATACGAATCCGCCAATGTTAGCCATTTTCTTGGCGCCTTGAATAATCTTGGAAGATACCGCTTCACCCAATTCGGCTTGTTCGGCTAATTCATTTGGACTCATTACTGCAATAGCGAGTAATTCTTCAAAACCTGCCTCTCGCAATTTTTCAGCGGTAGCTGGTCCTACACCAGGCAAATCATCTATGGTTGCCTGTTCTTCATCTGCGTCTATCACGATAGAGCCATCTTCTTCGTCTAACTTTTCACTTGCGGTCTTCTTGGCCATCTTTCTCACCTTTCCTTCACTATCCCTCAATGCTAGACGGTATATGAATAACAGAAGGACCCCTTTAGCATAATTGAAAGTGTAATGCTAACACGATGAGTTCGCAGTGTCCTTATTTTTCACTTTCAGTTTTCATTTAGTTCTAACAATTACAAGCATTAATTGCAATTCAATTTTGGTAGCGAGTGGTGGATTTGAACCACCGGTCTCCGGGTTATGAGCCCGACGAGATAACCTGGCTACTCCAACTCGCTACCCCATCGCTGATGCCTCAGTTATTTGAAGCGAGCGGGAAGCCATAATTCCGATTCTGAGATGGGAACAGTATTGAGATGCCAGCATTCCGGCAACATCTGAACCAACCATGGAAGGCAATGTCCTGATTCAGAATGCCTCCTTAGTTTTGTCAGATCGTACTGTAGACGGAGACCTTCGAGTATCCAATGGTTCTATCCAAACAATAGCGACCGGAGGCGGCTTGGAAATCTCAAATGGAGAATCGGTAATCGATGGCACTGGACTATATTTGCTACCAGGTGCAATTGACCCACACGTCCACTTCAGAGAACCGGGAAATACCGACAAGGAAGATTTGCAAAGTGGCAGTAGAGCAGCAGTCGCAGGTGGAGTGACTGCTTTCTTGGATATGCCAAACAATGTGCCCAATGCAACAAATCGAGCTACTTTAGAGACTAAAATTGCCCTTGCTGAATCAAAAACGGTAAATCACTTCGGATTCTTTGCTGGAGCAACAAGAGATAATGTCAGAGATTTACAAGATATCGAAGGCATGGACGGAGTTTGCGGAATCAAGATATTCATGGGAAGTAGCACAGGGGATTTACTTGTTCATGAACAAAAAGACTTGGAAAATATTTTTGCAAATACTGGTGGTATAATCGCAACCCACGCAGAAGATGAGGAAAGACTTCAGCAACGTATCGCAGAATTTGGCAATCAGACAGACATCAGATTACACGCGGAATGCAGAGATGTAGAATGTGCTTTCATTGCCACAAAGAGGGCTGCGGCACTTGCCAAAGACCACGAACATCGACTGCACATAGTTCACCTAACCAGCGCTACTGAAGCCGACTGGTTAAACAAAAACAAAGGAGACCTCATCACCACTGAGGTTTGTGCTCAACACCTGACTTTCAACCAAGACGATGTAGAATCTCTAGGGGTTAGAGCCCTTATGAATCCGCCAATTCGCTATACTGAAGACCGGGACACACTATGGAAGCGACTCAAAGATGGCACGATTGATTGCGTCGTCACAGATCATGCCCCTCATACCCTTGAAGCAAAATCTGTCGGATATCCAAACGCTCCAGCAGGCATGCCGGGCGTTGAGACATCTCTGCCATTGATGCTTACTCATGCTACGAATGGTAAGTGTAGCGTCAATGATGTAGCAAAATGGATGTGTGCCGGCCCCGCTAGAGTTTACGGTATGAAAAACAAAGGCTCCCTTATCGAAGGCTATGACGGCGATTTGACTTTAGTAGACTTAGAAAATCACCGAACAATTACCGATGCCGATACATGGACCAAAGTTGGTTGGACGCCATACGATGGAATGGAATTGACAGGTTGGCCAATGTACACCATCGTTGATGGAAATATTGTCCACAAGCGCGAGGCTGGTGGCCCCCTCAAGGGCACACCTATCGCCAAGCCCGGAAGTACTGGTAGAGTTCTGAAATTCAACTAGTTGGATTCAGGCTCTTCTGCTCCATCATCAGAACCTTCTGATTCCGATTCTTCTACATCATCTTCTTCATAGTAATACCAATCAGGCAATACATGACCTGGAATATCCAATTCTTGGATTGGGGTTAGGTCAGAAGTGCTGTGAATAGTTACTCCAAGAGCTGAGAACGCGTAGACATAATCGCCCATGAAAATCGACCTGCGGATGTTGGTAGAGTAAGAGAACCACCAATGTACATCAGAATCATCGTTGTTGTAGAATGGAGAGTGATCTACTTCTCCATGTTCTGAGAGACTCAAGTTCTCCGCATCTACGTTGACCAATTTCAGCATAGAGACATACTCGTAGCCATATCCTCCGTCTACATCGTAGGTGTATCGGTAGGTGGAAAGAGGAACTGCAAGCAAGTTCTCAGGAGCCCAGTAGGTGAATGCCTTGTGCTCATATGTAGCCTCTGACCATGACCATGACCATCCACATGTTCGAACATCATCGCAGTTCTCGTCTGTGTAAGCCGGAGACAGAGGTAGCGAATCTGCTAGAGTTGGGTTAGTTGGATCACTGACGTCGAAAAGCGAAATCTGAGTCATAGACCAGTCCAATCCTAGTCCATCTTCACCTGGTCCAATACCAATTGTAAGCAGAGTGTTTTCATCCACAGGATGAATGTAAGTTGAGACTCCAGGAACTTCCAATTCTCCAAGAATAGTCGGATTGGTTGGGTCTGAAAGGTCGATTACCCAGAGTGGATCAATGGTCTCGAAGGTTACGAGATATCCTCTATCACCGATGAATCGGGCACTCCAAATTGTCTCACCTGGAGCGATGCCATCGACCTTGCCTACCTCATCGAGGCCGACCTGTCCATCGTGCTGAAGAACGGTAACTCCGTTGGTTGGGCCATCGAAGACTAGTTCCCCGGTTTCAGGGTCAACTTCGTCAGTCAGCCACCATCGACCCCAAATGTCCGATGTAGTTGCAATTCTGATTGAACCATCATATTCAGACATAGAGAATTGATCTTGGACGGTTCCATCTACACGGCCTGAGCCTAGGTAGCTGGTTGTTGTCGAATCTGAGATATCGAAGGCGTGGATATTTGTCGCATCATCAAAATCAGTGTTCTGCCAGAACCACCACCAATCGTTAGCAGGTTCTGCGAGAATTAGCATATCTTGGGAGGCATACACGTGTACCCAAGACGAAGCTATGTGGTCAACTTCCATCTCAACATCCGAGTCCAATAATTGGAAAGTGATGATTGAAGTGAATCCCTTGGAGACACTGTCGGTACTGGCTGCGATGGAATTGCCATGCAGCGATTCTATCTTCTTCATTTTCAATTTCCCAATATTCGCTAGGTAAGTTTACCCAGTATCGTAGTCCATCGAAGTTAGCATAGTTGTGAGTAACCGAGCGGACTGTACCATCGACCATTCGTGCGGTGTGGTAGTAGCCCTCAATGTACAACTCACGATCTACTTCAGGAGCGGCTCTGTCGGAAATATCGACAATTGTGTACTTCACTAGGTTCTGAGTGCGGTAGTATGTCCAGGACTCCTTTCCTTCACCCCATTGTACCTCCTCAATTAGAAGGTCGCGAAGAGGATGGTCTTCTGGAAGATTCCAGGCATAAATCATCGAAGCGATGACGAGTTTGTCGCCATCAATCATCATTTGCAGTGGGCTGCCCTCGATTTCCATTTCTGAGGTAAGACCAATTTGACCAAATTCTGGTACGTCCATAATGACTAGACTTTGGCCGTTCAACATGTAAATGTGGAATCCATCTGTCTTGAGGAAGTCAGCCTCATCAACGCCTGCTTCCTGATTATTTGTTCCTGAGAATTCTCCTTCTCGAGATTTTGAGGCTGAATTTGAACCTGAATTAGATCCGCCATCATCTGCCGCTGACTCTGCTAGAGCAACGTCGTCAGCAAACCCTACTCCACCATTTCTCCACATCCAAGCGCCGCCTATCCAGTGGTAGTAAGATTCCTGATCTAACCGCACTAACATCTCATCGAAAAGAGAGTTCCGCAGATCCAGTAACAAAGCATCGCATTCATCATATGTTTGCAAAGTAGGTTGGGTTCGAGTCCTCTCTGGAAGATCTAACTTTGGATAATCTTCAACGATAATTTCGATTGTTCTATCTAGTTCATCTTCTATGTCTTCAATTGCACCGAGGCATCCAGATGTAAGCATCATCGCGAGCACAAGTATGGCAGCGTTTCGTTGCGTCATGTGAATACCGAATTGAGTTTTAGATATCAAGCGGTTGGTTCAATGATTTGACAAAAAATATTTCGTAAATATGGTAAATAGTCCTTCAGAAGCATCTTCAAACAGAATTTTGTTCATCAATTGTTTTTCTTGCTACTTCGCGAATATCGGTTTCCCATTGCGTGAACTCAGGCATTGTCAAAGGGTCCACTCCATGAATGGCATGAAGCCAAACAAGGGCACCTGTATCGATAGCAATTTGGCCAGCATGACCTTTTCGATCTCTGAAGATAGAGGTTGATTCAGGACCTGAAAGTTGTTCAACATCATTTTCCAACTCACCAGCTTCAAACATATCTCGAAGTTCGTACATAACTGCACCATGATGGAAAGTAAAAACATCAGCTGTCGGGAAATCTCTGCTCAAATTCAATGATAGATTCACCCAACTATTGTAAGCCCAATCGGTTTGATTCCTATACTCAGTACCATTTTCATAATCTTCTGGAAAATCTTTCCAAGGAAAGGCTAAACCAATCCTAATCTCTGAATTTGACTCTACCGCATAGGATGTGAAATTCCAAATTGCCTCATCTGACTGCGCCCCAGTTTCAATGAAATCCTTGCTACAACAAATCATAATCAAAACATCTATTTCTCCGGTATCTAGGTACGATTTGATATTCTCACGATGACCATCATCGGCCCACAATGCATCGGGCGCTCCTGATGCGCCCCCACTCATCTCGATGTACTGTGAATGATTTGTAATCCCGGCAAGTAGTGACAAATCCTCCATCTGTTGAGCGAATATTTTGCCAAAACTATGCCCGATGTAAAGTACATTGTAATCCTCACTATCTTCAATAGTTTGATTTGAGGAATAATAATGATGCAAAAAATTTGCAGGGTTTGTGGCTAAAATTCTCTCAATGAATGCATCAACTAAATCGTTGGCAGGACCCGGGTCGTTAGATGGTACATGTCCAGTATCTGGTATCACATGAAGTTCATGAGGGGAGTTTAGTTGATTGTCGATTGATACCCTCAAGTTTTCACCCAGATGCCCACAATTGCTCAAATTTTTTGCACTTGCTTGAGGAATTGGATCTGCATCTGAGTAACAGAAGGGGTCATCATCACCAAGAATGAAAATAGACGGTACGGCTCTAAAATCGGATTGGCTAATCATTGCTTCAGGGTAAGCTGGAATTTCCAAATTAGTGTAAAATCCTACTTTTTCTGCAAATTCTAGTGCTCTCCATGTTGACTGCTGTCGCCCTCCCAAACCTTGTTCAGTAATATTCTGAAAGTCCAAGTATGTCGGACTAGTCAGGCCAGAATCACTAATTATCCCTGTAATCGGATTCCCTTCAGCAGCATAGCTGGTTGCAAGCCCCCAAACACCATGTCCTCCAGCACTGGTACCATGAGCCCAAACCTGAGTTGTCGGGTACGACGAAATAGCATGATCTATTGCAGCCATAGTGGCCTGTAATCCATTGACTTGAGCGTCTGGATTGGTAGGATGATTGGGGTAAGTTGTACCCATTCCTAGGTATATGTCGTGGTCACACAAGGAGACAACAAGGACTCTATACCCTTCCTCTATTCTGCGCTTGAGTGTCTGATCTTCGAGAATTCCTTGGTTAGTTTCCATCCTTACCTCAACATGCCACCTTAGTTTCGCGGCATCCTCTTGATGATTCATCGTATCCTGATCTTGGCCTATTGTTGAATGGTAAATTCCTTCCTCATCCCAATAACCAGTCCCTCCTCCATGAAGCCAAACCCATAGCGGAGCATCTGCGTCTGGTTGATTAATTGGATTAATCACTAGTGAGGTGTAGTATCCGGATAGCCCACATTCATATTCATAATTGACGTAATAGTCCAATTGAAGAGTCGAATTACCTCGGATTGTGATGGTCTCTTCGCTTTCTAAAGCGATTAATTCCGTTGATCTACTTACAATCGGAATCTCAAATTCGGATTCATTTAGTTCGTTTGTGGAATCATCAGGATTACCAAGGCCAATTATTGAAACTAATACAAACATGATGAAAACTAAAATCGCCTTAGATTGAGAGTTGTCATTTGCCACGTTTCCACACTCGATTAAATCAAGTTATTCTTAGAATAGGATTTCAATAGTTTGGTTCAATGTTGACAAATCAATAATCAAAGGATGAACTAAACTTATTCGGAACACCTAGATTCAACTCATTTGATGGGGCGGGATCATCTGTATCATCCTCATCAATTTCCTGGGCTTTCGTCTCTTCAGCTACGCCCACCTCCAATACAGAGGCTAGGCCTCCTGCGCCGACCATGAAAATCAGCGCAGCAAAATGCCTGCTGGACAATGTCTCTAATCCGACTGAAGATAGGCGCCAATTTGGCCTTCGAGATTCACTTGCTGGCTCAACTAACTCTGCAGTCTTCAGTTCACTTAGGTGATGACTGAGAAGTTGACGAGAAATTTGTAACTTAGTTTGAATATCACTTCCCTTCAAGCCAATTTGTCCAGAGTCTGCCAAGACCTCAAGAATCGCTAGTCGTGTTCCCCCAATTGGGTTACGAATTCGGCTCAACTCTTCTTTACTGAGACTGGAGATTGCGTAGCGTCGGAGTTTTCCATCTCTCCAAGAAATGACTTCACCCTGTCCTTCTAGAGTGTGAAGATGGTATGCTGTGACACCATTTGCTAGACCTAATGCATCTCGAAGAGCGGAGAAATGAATACCCGCATTCGCTTCCAAATAACCCAAGATTCTACCGCGGGTCAGCATATCATCGCGATTTGCTTTCATCCTCGCAAGCAAAGGGGTTGCAAGAGCAATTAGAACAGTAACTCGCATCGCTTCGAAGAGAATCGAACCAACTGCAAGAGAACCAAGAGCAGCTCCTCCTCCTGCAACCAGACCCGTTGGAAGGTTATCGGAAGAATCCGATTTTTCCTCTTCTTCACCACCTTTCCTGGTTTCCATTGGCTGATCGGCACTAGAATCATCTTCTGCAGAGGCTGGAGCAGCCTCTAATTCTGCGAAAGTATCCATTTCAGGCTCAATCAAATCGGCTTCCGGCGCCTCATTTAGCATCCATCCGCCGGCTACGATTGCAAGTACCGCAAGCAGTGTGTAAGCCCTAACTGCGGATACCCCGTCCATACCTTTTCGTAGGCTGGGGAGAATAAGAGGCGCTTGGTTAGATGATTTGACATTCCGGAGCGGCTTTCAATAAGGGGGACCGCTCTCAGGAGGTTGTCGAGATGAGCGAAGCAGATGACACTCCACCTGACGCTGATGAGCAGCGCGAGGAAGCAATGCTCACAGCCGCGCGTTCGGTTGTTCGAACTTGTATGCAGGTAAGACCAGTCGAATCTGTGTTAATCATCACGGACCCAGAGTCATCAGAACTGGGAAGAGCACTATACGAGGCAACCGCTAGGGTAACTGATAGAGTTCTGATGATGATGATGCCACCTAGTCATCGAGAGGGAAATGAACCTCCAAACCCAGTTGCTGACTTAATGCGGCGTCAAGATGTTGTCCTGATGGCGACCAAGCACTCACTTACCCATACACGAGCAAGGGCAAATGCATCTCGAGAGAATGTCAGAATTGCTTCTCTCCCAGGTATCGATGCAGAGACTTTTGCAAATGGTGGCATGACTGCTGATTACAATGCTTTACAGAAGGAAATTTCAGGTCTTAATTCGATACTTCGAAGAAGAAGACAAGTCCATGTTACCAGTGAGGCTGGTACTGATCTAAAATTCACTACCGGAGGTCGATGGATTTTGGAAGATAATGGAATTTGTAACCGACCGGGAGCAATTACAAATCTACCAGCCGGAAAGGTGTTCGTTCTACCAAAGGAAGGTAGTGCAAATGGTAGAATCGTAATCGATGGTTCTTGGGAGGGTGAAAAATTGGAAAAACCAATTTCGATTTTGGTTGAAGAAGGAATCATCACCGACGTTAGCGGTGATGAAAAAGCCGAAGCGATATGGAAACAAATGGAGGATATTCGCTCAGGTCTCAGACCCTCGAAAGCAGCGATGGTGGGTAACTTTGCAGAATTTGGTTTTGGAATGAATCCTAGGGCCAAAATCATCGGCAATCCTTTGGAAGATTTGGTTTCAAGAGGGGCGATATACTTCGGTTTTGGAAATAATATGGCGCTTGGTGGAACTGTCAATGTTCCTCTTCACATCAGAGGAGTTTGTAGAAAATCCACTGTAGCGTTGGAAGATGTAGATCTTCTAGTCGAAGGCAAAGTGACCGCGAAGGTGAGATGATGCGCGCGGTTCTCTGGTGCAATGGAGACTCGCCAAACCCTGAGATGGTCAGCAAATTACTCGAAGATGCGACTCTGTTTGGGATTGATGGAGGTGCTGACAAAGCGATTGCTGCAGGGTTTGAGGTATCTGAGGTTCTAGGTGACTTAGATTCAGTCGATATTGTTGATTGGAAAGGTCAGTCGACCCTACTCTCAGATGATTCATCGAGCGACTTGGCAAAATCGTTTGTCCTAATGTCGGAGAGGGGCTTCACCGAAGTAGACGTTGTTGGAATTGATGGGGGTAGTTCCGACCATATCCTTGGAACTTGGGCGGCTCTAACAGAGGCCCCTCCGGGGCTTTCAGTGCAATTACACCATTCTAGTGGAATTACCAAACGACTGCACCCTGCTGATGGTTCTCTTGATTTTGTTATACCAAAGGGTGACGAATTCTCAGTATTCGCCTTACAAGACTGTCAACAGGTAAGCATCTCAGGCGCCCGCTGGAATCTCAATTCAGAACCATTGAATTTCTCAACCAAGGGATTGCATAACCAATCATTAGGAGAGGAAATCAGCATCAATACCGATGGTATTCTAGCAATAATTTTCCAGTCCTGACTCAAATCAAGAGTCATCGTTTGAGTTAGGGTTCAAGGAGAGTAACATTGCAATTGGGCGAGTTCTTGGATCACTCTCCAATGCTAATTTCATAATCACAGCAAGAGGCACCCCGAGAATCATTCCCATTATTCCCCAGGCCCAACCCCAGAATGCAACTAGAATCAAGAGAACTATTGGCGACATATCGAGTCGCTGACCAGCAAGCTGAGGCTCTACAAATTGACCCCATGCGACTTGGTTCCCGAATAGAGCTCCAAGGATTAGTAAGGCGGTTATAGGCTCAAAGAGAATAAACGAAATTATCGTTGGGGGGATGAAAGAAAGTGGTGCCCCTACGTATGGCACGAAGTCTAGAAGGAAGGTAATAGAAGCCCACATAAACCAACCTGGAATTCCCATATAACTGAGGATAATTGCTACAATTACAGCCTGACCAAAGGCCACAGATGCTTTGGTTATCACATAGGTGTTTATTCCCGCCCCAGCGTTTTCCACAATCGAAGAAAATCTATCCATTTCATCTGGATATGCTGCTTGAAGCCTTTTTGGAAGCGTCTCGGCTTCTACAATGATGAAAATTAGGAAGATAAAGACAGTAATTGTACTACCAGTGAATCCCGCCAATGTACCTACAAATTCGGTGGTCATTGTATTGATTCGTTCGACTGTAACTAATCCAGTGAGTGCACTTGTATCGATTGAATAACCATATATTGAAAGATCCGAAAACCATTCTATCTTCTCAGTCATTTTTTCCTCGAGCAAGTCCGCCTCGGTGCTAAAATCTTGCAGGCTTTGATAGAGAATATTTCCGACGAAAAAGAATACCATCACTACACCGGTTGTCAATATTCCATAAGCCGCCAATGGGTGACCATATCTTTCCTCTAACCATTGGGCAGGAGGGCGAATTAGGAAAAACAATAGGACCGCTACTACCAATGGCTGAATGATAGATTTTAGGTGAATAATCGCAAGAATTGAGATTAACAAGAGTATCGCGATATGACTCAAAGTGCTGACTTCCACGGCACGGAATGACCTGATGTTTGGTGTGCTCATATAGGGCTGCGTAGGGTTAACCCCCCATCAACCTCACCCCAGAATCAGTTTGCTAATTGTGAATAAATTTGAGAAAATCTCTCGGCGTTTTGTTCAAAGGTGAAATTTTCTAGAACTCTTTCACGTCCTGCTTTACCACGAGATTCAAGATCGTCTGGGTCAGATAAAAGATTGAGAATAACACTCGACATTGATTCTATATCTGCCATGGTGAATAACGCTCCAACTGAATCATCGACCATTTCTGGCAACGGCCCATGATTTACTGTTGCAAGAGGTGTTCCAGAGGCCATTGCCTCGAGAGGAATCAAACCCTGACCTTCGTAATAGGAAGGATATACGACAAGATCCGCATTACGAAATTCTTCTGCCAATTTGTCGAAAGGCATTCCTGAGTCAATTCGTACGGAAGAAGAAACCCCTAGGCGTTTTGCTTGTTTAATCAGTCTCTTTTTGAGGTCACCTCGACCTACGATTAGCAATTCTGTTTCTGGATTTTTTTGGTTTACTTCAGCAAAGGCTCGCAGTAGAGAACCGTATCCTTTGCGAGCCGCTAATCGACCTACTGCAAGGATTTGATTGGTTTCTGTGTCCTTCGCTTCCCCGCTTGGGTGAAACATCTCTGTATCTACTCCCCAATGAATCACCTGACATTTCCAGTCAGCTGGAGGAGAATACCTCTCAAGGAAGTCTTCTTTGGTGGCATGAGAATTTGCCACACAGACATCTGAACCGTTAACTGCAGCACGCTCAAATTTAGCGTAATGGCCAGCGGTTAGCAGAATTGCTAGGTCGTTTGGATTAGCCCATACAGCGGCTTCTTTCTGCTCGGCTGCGGTACGCAAACCATCTCTTTCGCCAAGCCATGAGCCATGAAGAGATGAGACGATTGGAGCAACATTTTCTTTGCAATCCTTGAATTGCGATTCTGTCCAAGAAATCATTGGACAGTGTAAATGAACCACGTCGACCGAATCTTCAGAGTGCAATTTCTTGAGATCTGCAAGTGCATGCTTACCGTACGATTTAGTAAATGCCATTGGAGCATATAGCCATTTGACTTCCCGAATATTAACTCCTTGCTGTTCAAGGGCTTTTCCGCCACCGTCTCGTGTAATCACCGTAATTCGATGTCCGAGCTCGACTAGGGCGGCTGAAAGGTGGTAAACGGTTGAACCCATACCACCCCATCTTGGAGGGTATTCTGCCGACAGCATAGCGATGTGCAGACCCATCTCAACCATCTATCGCTCAAGGGCTGCTCATTTCAAACGAATGGCCTTCCCGTCGCTAGAGATTTCTCTAAATTAGGCCTTTTTTTTGGTGTATTTCCGGTAGCCCTAACGCCAGTATGATTCATAGCGGTCGGTTAGGTCGCCAAATTCGATATAGATGTCTGAACCACTCCCCGTTCATGTTACTGTGGTAATCCCAACTCGTAACGAAGAAGCGGCCATCGTCGATACGATTCGCTCTGTTCCTAACGATGGTTGGTGTGAGAAGTTAGACTTCCTAATTGTCGATGGCAACTCCACTGACAGAACTAGAGAGTTGGCGGAAGAAGAAGGTGCTAGCGTCTATCTCGAGCCTCGCAAGGGATACGGTCGCGCATACAAGACCGGATTTGCAATGGCACCAGGTGATGTGATTGTGACTATGGATGCAGATTGCACCTATCCTGGAGAAGAAGTTCCAGATTTAGTTCGTAAACTAATGCAAGAGGATTTGCAATGGATTACCTGTGATAGACTTCGAAGAGCCGAAGAAGGTGCTATGCCCGGATTACATGGGTTTGGAAATTGGGTATTATCTACTACTGCAAAGGTCCTATATTGGTATGGAGTCCACGATTCTCAGAGCGGAATGTGGGTATTCCGTAAGTCAATTTTCGAGGACGAGAGAGTTCGACCTCGCCACGATGGAATGCCTCTTTCACAGGAATTCAAAATTCGTGCTCGCCGTTACCTCGGTAAGAAGAATACCGCAGAAGTCAGTGTTCCTTACCGGCCAAGAGTTGGAGAGGCTGAGATCAATACTTGGGGAGATGGTTTGCTCAACCTTCGATTCCTCTTCACCCATAGACTCGGGTTAACTAGGCAAGTTACCCCTTGGGGTCCTGAGTAAAATCTCAAGCAGAATCGTCTTGGTCGTATTTTGAATCTTCAGGATTCTCACTAACAACCACCGCTCCATTATCAAACTGAATACTGGTCTGGACCTTCGGTTGATCCTTGAGGGTGAGGGCCAGAACACCGCCGATAATTAGGAGCAATAGCGCCCCGCAAATGCCGCAACATCCCCCTGTCAATCCTAGAATCCCACTAACTGGAATATCTTCTTCGGTGATTTTTGCAATATCGTCAGAATTATAAATTGATTTACTATCCAAAGGAAAAATTCCTATCTATGAACCAGGTTTAAAAAGTTTGGTTGAAAAAAATATTAAGAAGAATAGAATCGCATTCTCTAGTGATGTAGAAAGAGCGATTTATGAGTCTGAAATTATTTTCATTGCAGTTGGCACACCTTCAGATGATAGCGGAGCTGCTGATTTAAGTGCAGTTGAAGCAGTCTCAAAGATTATCGCCCATAATCTCAATAACTACAAAATAGTTTGCACTAAAAGTACAGTACCAGTTAGAACTGGTGATTGGATAACAGGCATTATAAAAGCAGAAAGCTCTGGCAAAGAATTTGATTATGTTTCAAATCCTGAATTTTTAAGAGAAGGCG
>LUMP01000449.1_pt1 | contig 13369 bp, 17 predicted proteins | sample 729641 | NCBI WGS metagenome assembly LUMP01 (sample SAMN03860260, study PRJNA289734) | marine metagenome | biome: seawater column; feature: ocean; material: water; isolation source: Red Sea water column Station 12 - depth 47m | place: Saudi Arabia: Red Sea | collected 2011-10-15 | depth 47 m | reverse complement strand
ATGACAAATTTCTCGTTTAAACAGCTCCTATAGTGTAGTCCGGCCAAGCATATTGCCCTCTCAAGGCAGTGACTCGGGTTCAAATCCCGATGGGAGCATCCTTTAACAAAATTTTAATTTTCAGTACATATTACAATATGTTATGGAATTAAGGAAATTAAAATTAAAAGAACAATACAGATCAGATGAGGATGATGTAATTTCAGACTTTTTGATTCCTTGCCTGAATAACTGTATTGAATATGATAGAGCAGTAGAATTTGTGACATTGAGGGGTTTAACCACATTATCACTAGGATTTCATAATTCAACACCAAATGCAAGAATGAGATTGATTTCAGGACATCAATTTGGAATAAAGGATTTGAACATGATGCAAAAGCTATTTTCAAAAAATGGTAATGGATGGAAAAATTTCAATCCAGAATTTATCAGAGATGTAAAATTAGATAGGATTAGAAGACTGGTTAGTGATGGGAATTTAATGCTGAAAATCGGCATTCCCAGTTCAGAAGATATTGATGGAACATTTTCAGAAAAAGTAGGTATTTTCAGAGATGCAAGTGGGGATTCGGTTGTATTTTCGGGTACTTCAAGTGTAATGTTTGCAAGAAAGAGTACAAATTTTGAGACTATCGACGTGTTCACATCATGGAATGATAAATCAAGAGTGGAAACCAAAATTGCAGATTTTGAGAGATTATGGCTTGATGAAACGTCGTCAGTTAAGATTTATGATTTTGAGTATGCAGAGAAGAATAATTTATTGAAATATTCTTCAGAATGGGCAATAAATCCTAATTAAATTCAAAGTCTTTCATTTGAAGTTCAGGCGTATTTTCTGAAAAATTCATTTTATTGATTTTGTAGTAAATGATTTCACCACGCCTCTCTATAACAGCAACAATAGGTTCTTTTCCCATTTTTGTTATTTCTACAATATTTTTGTAAAGTTTTCCAATTTTTTGTTGCGTGCCCTCATTGAATGCAAAGATGACAAATTTTGCGTCTTTTGTACCATAAGTACCTCGTTCATATACTCGAAAGTCAGTACCAAATCCAAATCCATCTTTAACAGCATAACCTTTAGTACGTAAATCTCGATAAAGTAAAAATCGTATCAAAGTATCATCATTTTTTTGAATGTACTTTTGGATTAATTCATCAAAAATGATATTTTTATTGACTTTTTTTAATTCAAGTTTATTGTTGTACAGTAAGTATAGTGTTTCAAATGAGTCTAAAACTAAGACGTCATTTTCAGGTTCACCAAATCCACGCTGAGCCAAAATCTTTTGCATTTCGGGGTTAATGACAATAGTTTTTTCATTAATCAATTTGGCAGAAATCTTTGTTTCAAAATCAAATGACATGTCTAGGTTGAAGGTATTATCGATATAATAATTCTCAAAAAATACGTAATATTGAACAAGATCTAGGCATGGTATGCTATTCGTTAAAATAGGGTTATTAGACTTTCATTCTTATGCATGGCGGATGTTATAGAAAAGGCAATGGACAGCCATATGCCAATACCAGACATATCAAAGGTAAGCCACAAATAAAAATTGCAAAATTTAACAGTGGAAATAAGAAAAAGAAGTTTTCTTATTGTGTCCAATTACTGATTAATGAAAAAGTCCAGATCAGACATATGGCTATTGAATCAACCAGATTAGCAGCTAACAAAACTTTGGAAAAAACAACAGGTGAAAGTGGTTATTCATCACGTCTAAGAATTTATCCACATATCAGACTGAGAGAAAATAAACTCATTGCAGCAGCAGGAGCAGATAGACTTTCAGAAGGTATGAGACGTGCATTTGGAAAGGCAAACAGTCTAGCTGCAAGAGTTAGACAAGGCCAAGTAATAATGGAGATGAATGTTGAGAAAGAACACGTTGATGCTGCAAGCAGTGCATTACGTAAAGCATGTGTGAAGTTGCCAGGAACTCCATCAATCAGAGTTCTAGAAAATAAAAATTAGAATTTTAATTAACTCTATTTTTTAAGAATTCGATAAATTCTTCAAATTCAGTTTCATTAGGACTACGTTTTAGAATCCGTCTGTGTTGATAATAAAACGAATTAAAAAGACGACCAATTGTGATACCAGAAAATAAGGTATTCGAATCAAGATTATCAAATTCTTTGATAATTGTATTGATTTGTGGATTTTCAGTTTTTATTTCATTAAATTTCTTTTCAAGAATTTTTATGATTTCTCTATCCATAAGATTTCAAGGTATAAGATGAATTAAAAAATTGATATTAAATCATTAAGCTTTAATATGCAACTTTTTTTTAAACGTTTGAGCAGTCATAGTATAGTTTGGTTATTATTCTAGCTTGCCAAGTTAGTGACCCGGGTTCAAATCCCGGTGACTGCATTTAATTTTTCAAGAAGTTTTGGTAGCAGAAATTATGTCAACTTTATAGACAAGATTTGTTCTGTTGTTAATTTTAAGAGTCCAAATTATTTTGGAAGGTGTTTTTGTAGATTTAGTTATTAAGAATTTTTTTTGAGTTAGAATCTCACGTACTTGTTTTTCATACAAAGGATGTTTTACAGAATTTTTTCCCCTATCATAATCATAAGGATCAGATAGAAAAATTACCCCATTTCGAATTTGAGATGAAATAGTGTTAAGTAATGCAAGCGGTTCAACTAATTCAAACAGATTTAATGCAATTATTAGATCAAATTTTTTCTTACCAAAAGGATGTCGGAGTACATCAGAAAGTATGTATTCACAATTTTTTGGAGATTTTTTCTTTGCTTCAAGTAATGCAGAAAATGATGTATCTATACCAAATACATGTTCGTGTTTTTTTCCTAAAGTATTAGAAATTAGACCAATGGAAGAACCATATTCAATAACAAAAGATTTGGGCGGAATTTTTGCTAAATGAGATTTAATGGTTTTATAAAATAGTGAATTTTTGTTTGAAAGATAGATATTTGACCAGCGTTTTTCTGTTTCAAAAAAATCATTGTTATTTTTTTTTATTTGGGACATAATTTGCTTTATGAATTGTTTCATGCTTGGAGTTACAGTCAATTGCAAGAGAAACCCACCTAAAGAAGGACGATTTTCTATGAATTGACGAATATTTTCTAGCATTAATGGGATTTTGGATATTATTGGGAATTTCAGTTTACACTTTTTACAATATAAGAATCCCTCGTTGATTTCAGAAGATTCATTTAAAATTTCTAAATCTAATTTACCATTACATTTTATACAAAATAAAAATTGGGAATTTTTTTGATTCATATGATGGGTTAAGAATTGACGAATATCTATTTTAGGTTAAATAAGAAATGAGTGGGAATTTAAGATAGTATTAAATTAGTTTTGAATTTATTTTTTTTATGGGAGAATTTTCAGAATTTGCTGAAGCTTTACTAGATCAGATTTCAGTTGAAATAAATGAAGAAAAAGAAATTGCTCAACTTTCTGAAAAGATTAATACCGACCCAGACTTTCCCAATCAATTCATCGAATTAGAATCATTTTCTAAGAGCATATTTCCAGATATTTCCAAAAAAGTTGAATCGTTTACGGGATATCCTATCAAATCAGACCTTAGAATTGAATATCCAGACCTGAAGGAGTTTAAATTGCTTAAAGGAAGAAAGGTCTTTGCAACTAAACAGTCAAGAGAATTTGTTGATGATTTGTTTTCAGCAGTAGCAGATTTAGATATCAAAAGTATTGCAGAATTAATAGAAAAAGACACACAGAAATTTTTAGTCTATTCTACTTATGCTAAATCGTACATTTCAAAAATTTCAACAACTTATGGCGATTATTTGGATTCATGTGTATATCTTAACAAGTTCATTCTATCAAATTATCCAAAGATCATACTGTATAAACAAGGACAACCATATGATTCGCGTAAAGAACAAGTTGAGTCAGGGTACAAAGGAGCTCTAAAGATGACAATGGTTGAAGAATTGGTTCATTCAACACAAGATAATTTACAAGAGGCAAACAAGAATGCAGCAGTTAATGTTAACTCAATTAACGAAGAATTAGCTAAAATAATTCTCAATTTAGAGAGTAATGCTACAAATGGACTTTATGATTATTTACAGTTACAGACAGTTCCCGATGATTTTCCAATTGCAAAGAAGGCAAATCTGTTTTTTATGCTAAATCCAGATAATTTTGTAGTGAATGTTCTAGGTCCAGATGTTATGACATATTCGCATGTTGAAATTGATCCAAAGATTTCAGAGATTATTCCAGAATTGCCGGATATCTATCAGAGATGGTTACAACCAATTCAAGAACATCATGCAGCATTTTCAACAATGGAAGGAATGGCAGAGTTTACAGTACAAAATGTGCTTCAAGATGATGATGATTTTCAAAATTATCTAACAACATTCATGGGAACAGATTTTTCATCATATAAAGTTAGAAAAAATATGGGTAAAGAATTAACACAGAGAGTGTATGAGAAATTTGGAAAGGATGCATTTAGATTTTTGAATGAAAAACCACCAGGAACTAGAGAATTGAAAGAACCGGAACGATATCTAAAAAGGGATTTATCTACCGGATCAGAACATATGTAGTGAATAACACAGATTCGTCACTTATTTCAGAATGGAGTTTATTTGTAAATAATGACAGCTATAATCTAATCGAAAAATGTTTTAAATTAGCACAAATTCTTGAATATCCAGAATTAAACATAACAAATGAAATTGAAAAAATCAAAGAGTTAGGTCTAAAGTTTAGAGATAGGATAGTAGAATCAAAAAATCCGACATATACAATATCATTATTAAATGAATTTTTATTTGATGTGGAAAGATTTCAAGGAGATTTAGATGATTATTATAATCCAAAGAATAATTTTCTAAATTACGTATTAGATAAGAGAACAGGCATACCGATTACACTATGTATATTGTATACAGAAATTGCAAAATATGCAAATTTAGATTTGAAAATTGTTGGATTTCCAAGTCATGTCATTGTGAAATTTGAGGAGGAGATGATTTTGGACCCATTTAACAGAGGAAGATTGTTAGAATTAGAAGATTTGCAAGAAATTTTGTATCAAAATTACGGAGATTCTGTTGAATTTGAAGCAGAATATCTGAATGAAATTCCTGAAGAGAAAATATTAGTTCGTATGTTAAGAAATTTAAAAAATTCCTATATGGATTCGTTTGCTTATGACATGGCCATAATATGTAACAAAATGATTTTAGGCATTATACCTTATTCAATAGATGAAATCAGAGATATGGGCATTTTGGAAGAAAAACTAGGAAATTATGAAAATGCAATAAAATTTCTTAATACATATTTAGAAAAAGATCCTAATGCAGAAGATGTAGATTATGTTTTAGAATTAATTAAAGAGATAAGAAATAAAACTAATCAATAATTGATGATACATCGTGACCTTTTTTGATCATTTTTACTTCATGACGTGCAAGTTCATTTCTAAAAGCATGTTTGATTACATCAATTTCATTTCGTAGAGTTGCAATCTCATCCTCAAGTTTTTCGATTCGGTCGTAAACTGTGCCTTCTCCTTCAGAGCTCATAATTGGATATTGGAAAAAATCTTTAAAAAGGTATGGGTGAAGTTGCAGCCTAGCTATAAATCAAATTCTTGATTACATGCAGGACACTTTGCTCTTTCTTCTCCAACAGAACCAATTATGAATATACGGCCAATTGTTTTACACAATGGACACATTCCAGTAGTGACATTTTTTGGACCTGTTTTTACTATTTTTTGACTTTTACGACGTCCCATTTGATTTCTAAATGATATCAGAATTTAGTCAATATTAAAGCTGGCGCGGGGAGAGGGACTTGAACCCCCGAGTTCTTGCGAACATGGGATTAGCAATCCCACGCCATACCGGGCTAGGCGATCCCCGCTCAAACTGATTGAATTCTGTTGGTTAATTAGTATAACTTGAGAATTTTTAATGTCTTGAAAAGGGAATTAATCGTCTTCAAATCTAGCATAATTTTTTGTAATGTCTTGTAATGGAGTTCTTTTTCCTCCTACAACCTTAAGATCAACTTGGATTTTTCCATTTTCTACTGTAATGATGTTATAACTATTTTCAAAAAAACCTCTTACACGTTTTGATGATGTTGTTCCAGCATTGGCAATCAATAAATTACTAAAATCCCACATCCAAGGCCTATGTTTATGGCCACATAATACAAGATTCACTTTTGCGTTTAAAGTAGCACGTAAAACATCACCTGCATCAATGATTGTTAATCTATCTGAGCCGGTATCAGGGATACCAATCAAATGGTGATGCATTGCAAGAATTGTCACTTTATCTTCATATTTCTTCATGGTTCTTTCAAGCCACAAAGTCTGTCTATATCCAACCTCACCTTCATCACGATCAGGTCTAGCCGTACCAAGTGTAACCACCACTACATCATCATTAAATTCATTAATTGTTTGAAATGGAAAATATTTCTTGAAGTGTAAATATCCAGTATTTCTATAATCGTGATTTCCGCTAACGGCAATGATTTTTTTTACATTAATTTTTGATATAAGTTCCTTACAGCCCTCATATTCTTCTTTAAGCCCTTCATTTGTCAGATCACCAGTAATTATGACTGCGTCAGGCGATAATTCGTTTACTTCATCAATTACCTGATTAAATACATCATCACGAAATTGTGCACCAAAATGTACATCAGATAATTGAACTATCTTCATAAGAGAAGTTCAATATTAGTTGATTTAAGAATTTTCAGAGTTTAGAAATCCCATGCAGATACAATATAATTCGCTACTTGGTTTTCTACTAGCCTTAGGTTTTGTTAATTTCGTTTTAATGAATTTCTTTTTAATGAATTCATAGAATTCAGAGGAATATTCACCATCAAATACCTTAAACAGTGCATTACCTTTGTTGGACAATGTTTTTTCCATCAATTTTTCTGCCGTATAATTAAGGGAAATTTGTGCAGCATGATCTACAGACCAATTTCCAGATACGTTTGGGGATAAATCACATATCACAGAATCTACTTTTCTGTTGAAAAATGATTGAATTTGTTCCAAAATATCAGGATCTTCTATATCACCACGAATGATTTCTACACCAGGAATTTCTTCAACAAATGATAAATCAATTCCCAAAACCTTTCCTTGATTGCCTGCAATTTTATGAGCTACTTGGGACCATCCTCCAGGTGCACACCCCAAATCTAGAACATAAGAACCAGGACCAATTATACGGTAAGATTTGTTTATTTCTTTTAGTTTGTAAGATGCTCTACTACGATAACCCTGTTCGTGTGCTAATCTTCGATAATGATCTTTTTTTGCATCGATTAATTTCATTTCTTTTTCTTAGAGAATTCTACAGTTACCCAATCCTCAATTAATTGACAATGTAGTGGACTAGGTTCAGGATAAGCATTTTCAGGATCACATTTTTGTTCTACAGGACAAGTTAAACATGGAGAATCAACTAGAGATTCTAGTTTAATTGGTGCCTGCTCAATAATTAATTTGTAGGTCCATCTACCTTTTTGTAATATTTTTTCACGAGTGATCAGTCCACGTCTCTCCAATCGTAATGCAAGTCTAGAACCATCTCTGCTATTCAATTTCAATTTCTTCCACAAATCACTCTGAAGCATTCCTTTTTCTTCAAAATCAGCGATTATTTCACAAACCTTGTTAGTTAACTTGTCCATATCCATCTTCTCAATTTGGAAATTTCGTATTTGTTCATCAGAGAATTGTTCTTCTAATTCATCATCAAGAGTTCGCTTTGCGGCTTCTTCTTTTGCTTTAGCTTCGTTTGGTTTTGCTGCTTTCTTTTTTGGTTCAGCTTTTGGTTTTGCTGCTTTCTTTTTTGGTTTTTTCTGACTTTCTAGTTGTGCACGTAATTCTGCTAATTCTTTTTTTATTTCATTAGCTGTTTCAGGATCAATTTCTTTTTTTGCCATTTAATTTTTCACCTATCTATTTTACTCGCAAGGTTTCAGTCATACTAACACTTTCAGTGTATTTTGGATTAAAGATTTCAATGTGGACTTCATAAGTTCCAGGTTTTGTTATTAATTCAGAGAAAGTATCACCTACAGGCAATACATCGTTATTGTTAACAAAACATTGCTTAAGATATCCACTTTGTGTTAAAACTTGTTTTTCAGAGGTTACGTCATAAATTGTAATGTAAAGATCACCACAGTCAAAATTAGAATCAGAGAAATTTATACTGAATTCTAAATTAGAGTTTTGAGCAATTTCAGAGTTTAACCCAATTAGACTTAATCCATGAGTTGAAGATGAACTATGAGACTTGCCGTCACCAAATTGCATGAAATTTAGCTCACGATCTGAATTACTTAGAGTTTCGGCCATTACAGCAGTTCCTAATGAAACAGATAGAATTATCGGGAGTACATATATTACAAATGCAGAAGCTTTTACCAAGATGTTTCAAGTGTAATGGTCACGTATATCAAATTTGTCATAATTTTTCATGATAATTATGTTTAATTTGGGAAGAGGCTTTTCGTAATCATGACCAAAAAGGAATGTAAAGATGGGAAATGTGAAGTAAAAATTCCAGACCTCACTATTGATGAGAATACTGAGGACAAAGGGGACAAAAAGGATTCGTCAAAACGTCTAAGATAATTTGGTCATTTGAGTTAAATCCTAGAAAACGATAATTTTTTCGTGAGATTAAGGAAGTTTAGGGCTAGAGCATATCGTTGTATCCATGATTCAGGTGAGATTAGAGTAGGAGACCTTGCAGCATTTGTAGGTCGTAACGAAAGCGGTAAAACAACAATTTTACAAGCATTAACACTACTTAACAAAGATCAACAAATCTCAGAACTTGATTTGTGTGATGAAATGACAGAAGAGTTAAAGCAAGAAGTTAGATTAGCTGAAGGAGATTTTGAGCTAAATCATGAAGAGATTAAATTAATCAAAGATACATTTCCTTCAATACCAGAGATAAAAAAAATAAAGATTTTCAGAACTAACAAGAATCCAATACCACAGTATGATTTTGGTGATGTAGAAATTAGTGAAGCTGAGAATAGTGGATTAAATTCATGGGAAAATTTTAGAGAGAAATTTCTTGCATTTTTAGACACCATTCCAAATCATGTAAAAATTAAACTAGATTCAAGATTTTTTGAAGGGCAAGCACCTGAAACAGAAGAAATTTTTAGAAATGAAATGGCAGAGTTTGGAAATAATTTACAGGTATTAGCAGCAGATGAACCACAAGTAATAGAAGAATGGAATAAAATTTCAGATGAGACTGATTCTAATTTTCAAAGTCTACTTGTTGGAACCACAGAGAAAATGGCACTTGAGAATTTCATAGATTCAAATCTCCATCCAAGATTTGTATATTTTTCAGATTATAAGAAAATCATAGGAAATATCAATTTGAATGAATATAAAAAAGAAAGAACAAGCCCAAGTATTGAGTTTTCAGAAGAAGAATTTGATAAAGCAGATACGGTAGACAACTTATTTTATCTTGCAGAGTTAGATGTTGAAGAATTAGAAGAGGCAAAAAATAGCCCATCACAATTAATCAAATTACTAAACACATCTAGTAAACGATTGACTGAAAAATTGAATCCAGCGTGGAAAGGGGATCCAATACATGTTGAATTACGATTAAACCCAAATAATGTAATGAGTGTTGTAATATCAGATGTACACAGAGATGGTACAGTTACAAACACAGGATTGCTGAATAGACGTGCAGAGGGATTCAAATGGACATTTTCATTTATTGTGAATTTTGCTGCAGAGACACAACGTGCAGAACTAAAAGAGGCCATTTTACTTTTAGACGAACCTGCTAGAAATTTACACCCAACACAACAACGTGGAATTTCAGATTTACTAAAAAGCTTGGCAGGTTCGAATCAAGTATTATACGCAACACATTCACCATACATGATTTTTGATTATGCACCTGGAAATCTTTTGGTGGTGGAATTAGATAAGAAAAAACACTTGAGTAGAATTTACTATGACTATTGGAATGCAGATGATTTGACATTAACACCAATTCTTTATGGACTATCGAGAGGTCTAGTAGAATCAATTCTAGATAGAGAGATAGGATATAATTCAAGACCAATTATTGTAGTTGAAACAATTTCAGATACAATGTATCTAAATGCATTTGACAAATTTTTAGAGGATCCAAATATTTCAATGAATCCTCTCAATATCGTTGCAGCCTATAACAAAAATTCTGTTTTACCGATATCAATTTTCTACCGAAATCACGGATACAACACATTTGTTTTACTAGATAATACAGAAGAGTCAAAGGAGATATCAGCACAATTAATTGCCAATGAGTTTTCAAAAACCCAAACCATATTCTTTGAAGAGAAGTCCAGAGCACTGCAATCCATCGAAGATTACATGGTTGTAGAAGATTATCTTTATGCTGTAAATCAAACATATGCAATAAAACTAAGACGAGAGGGATACGTCAATTTAACTGAGAAAGATATTGAATCTAGAAACAAAAATGGAATTATTGAAAGCCTACATTCCATTTGGGAAGAACATAGAGAAGATGGATGGGAGGAATTTGACAGTGAGGAAGTTGCACGCTATATTTGTGAGAAAATTGCAATTGGAGAAGCAGATTTCTTATCAGACAAGACCAAGGACAAGTTTAGATCATTATATCGATTAATTGCTGAAAGAATTAGGCAGCAGCAAAATCTAATGGCTAGTCAAGGTTCAGACAAAAAGAAGATGAGTGTTTAGGAATAATCACTATCATCAAGGAATGATTTTTTAGGGTTTCGTGGACGAGTTTTTAATAATCTTGCACCAACTATTATGATTGGTATTGAAACACCCATGAAAAGAACAGGGGTGATTTCAGTTGCAAAGTCAACTAATTCAGGTTTAAGATCTTCAAGCATGGTGTTAGCATACAACATTCCAACTAAGACGATTACTCCACTGAGAATAATTAACATTCCATTAAATCGTGAACCATAACGCTTTGAGAGAAAAAACGATACACCCATCATAATGCCGGCAGGAGCAATACTAAGAGAAATGAATTGGAAAAGTTTTGGCGCAGCTTCAAACCCAAATGAGTCATTGTCAGCAGGATCGATCATGAAATTAAATAAAGTTAGAACTTCAGCAACAAAGAATATCGATAAAGCTAAACCAGCAATTGCCATATATTTCTCTAAGGCCATAAAGAGAAATTTTGTTTTGATGTAATAAACTATAACTTAATTTTATAATATTCCCACTAGAGCAGAAAGCTCTTTTCTACATGCAGAACCCAGTTCTTCGGCAGATTTTTCAGGAGTCAATTCATTTAGGAATATTCCAAATCCATGCTCTAGCCCAGACCAAGGAGTAGTTTGAGGATACACTTCTACATGCCAATGAATTTGTTTGCTATTTTTCTTTTCAGGAGATAAATGAAATGCAATGTTAAAAGACACATCCTTAATACAATTTGAAAGTCCACCAAGAGTTGCTCTAAGAATCAATGCAAGATCATTGATTTCTTTTTGAGATATTTTTGAGAAACTTGTTGCATGTTTTTTTGGACATATCCAAAATTCGTATGGATGAGATGGAGCCCAAGGGGATAGTGCAATGAAGCCTTCTGTTTGTAGAATTTGCCGTGGACCCCCCGATTCAGAGCTAACTAGCTGACTCATTGGATATACGCCTTTTTCATTCAATATTCTATGAGATGAATTTGCCTCTTCCTCAATTTTTGGCGGAATTGTTGAAAAAGACATCATGTGAAGGTGAGGATGATCAATTTTTGTGCCAGAGTTTTTGCCACTATCAGCATAAATTGCAACATATGCAACACCCTTCTGAGTGTATAGCCACCTCAATCTATCTTGTATTACAGATAAAACATAACCCCATTGTTCAACACTAATTGTTGCTAAAGTTTCTTTTTCATCAGGCGATGCAATAATATTGTAATGATATCCATATGCAGGTTCACTGTACAATGGATGATCAGAGTATGTGTTTTCAGTATCAATATCAACTGCAGGGTTATTTGCAGGTACAACTCTAACAGTCCAGTTTTTTACAAAATCACCCTCATCGTCTTGCAATCGTTGTAACATTCCATCTTTCAGTACGAGAGATAGAACTGAAGGTTTGGTCATAGATTCATTGCCAGGTTTAAATGGATTTTTCTTTGTTTTAGAACTCTTAGTTTTTGATGGGTTAACAATTACAAATCGTTCAGCTACATGATCGCGTCTTAAATTACCCACTTGTTTATAGAAAAAAATTTCATTAAAAAGTGTTCAAAAGATCTATTGGAAAAATACTAGGTTTTGAAGATTTAAAACAAAGAATCTTTTTCGAAAGACGTTGACAGATAATTCTGAAATCAAAATTGTATATGTTTTGTTAGACGGAGTAGGAGATTTACCTCATCCAGACATCGATAATAAAACACCACTCCAAGCAGCAAAGACTCCAAATATGGACAAATTAGCAAAAAATGGAAAAATGGGAGAAGTTATTTCAGTGGGAAAAGGGATAGCTCCAGAATCAGATATTGCAGTTTTCAACATGCTCGGATACAAATTTCATCATGCAGATTATGCAGGAAGAGGGGTTATAGAAGCAATAGGAACAGGAATAGATTTCAAAGATGGAGACTTGGCATTACGTGGAAATTTTTCCACATTAGATGAAAAAGATGTAATCATAGATAGAAGAGCAGGCAGACATATCGAAAGAGAAGATGCAGAAGGAGTATCAAAAGAAATTGAAGAGAAGTTAAAATTTTCAAGCCCTATGGCATCAGTAGTAGTAGCACCTACAATCGGACATAGAGTAATAATTAGAATTAGAGATGAACATCCATTATCACCAAACATAACAAACACTGATCCAGCTTATTCACGAGTAGACGGTATGGGAGTTGCTAAAGCAGTAGGAGATTTTCTGAAAATTGAAAGATGTTTACCATTAGACGAAACAGACAGTGCAGGATTATCTGCAGAGTTGGTAAATGAATTTACCGACAAATCATTACAAATTCTAAAAGATAGTGAAATTAACAAAAAAAGAGGTTCACAGGGAAAGAAGCTATTAAACAGCATACTATTGCGTGATGCAGGGAACAAATATCCAAGAGTTGAGACAATTAACGAAAAATACTCCATGAATTTCTCATGTATAGTGGATATGCCTGTAGAGATTGGAATATCAAATGTTCTAGAAATGAAAGCATACAGTGCAGGAGGATTAACTGATTATGAAGAAAAAGCAACAGTTGCTGCAAAATCTATGGAAACAGAAAATGCAATTTATGTTCATT
>LUMP01000460.1_pt1 | contig 13375 bp, 17 predicted proteins | sample 729641 | NCBI WGS metagenome assembly LUMP01 (sample SAMN03860260, study PRJNA289734) | marine metagenome | biome: seawater column; feature: ocean; material: water; isolation source: Red Sea water column Station 12 - depth 47m | place: Saudi Arabia: Red Sea | collected 2011-10-15 | depth 47 m | reverse complement strand
TTGCTAGAGCATGGTTTAAACTAACTCATAGAGATATGGGACCAAAAGTAAGGTACATTGGACCTAGTTCACCCTCTGAAGATTTAATTTGGCAAGATCCTGTACCTGCTGGTAATTCTAATTATAATGAAGACGAAATAAAAAATAAAATTTTAAACTCAGGATTGTCTATTTCTGATCGAATTTCAATTGCTTGGGATAGTGCAAAAACATTTAGAAATTCAGATTTAAGAGGAGGAGCCAATGGTGCTAGAATTAGTTTGTCTCCTCAAAAAGACTGGATTGCCAATGAGCCAAAAAGACTTTCAAGTACACTTTCAGTTTTAAAATCAATATCATCTGATTGTGGAATTAGTTTAGCCGACACTATTGTTTTGGCTGGAAATACTGCTGTTGAAGAAGCTGCAAGCTCTGCTGGGATTGATGTCGCTGTTCCTTTTTCAAAGGGAAGAGGGGATGCAACTCAAGAAATGACAGATATAAATTCTTTTTCAAATCTTGAACCTGCAGCCGATGCTTTTAGAAATTGGTATGGGGGAAAATCTAAGTCTAGCCCTGAGGAATTAATGGTAGATCAAGCTCAGCTTCTTGGATTGTCTGCTCCAGAAATGACAGTTCTTATTGGTGGTATGAGAGCTCTTGGAGCTAACCACAACAATGATAAATCAGGAATCTTTACTAAAAATGAAGGCGTCTTATCAAATGATTTCTTTGTGAATCTTACAGACATGAATAATAAGTGGAGTATAGTTGGAGAAAATAAATATGAAGTCAGAGATAGGCTTTCAGGTGAACTTAAATGGACTGCTTCATCAGTCGATTTAGTTTTTGGATCAAATTCGATATTAAGATCATATGCTGAACTTTATGCTCAAGATGATAATAAAGAAAAGTTTGTATATGATTTTGTGTCCGCTTGGAATAAGGTAATGAACGCTGATCGATTTGAAAACAACTAAAGAGAAAGAACATTATATTAAAGAGATTTATAAGCTTATCGAAGACAATAAAAAAGTTTCGGTTAGCTCATTAAGTACCACCTTGGGTGTTTCAAAGTCTTCTGTTTCAAACATGCTTAAAAAACTTGTAAAAATGGGCCTTGTTAATACTGCTCCTTATCAGCCAATTATTTTAACAAAAAAAGGAAGAAATCTTTCAGAAAAAATTGTAGCAAAACACAGATTAATAGAGTCTTTTTTGGTAGAAATAATGGAGTTTAAACCGAGTCAAGTTCATATCATAGCTGAGGAAATTGAACATATTAATTCACCGGATTTTTTTAGAAAGGTTAAAGAGATGTTGAAGGAAAAAAATATTGATCCTCATGGATCATCCATTCCAGACATTGATTTTTAATTGTCCTTACCATACTTAAAACCCTTATCTGTGTATCTGCCTGGGGCTAATACGGAACTAAGAATATCGAAAATAATCTTAGGCACTATTTTAAGAAGAAAAACGATGATTTTCCAAGTCTTAGTTGGTACAACAACCTTTTTCTTTTTTATCATGCCATCAACCCCCTCTTTCGCTATCCTTAAAGCGGATTTTTTCAAAAACTTAGGCACACTATCCATTTCGTCTTGAACACCGCTAGCTGTGTGAAAATTAGTTACAGTATAACCCGGACACAAAGCAGTGGAAAAAACACCTTTGTCGTTATAGCTTAAATTAATAGCCTCACTAAATCTATTCATGAATGTTTTAACAGGGCCATAAAGCGATTGAATTTTAGAAGGAGGAGCGTACGCAGCTACTGAAGAGACAATCATAATATTACCACTTCTTTCTTTAATCATGTTAGGCAGAAATAATTTAGTCAATGAGATTACAGCAGTAGATAAAACTCTTAAAAAATTTTCTTCATCTTCCATTGGTGTTTTATGAAAATGATCAGGTAAAGCATAACCGGCATTATTTACAAGAACATTAATAAAGTATCCTTTTTCTTCACAGTAATCATAAATCTTTTTAGGAGAATCAATTTCACTTAAGTCAGCAGTTATATAATCACAATTAACATTAAAATTTGAAGTTATTTCAGATTTAAGATCAATTAATTTTTTTTCTCTTCTAGCAGTTAATAAAATATTATTTCCTTTTGCTGCTAATTCTTTTGCAATTTCAAGACCTATACCTGATGAAGCTCCAGTTATTAGTGAATAATTATTTTTCATAGTTATTTAATATATAAAACCTTATGATGAATTTTTTCATTACATATTGTGATTATATAAAGATTTGAATTGTTTCGGTCATCAATTTGCGCATAAATATCTTCACCAATTAACGAGTTTGCAAAACCAGGAATAGTATTGCTGTGCCCAACAACTAATATGTTTTTTCCAATGGTCTTGGACTTAAACTCAGTATAATTAATATTTCTAGGATTATAAATTTTAATCTCAATATCTCTTTGTTTTGAAATTGGTAAAACTGTTTCCAAGGTGCGATTGTAATTAGTCGAAAATATTTCATCAAGTGAAATGTTTTTGAAAACTTCCTTCCATTTTTCAGATCTTAAAATCCCAGCATCATTAAGTTTTGGATTATTATCGTTTTTATCAACTCTTAATTTTTCTGCATGTCTAATAAGATAATATTCACTACAAGTCTGTGATTGAACTGAAATTGAAAAAATCAAACAAATTAAAAGGACGCCTTTATTTAAATAATTATTCAAAACCATATTCCCAATCTCCATAAATTAAGTTAGGCAGTACAATAAATTTTTGTCCAAAATGATTGTATAACGAATCAACATTTTTAATTCTCTCTTTATTGGATTTTTTATAAAATACTGAACTAAAATCAGATAGATTATCACCCAGTAACATGATTATTTCAAAATCTGACAGCGAATTTCTTCTTTTTGTTTTATCTGAAGTTTCATCACGCAACAGCATGATAGTATTTTCGTCGAATGGATAACCAAGTGAAACTAAATTCTCCTTTGTAGGATCGAAGTTTTCAACTCTTCTGTTAGACAGATAAATCAACTCTACATCTTTAGATTTGACATAGTTTAAAAACTCTAATGAACCAGGAATAGTAGTGGCAATTTTTTTATTAACCCATCTCGACCATGATTTTTGATTAAAGCTTTCAGAAGAATCAATTAACATTTCATTGTATGGAAGATTATTTAACACAGTCTCATCAATGTCAATAACTATAGCAGGCTTTTTTGAGTATTCTTTTTCAAGAGCCTTGTCAAGTTGAGTTTTTGCAATATTAAAAGCTTGATAGCATAGAGCTACATATTCAGCTGAATTTTTTTGCCAAAACAATGAGTGATCTTTTTGTGAAATCTTTTTTTGATTACATGATATTAATAAAATGAATAATAAATAAGTCAATATCCTCATCACGATAAAGTAAAGAATTAATTTTATATAATTCTAATTTTTTTAAATAGCTATATTTATTAGATGAAAAATATTTTTCTAAAAAACCCATTTCTTTTTGGAATGATTTTTCTAATTATAGGCTTGCTTGGTTATCAAGAATTAAAATCTTTTATTTTTGGTTTGATTTTTTTACTTGTAGCTCTTTGTTTATTTGTAGTTGCTTTTTTCAAGAAAAGCTAATACTACTTCTAGGTTACTTTAGTATTGGAACGATAATTGTAATTTTTGATAAAAAATCTAAGCATGAAAAAAATTACACTTTTAGTTTTACTTGTTAGTATGTCAATTTTTAGTCAGAAATACGAAACTCATTCATACAAGACTATGCTTTCGGAAGATAATTTTGAAATTAGAGAGTATGATCCTGTCATGAAAGCAAGAGCTTATTCAAATACTGGTAATAATAATTTTATGAAGCTTTTCAGATATATTTCAGGTAATAATGAAAAAAATCAAAAAATACCAATGACAACACCTGTTTATATGAAAGAAGATATAAACGGTTCTATGATGGAGTTTGTATTGCCATCGACTTTAAATGAAAATAACACATCACAGCCATTGTCAAAAGATGTAGAGCTTTATATGGATCAAGGAGGTGTTTATGCTTCAATAACTTACAGTGGGTATTCAAATAACAAGAAGAGAAATAAATATACAACCCAATTAAATAAGAAACTAGAAAAAATGAATATTGATAAAATAGGAGATTTTGTTCATGTTTCTTATGATAGCCCTTATAAGTTTTATAATAGAAGAAATGAGGTAATTATTAAAGTAAAATATTAGTTTTTAGGATAGTCTTTTTAAATTAGTAAAATTGAAATTGTTTTTAAAAAAAATTATACTCATCTCATTAGTCTTATCGAGTTTTAGTTCACTCGCACAGGAAAAAGAACTTTTTGATTTAATCATAACTGACGAGAATGCAACACCAGACCTTTTGCCAGAAAGAATGATTTTTACTCAAAAATTATTTTGGGGTGAAAAAGGACTTTTAAGAAAAACTGGTATAGCTCCTCTTAATTTAGAAAATAGAGAAAAAGAGCTACAACTGCGAAGAAAAATGCTAAAGGCTCATCAGATAATTGGTTATACAACTTTAGCTGCAATGGTTGCTCAAGGATTAATTGGAGGAAAATTATACAATGCAACAGGAGACAACTATAACTCTTTATATAAGACTCACAAAAACATGTCAAAGGTTGTTAATGCTGGATATTTTACTGGCGCAGCTCTTTCTTTATTTTCACCTCCTCCTTTAATAAACAAAAAAACTAAAGGCTTTAGCTCAATTAAAGCTCATAGATTTTTATCAAATATTCATTTCTCGGCAATGATTATTACAAATGTAGTTGCTGATAGTAATAAAAAATCACACAAGGCTGCAGCATACACAGCATTTGCTAGTTATGCAACAGCCGTAATTGTTTTTAAATTTTAATTAATGATGAAATATCTTTTTTTACTGTTTTTCTCGTTTACAATATATTCACAGGGAACATTAATGATAGATTCAGAAAAATCATCTTTAAAGTATGATGCTAAACATTTTTTACATGCATGGTCTGGTGTCAACAACAATATTAAAGGCGTTGTAGTTTATGATAAAAATATTTCCAAAATTGCGGTAGCAGCAGAAGTTGTAGATTTTGATAGTGGAAACTCTAACAGGGACGCTCATTCATTAGAAGTTTTAGAGGCATTAAAATTTCCAATGATTAAATTTTATTCTGAAGAAATAAAAGTTGTTGATGAATCACTAATTATGAATGGTAAGCTGGAATTTCATGGAGAAGAAAAAGAAATTACAATTTCCTCATCACTAAATGAAAATGAAGATTTTATTCAAATTCAAGGAGTATTTCAGGTAATCCCAACTGAGTTTTTGATTAAACTCCCCTCTTTCATGCTTGCTGAAATTAGAGACCTACTTACAATAAAGTTTGATTTATTTTTTAAAAAGTAGTATTCAGAGAAATTGAAATCCCTTTAAATTCGGGAACATATCTACACACCCCACCGTAGCAAATTAGACCACCTCTTTGTTTTCCATATGAAGCAATAATTTTAGTTGTATTTTTTGAGTATGAAACTCCAGTAGAATAGTATGAGGGCTTAGAATTAAATAAATGTTGAACATCAAACTTAATGGATCGTTTGTTATTTAGCTTGAGAGTGTTGTCAACTACCAAAATTTTAGAATTAACTTCTCCAGTTCTTTCTTCAACTAAGCGCTTATTATAATATCTATTAATGAATAATAATATATAGTTATAATCTTTTGAAACTTTTTTACTTATCTCTAAGCTTTGCTCTGAAAAGTATTTTTCTCCAAAATCAAAAAATGATGTTGTATAATCTTGACTAGAATATGAAAATTCCCCTCCTAAATTGTTCCATAAAGAGCTGTTAAAAGACATTTTTGTCCCATATTTACCACCCAATGGAGAACCTTTTTCAAAATTATAATATAAGTCTAATTGAAATCCTATTTCTCCAGCTTTCATCAACTTTGGATCTTGAAAAGACACATAAGGTTGCGCTTCGTATACATTTATATTGCTCAGTAGGTAATCATGTTGTTTGGTTAGTGCTGGCAAATAATTTATGCTTGTTTCTAGAAAATCTCCACTTGCCTCGTATCTGTCGGAAAAATATCCCATGTTTTCAAGTCTTCTAAAAGTCATATCAAAACCAAACCCCGATTTATAAACACCAAAATTTAAAGAGTGTGCATTCCCAGGTTTTACGAAGTTTTCAGAGACATTTCCAAATTGAACTATTCCGTCTTTTGATTTGCTTATATATTCGTAATTCATGTAAAATGAATCTGAATAATAGTCTAGTCTGCTTGAAAATAGGTTAGTAAAATCACCAAAATCATATGTTATATCTTCAAATCGACCTACATAGCTAAGCCCAAATTGAAGATCTTCTGATAATGAAATTTCAGTATCAAGACCCAAAATTTTTCCAGTAGATATTTCTCTACCCTTTTTTTGATAACCTGCTAGAAGTTTTATATCAATTTTATCTGATTCATATCTTGTTCGAACGCCCCATATGGAATTATTTATTCCAAGCTGTCTGTCTTCCCAAGTTCTCAATATCAATCCACTTCCAAATTGTTCATAAATAGAACCAACAGAAAAATCAAACTTTTTAGTTTTATAATTTATGCTTAAAGTTGATAAATAAGTATCTTCCAAATTATCTGAAAAATTTTGTAATCTTCCTGGAAGATATGACTCAAGCTGAAGGTCAAACTTCCATTTATTCCCAATCAAATAGTTTAGGTTGAAATAGTTGTTGGATTTAAATTTCTTTTCAAAATCTTTGGATTCATTTTCACTATAATAAACGCCATTAGATTCAAAAGCTCCATAAAAACTATTATTTTGGGAGAAACCAACATAAAAAAACAGTAAGGAAATGGTAATAAAAAGCTTATTCATTATCAGTTATAGCTTTTAATAAACTCATACAATTCAGCCTCTTCACCAGGAGAATATCCAACTCTTCTAAGGATTATTTCAGATCCTTTAGTAATTATAGTGTGTGGAATACCTACAATATTTAAAGCTCTTTTAAGATCATGGTTTTCATCTAAAAGAATTTTAAAATCCCAATCCTTTCCATTTATCATGGGGCGAACTCTTTTTTTTGTTCTAGAATCATCAGTTGAGATGGCAACTACTTCAATATTTTCTTCTTTCCATTTTGGATAAAGATCTACTATAGCATCTAGCTCATTTATACAAGGAATACACCATGTCGCCCAGAAAGAAACTACATAAAATTTATCTTCATTAAAAACATCATCTGTATATATAAGTTCTTTCTTTAGGTCCTTTATTTGAGTGTTAGGGACTAAATCTTGAGATAAACTACTAGTAAAGAACAGTATACATAATAAAGCAAATATTGTTTTAACAGTTTTCACTATCCTAAATTACTTACATTTTATTAAATTCACATTCGGAATGAACAAATATCTAAATATTTTATATGTTTTTTTATTTCTTGCTATTGGTTGTAGCGGAGATGATAATGGTGGTGAAGAAGCGCCTCCACCAAAACAAGTAACAAGCTTGAGTATATATATTTCTGCAACTGAAACAACGGTTGGACAATCACTTTTATTTAGTGTTATTGATAACACTGGGGAAACAAGAACTAAAGAAGCTAAGTTTTATGTGAATGATGTTGAAATTTCAGGAAGTTCATATCTATTTAATGAAGTTGGAACATTTCAAGTTCATGCTACGTTTCAAGGGATAACTAGTCCTAAAAAAGAGGTTGTTGTTAATCCAGTTCCTATTCAGTTTAAGAAAAGGGTTTTAGTTGAAGATTATACTGGAACATGGTGCGGATGGTGTCCAAGAATTTCTTATGCAATTGAAAAACTAGAGGAAGCTACAGATGATGCAGTAATTGTTGCTGCTCATCAAGGCGATCCTATGCAGTTTAATAAAATTTCATCTTTAATGAGCGCATTTAGCGTTAATGGTTTTCCAACTGGAATTGTCAACAGGGAAGCTACATGGACTTACCCTCAACCCGATAATGTAGGGCAAGTAACTGCAAAATTAGCCCAAAAAGCATATATAGGTTTAGCAATTAATTCATCACTTGATGGAAATAATTTGTCGATAAATGCAAAGGTTAAAATTGGATATAATTATAATACACTTAAGTTGGCAGTATATATTGTTGAGGATAATTTAGTTTATGATCAAGAAAATTATACATCTTATTACGGTGGGGTTAGTGTTTTAAAAGACTTTAAACATCATAATGTTTTAAGAGAATCTTTAACCAATATTTTAGGGGATCAGCTACCTAATGAAAACGTTGGTCATGATAAAATATTTGAAAGAAATTTTACATATTCAATTCCTCCAGCTTACAATAAGTCCAACATTAAGATTGTAGCGTTTGTAACTCCTGGATCATCTAAAGCTGTCCTTAATGTTAGAGGAGCTAAAATTGGAGATGAACAGTCCATTGAACAGAATTAATGATTAAAAAAATTGATCTTCATGGATTAAGCCATGAAAAGGCATTAGTTCAAGTTGAAGAGTTTTTGTTGATGAACTCCTTTGGTAATGATTTAGAACTTGAGTTAATAACAGGTAAATCTCCTAAGCTTCAAGAGAAAATTATAAATCAAATTCTAAACAAATACAACTTTAATTACTATATTCCGCATCATAATACTGGAATGATGTATATCACAGACACTAAAATTAATTGATATGAAAAAAATACTTTTTATCTTATTATTCGCTGTTTCATTTTCTTATTCTCAAAGGTGGAATACACCTGCAGAAAACAAAATTGACAACCCTGTAATTAAATCTATAATTGATGAAGCAACTAACAATTCTCAATTAGAAAATTTAGCTCACGAACTTTTTGATGTTGTTGGACCTAGATTAGTTGGAACTCCTCAGATGCAGCAAGCTCACGATTGGGCAGTTGCAAAATATAATTCGTGGGGAATTGACGCTTACAACCATGAATATGGAAAATGGAGAGGATGGGAAAGAGGAATTACTCATATTGATATGGTTGAGCCTAGAGTAAGAACTTTGGTGGGAAGGCAACTTGCTTGGAGTCCATCTACAAAAAAGAAAGGGGTCACTGCAGAAGTTACTTTAGTTCCAGATATTGAAAGTAAAGAAGATTTTGAAAATTGGCTTAAGACTATTAAAGGAAAATTTGTTTTAGTTAGTCAGTATCAACCAACAGGAAGGCCTGACTCTAACTGGGAAGAATTTGCTCTCCCGGAGTCTTTTGAAAAAATGAAAAATGATAGAGAAGAAATGAGTAGAAAATGGTTTTCAAATCTTAGATTAACAGGATATGGTTATAGAGATATTAATAAAGCTTTTGAAGATGCTGGTGCCGTTGGTTTAATTTCTAGCTATTGGTCTCGTGTTCCAGGGGCTAATAAAGTTTTTAGTGCTAGAACAGATAAAATTCCAAATATTGATGTTAATCTAGAAGATTATGGTGCTTTGTATAGACTGGCTAAAAATGGAAAAAAACCAGTTGTTAAAGTAGTAGCAACCTCAACTGAACATGGTGTTGTTCCTACATTTAATACCATTGCTCAAATTAAAGGAGTTGAAAAACCAGATGAATATGTAATTCTTTCTGCGCATTTTGACTCATGGGATGGTGGTCAAGGGACAACTGATAATGGAACAGGAACATTAGTTATGCTTGAAGCAATGAGAATCTTAAAATTAGCTTACCCAAACCCTAAAAGAACTATTCTTGTAGGTCACTGGGGAGGAGAAGAACAAGGACTTAATGGTTCAAGAGCATTCGTTGAAGATTATCCTAAAATTGTTGAAAACACTCAGGCGGTATTTAATCAAGACAATGGAACTGGTAGAGTTGTTGATCTTAGTGGACAAGGATTTTTATACTCATATGAGTTTATAACAAATTGGCTATCTGCTGTTCCCTCGGATATTACAAAACATATTGAAACTGATTTCCCTGGTTTACCAGGTGGTGGAGGTTCTGACTATGCTTCATTTGTTGCGGCTGGTATACCTGCATTTTCATTGAGTTCTTTAAGCTGGGATTATGGTACATTCACATGGCATACAAACCTTGATACGTACGATAAAATTGTTTTTGATGATGTAAGAAGCAATGCAATTTTAACAGCTATCTTAGCTTATAAAGCTAGTGAAGAAGCAGAACTTGTTTCTAGGGAAAAAAGAGTTATGCCTATTAATCCAAGGACTGGAAGAACTAGAGATTGGCCATCTGTTAGAAAACCTAATAGAGATGGCTCAGATGCAAAATAAATTAGGCTAAATAAGAAGTTATTATTCTAAACGCAAAGTATGCAAATACTACCGTGTAGATAATAACTCTATTTTCTTTAAACCATTCAAACATAATTAGTTGTTTAATCTTTCTTCTAATTTATGAATTATCTTTTTATGATGATCAAAATGAAATTTAAAGAAATTTAAAGTCATGTAGATGTCCATCCTTCCAGCTATACCGTGATTGAAAATACCTTTGCTTAACATATTTTCATCTAATGTGTTGATGAATTCTTTAAAGTCTTTTCTAGATCTTTCCCAATCTGCTCTTAATTCAGAAAGTTTAAATTTTTCAGGAAAGTTTTCTGTAACAATAGCAGGACCTTTATATGTAAAACCCAATTTCAAGCTAAGCTCCAACAAGAAAATTTTAATTCTTGAAGTAATTTTTACATTAATTAATGTATCAGGATATTGAGTTTTGATTCTAATATATTTTTCAGTTCCTTTTTCTGCTAAAATTAAGTGATAAATGTTTTGATTGATAGACCATTTATTTTTTTTAATGATTTTATTTAAGTCATCATCTGAATATTTTGATAAACGATCAAACAGCTTATTTAGCTTATTGTTTAAAACTTGAATTTCTAAGTTGATTTTACTCATATTGTCTTTACGTATTCAATCAAAACATTTTCTATGATTCGATGGTCACCATCATATTCAATAAGTTTATAATTTAATTTATAGTCACTAATTAATTTCTTAAACTTTTCTCTATATTCAATTGGGACTACATGATCTTTTTCTCCAATTATAATACTTATTTTCATACTGTTCCATCGATGTCTATATTCTTCAGTCAAACACTCTTTTGGAATATCAGAACCCCAGAAGCATATTGAGTTAATATTAAAACTTTCATTTAGCACCCACCTGCATGCTGCTGATCCGCCTTGTGAAAACCCTAAAATATTTAGATTTATTTTGTCATGACCAATTTGATTGAGGATGTTATTATAAAGAAGATTGAAGAAGTTTGAATTATCAGAGATATCATCCTGTTTATCAACCTTTGTTATCCAACTAGCTCCAACTCTTTCATATTTGCCTTCTAGATAAAATCTACTGGTTGCTTCAGGCGCAATAATAATTGTTTCATTGTCAACTAAAGATTCAAATTTCTTTATAAAAAATTCACTTAGCATTCCATATCCATGAAAAACAAACCAAACATTTTTTGTTTTGTTTGAAATAGATCCTGCTTGAAAATACCTTGCTGTTTTAGAGACAGAAATTTTTTTTTTCTCCATTTAGAATTTTAAATATATCAAAAGAAATAGAAATTGTAATTTTGAATACAAATTATTTAATATGATAACAGTAGAAGAAGTAAATAAAGCACAAGAATCATGGGGATCTGGTATTGTTAAAATTGGAGAGTTAAAGAGTTCTTTCAAAGAGTGTAGAATGTATGCTCTCGATTTTATTAAAAAAATGTACAATTTTGATGACGGTTCAGTACAATTCAAACCAACTAAGGCTGCAGATTCACAATTTAGAAATGATTTGAAAGGTGCACTTTCCTATTTTGTCGCAGATGATTCAGACTATAATGAAGACGGCGGCTTTGCTATAAATCCGTGGACTAAAGTTGAGTTTCAAAATAATTCAATTAATATTTATAATGATATAGCTATTGCTATGGGGAATTATTTTTTTACTGATTTAAATGGTGGTAAAACCAAAGTTGAATATTCTTTTGTCTATAAAAAAAATGATTTAGGAGAGCTTAAAATTATATTACATCACTCTTCTCTTCCGTACTCAAAATGAAAAAAATAAGTATTTGTATATGTCTTTTTATAATATCATTTACGAATGCTCAAAACACAATCACAACAACTGGATCTGATTTTTCAGGAGATAATTTTAGTATTAGCTATACAGTTGGACAATTAAAGGTTAATACAATTGATAATGTAAATTCGTCTCCATTAATTTTAGATTTTTTACAAGGAGTACAATATGGTTTTGATGTCTATGATTGCAGAGATTACAATTCAATAAGCTTTAGTGTATATCCAAATCCGACCAGTTCTTTTGTAAATATTTCATTTGAAAAACTTACAGACCCTATTACATTAAGGATCTTTGATATAAGAGGAAGACTTATAAATGAAAATGTTTTTTTAGACAAGCTAGTTCAAGTTGACATGAGTAATTATGCGAATGGAATATACATTTTAAGTTTTTATAATTTTTGTGGACTATTTCGTAGTTTTAAAGTATCTGTATCAAAATAATGAAAAAGTTAATTCTATTTTTTTTGATTATACTTTCACTTAAAGGCTATTCACAATCTCCCTCAAACTTCACTTATCAGTCTGTTGTTCGTGATGGTTCTGGAAAGTTACTTTCTAATAAAGAAATTAGTTTTAGGATAAGTGTTTTAAAAAATTCAGAATCAGGTCAAGTTGTTTTTGAAGAGGAGCATTCAGTTACAACAAATATCAATGGGTTAGCAACTTTAATTGTTGGTAAGGGTTCAGGAAATGATGATTTAGGAGATATTGATTGGGGTGATGGATCTTATTTTTTAAAAGTTGAAATAGACCCAGAAGGTGGATTTAATTTTATTGCTGAAGACACCACTCAATTACTCAGCGTCCCTTATGCTTTATATTCATCTTCATCTGGAAGTTCTTTAACAATTACTGGACAAGATTATCTTTCAATTAATAATAATGAATTAACAGTAAATAAGGTTGATTTAACAGATGATGTTGCAGGTATCCTCCCTGTTGAAAATGGAGGAACAGGTTCATCAACTGCACCTATGGTTGGCGTAATTACAGCAGCAGATGCAGCTTCAGCAAGAAATGTTTTAGGGCTATCAAGTGTTGCAAGCACAGGATCATATAATGATTTAACTGATAAACTTATAGCAGGCACAAACATTGATATTACCAATGGTGTAATATCTTCTTCGGCTACTAATACGGAATACACGGCGGGTACGGGAATATCAATAGATGCAAATAATTCAATATCCTCAACCATTACTCAGTATACAGATGCAAATGCACAGGCAGCATTTACAGCTGGGACAAATATTGACATTACCAATGGTGTAATATCTTCTACGGATACTAACACGGAATATAC
>LUMP01000390.1_pt1 | contig 13382 bp, 13 predicted proteins | sample 729641 | NCBI WGS metagenome assembly LUMP01 (sample SAMN03860260, study PRJNA289734) | marine metagenome | biome: seawater column; feature: ocean; material: water; isolation source: Red Sea water column Station 12 - depth 47m | place: Saudi Arabia: Red Sea | collected 2011-10-15 | depth 47 m | reverse complement strand
GAGGATTCAAAACCCTCAATTAAAGAATTTTCATTTGAAATATATGAATCAGAAAGCTCCTGAGACTTGTCATCAAGAGTTTTAGAAAGAATCTGAACTTTTTCTAATAGCTCTGCAGAGCTATTAACTTCAGTCATTGGATTAGAGCTATCAGAAAGCTCTTTAAGAGTTTTCGACTTATCCACAGCCCTCTCAGCGAGCTTTGAAAAGCTATCAGTTATTTTAACTAGCTGATTATAATCGGTCGCATTTAGGGCTTGTGTATTCAAATCATCCGCCCTTTTTGTCATTGCCTGAATAAAGTTTAAATCTTTATTCAGTATTCGTAAATCAGCAATATCTGAAGCAGGTGGTATACACTCTATGATACTTTGCTGAGGAATCGGCCTAATTGCTGCCATAATAAGCTCCCTTTAGTAACTCTTTAATTCAAGTATTTATTGCTAATTTATTTTTTAAAAAAGTATTACAAGCTAAATTAATTCAATAAAAATTGCCCGCAGTCATAAAGTCTACGGGCAATTTTCTAGGTAAATTAATTTCTTTTTTAGAGAGACGCTTCTACAGCAGCGGCGATATCAGCATCTACCCATGCCTTCCATGTATCTCCATAGTTGGATAAGAACTCAACAGAAGCATCAGCTCCAGTTCCACCAGTATCTTCCATCCAAACTAGCATTTCGTTCATGACTGTACCAGGCCATGTGCGAGCTTCAAAGTAATCCATAGCTCCTTTCGGACCATTGTAGAACATGTTATCACTCAATAAAGTATTAACTCGCGACGTAATCCAAGCTGAAGGCTTAGGATCTGAACAGTTGTCAGCACCTAATGCAATACACCCAACCCAGTTGTCATCACCAGCGTAAGGTACGCCGAAGTCAACAGGTTGAAGGCCGTACTTACCAACTAGTGAAGTTGGGTTCCAGTAGTATCCGAACCAGTTCTCACCTTGCTCTGAAGCTTTAGCAATTGATCCATCAAGTCCAGCGGCTGAACCTGGGTCAATTAGGTTCCAACCCAATGCTTCCATATCGAACGCTTTGTAGAGGCTCTGATTTGAAAGTTGGCAACCCCAACCGGCAGGGCAACCATGGAAAGCACCTCTTGAAGGGTCTTCTTTATCTGGGAATAAATCAGGACGCGCTAGAATAGCTTGCGCAGTCGTTAACTCTGGGTGAGCGTCAAGCGTATGAGGTAAAACCCACCAGCCTTCGCCAAGTCCACTCATTGGAGCGATATTTCCAATATGTAAACGACCAGCACCAACAGCACTATCTACAAGATCGGCCATCGCATTAGCCCAGATCTCTGGCGCAACGTCAGGCGAACCAGTCTCATTCATTGAAGTAAAAGTAGGCATTGTAGCGCCTGCAACAAGCTCAACTTCACAGCCCATTGCTTCAAGTATTGCTTTATCAACATGAGCCATTAAAGATGCTGAAGCCCAGTTCATGTCTGCAACTGTAATTTTTCCACATTTAGCAGCATTTGCTGACGTGCTAAGCAATAACGCTGCAGCTAATGCACCAAATACTTTAGTGGTGAATTTAATATTCATATAACTTTCTCCTTTAGGGATTATTTTTAAAAACAGAGAGTGAACAATTTCATACTCTGATGTGATTATAGCAATAGAAAAAAAAGATTTTTGAGTTTTTTTATAAAAAAAAGATGACATAGCCATACTTTTTTTCATTCTATTAACAACTACTTATAACTCTAATAAATCAAATAAAGATTAAATTAGACTATGAAATAGTTAGTTCAGTGAGATATCACTCTTCAGATGACTCAATAACTTCTTTGCTGTCATCTTCATCATCCTCAGTTTCAGCTATTTTAGCTACAGATACTAAGGACTCATCATCTGCAATATTGATCAGTGTTACGCCTTGAGTATTTCTGCCAATAATTGAGACATCAGATGCTCTAGCTCTTACAAGCGTTCCTTTATCTGAAATGAGCATCATCTCATCTTCGTCAGTCACTTGTATAGCTCCAACAACTTGACCATTTCTTTCTGACGTTTTAATTGAAATGACTCCCGACCCACCTCTTGCTTGAGCTCGATACTCATCGAGCTGTGTCCTCTTTCCATACCCTTTCTCTGTTGCAGTAAGGATTGGATCGTCTGATTCGGCAACAATGAGAGAGACAACCTTATCTTTATCAGCTAGCCTGATTCCTCTGACACCAATTGCAGTTCTGCCAACCGATCGAACATCTGACTCTCTAAACCTGATAGATTTTCCTGCAGATGAGAATAAAAGAATGTCATGCTCTCCAGCTGTAATCTCTACACCAACCAGTTTGTCGTCTTCTCTTAATTCAATAGCAATAATGCCGCCTTTTCTTGGCCTTGAGAAGTTTGTCAGAGAAGTTTTTTTACAAGTGCCCGAACTTGTTACCATAAACACAAACTGATCATCAGTAAACTCTTTGACAGGCAAAATTGCGTTAATAGACTCATCTTTCTCTAATGGCAGAAGATTAATGATTGGCTTACCTCTTGAAATTCTTGAGGCCATTGGTAGCTCATAAACCTTTAACCAATGGACCTTTCCAGTTGAAGAGAAACAAAGGACAGTGTCATGGGAGTTAGCTACAAACAATTGATCTACAAAATCTTCATCCTTCATCTTGGTTGCGGCCTTACCCTTTCCACCTCTCCTTTGCGCATGATAATCACTCAGTGATTGAGCCTTAACATACCCTCCATGAGATAATGTAACTACCCTGTCCTCTTGAGCAATCAAGTCTTCTAGAGTTAGATCAATCTTGCTTTCTAAAATTTCAGTCATTCTACTCGAGCCAAAATTATCTCTAATATCAATAATTTCATTTCGAATCACATCCATAAGAAGTTCTGGAGTCTGAAGAATATCCAACAAGTACTTTATCTGTTCTAATAATTCATTAAACTCATTAAAAATTTTATCTTTTTCAAGTCCTGTAAGTCTGTGAAGCTTCAAATCAAGTATTGCTTGCGCTTGTTTTTCAGATAATTGGTAATCACTATTGTTCTGAAGACCAAGGGCTGGATCCAAACCTTGAGGCTTGAACTGCGCCATATCTCTATCACCAATAAGCTCTTTAATAACAGAACCCTTCCAGGTTCTAGACACTAAACCCTCTTTAGCTTCAGTTGGATTTGGAGCAGCTTTAATTAACTCAATTATCTCGTCGATATTGAATAAAGCAACCGACAAGCCTTCTAACAAATGTGCACGGTCCTTGGCTTTGTTAAGCTCATAGATTGAACGCCTTGTAACAACCTCTCTTCTATGCGCGATAAACGCATTTAAAACTGACTTGAGGTTCATTAATTTTGGCATGCCATGGTCTATAGCAACCATGTTGATTCCAAAGACAGTTTGCATTTCAGTCAGCTTGTAAAGGTTATTAAGCATAACCTCAGGAACCTCACCGCGACGAAGCTCAATAACCATCCTCATACCGTCTTTGTCTGACTCATCTCGAAGCCCAGTAATACCATCAAGGTATATCTTTCCCTTGCCAGTCTCATAGGCCTCACGGATACCATTTGCACCGTTAATGATTCCTGCAGTAGGAAAATCTGGACCAGGCATCACTTCAAGTAATTCATCCACAGTAATGTCTTCATTATCGATAACCTTTAAACAAGCTTCTGCTACCTCGGCAAGGTTATGGGTTGGAATATTGGTAGCCATTCCAACAGCAATACCCGAGGAACCGTTAATCAATAAATTTGGGACACGAGTCGGAAGCACTGAAGGCTCGCTTTCAGAGCCGTCATAGTTATCAATAAAATCAACAGTCTCTTTATCAAGGTCACGAAGCAGCTCATGCGAAAGCTTAGTCATTCGAATTTCAGTATACCTCATAGCAGCAGCACGATCGCCATCCACAGAACCAAAATTGCCCTGACCATCAACCAGGATGTTTCTCATTGCAAATGGCTGAGCCATCCTTACAATCGTATCGTAAACAGCAGTGTCTCCATGGGGATGGTACTTACCAATTACATCACCCACAATTCGAGCAGATTTTTTGTAAGATTTATTGTAGTCATTACCAAGAACATCCATTGCATACAATACGCGTCGATGGACGGGCTTTAGGCCATCCCTAACATCAGGGAGCGCCCTTCCTACTATAACGCTCATTGCGTACTCTAAATAAGAGTCTCGCATCTCGTCTTCTATTGTAATAATTGGGAATTTTTGCTCTAGAATTTCTTTAGAATCAATATCGTCAGACATAGAATAAACCTAAATAAATAAGTAGATTTTATTGTACCCTAGATGAGCAAAAAACACACCAAAAAATGGCTAATATTTAAGAAAAAAAAGAACTATAATGAAACGTTAAGAATTACGCTTTTTAACTGACTGAGCAAGGCCTCTCAAAAGCTCCTCTGTATCCTTCCAGCCAATACAGCTGTCAGTTATACTCACACCATATTTTAGTGATGAAAGAGGCCCAACCTTTTGATTTCCCTCATTTAAATGAGATTCAATCATTACACCAAATACAGAGTCAGAGCCAGACTCAATCTGGGTGGCAATGTTTGCACCGACCTTTAGTTGATTTTTAAATTGTTTTTCAGAATTAGCATGAGAAAAGTCAACCATGACTCTAGATACAAGCCCTTTCTCCTTTAATTTTCCACAGGTCAAATCTACATGCTCTTTTGAGTAATTCGGACCATCCTTTCCACCTCTAAGAATAATATGAGCTGTATCATTACCTAGAGAGGTAAAGTGGCTTATTCCACCATCCTTGTTAACTGATAACAGATGGTGAGGACTGTTCGCTGATTGAATAGCATCAATGGCAATTTCAAGTGAGCCGCCTGTACCATTCTTGAAACCGACTGGGCAAGATAATGCTGAAGCAAGCTCCCTGTGAGATTGGCTTTCAGTCGTTCTAGCGCCAATAGCTCCCCAGGAAATTAGATCTGATAAGTACTGAGGTGTTAAAACATCTAGATATTCAACACCAACTGGCATCGAAATTTCACCCAAATCTACTAAAAGTTTCCTTGCAGTTTCTAAACCCTTGTCAATATCAAAACTTTCATCTAAATAGGGGTCGTTAATCAAACCTTTCCACCCAACAGTTGTTCTTGGCTTTTCAAAATAGACTCGCATGACTATAAATAAATCCTCAGCCAACTCTTCTTTGAGTTTAACAAGTTTATTTGCATACTCCATCGCTGCTTTCGTATCGTGAATGGAACAAGGCCCGACTAGGACCATAAGTCTATTATCATTTCCATAAAGGATATTTTTGATTGCATTTCTTGAACTTACAACAACAGAGGCGGCTTTTTCAGATAATGGCAATTTATCAATAAGCGTATTAGGTGACACCATTGGTGCACTTGAAATAATTCTAACGTTATCTGTATTGTGTTGCATAACTTACTTCTGGTTTGTTATAAGCGCGTAAGCAGAGTGATTATGAATAGATTCAAAATTTTCTGACTCTAGACAATAGAAATTAACCTTTTTATTAGCATTTAACTCCACTGCTATATCCCTAACTATATCTTCAACAAATGCAGGATTTTCATATGCTCTTTCAGTAACAACCTTCTCATCATCACGCTTTAAGATTGCGTACAACTCACTTGACGCTTTTTCTTCTGCCAAATCAATTAGGTCTTCTAGGTAGATTGTCTCTCCTTTAGCTGCTTTTGCCTCAATAGTAATATGAGATCTTTGATTATGAGCTCCGTATTTAGAAATACTCTTTGAGCATGGACATAGACTTGTCACTGGGACAACAACCTTAAGCGTTAATTCAGGCTCACCATTGACAATAGTTCCAGTCAAAGTAACTTTGTAGTCAAGAAAGCTTTCAACGCCAGAAGATGGTGCCTTTTTATTTCGGAAAAAAGGAAAATCAACTATGATTTGCGCATCAGACGAGTCGAGTTTATCAGCAACAGTTTGGACGAGGTTCATAAAAGTATCGATTCCAAAACTGCATTCACCATCATTCAAAATTTCAATAAATCTTGACATGTGGGTGCCTTTAACATTTTCAGGAAGCCTAACAGTCATAGTAAAGTTTGCAACTGTAGGATGTGATTCACTGTCCCTATTGACAAACTTTATTGGATGCAAAATATCTTTAATACCGACCTGATTTATGACGATATTACGAATATCTTTTGTATTTTGCGTGTCTGGCAGTAATGTATTTTTCATAGTTTAATGTTCCGAGTAAGTAACAGCAGATCTTGGAGTTTCCCAAATTAATACTTGCTTAACCTTGATATCCTCATTATTAATCAGGATTCCAACCTCATCAAAAAAATACTTGGCAATATTTTCTGCAGTCGGATTGAGTACATCAAACGGCTTTATTTCATTCAAATATTGATGATCTAATCTTTTAATTACCAGCTTTGTTTGTTTTTTTATTTCACGAAAATCAATTGCTATGCCATTTTCATCTAGAACTTTTGAGCATACAGAGACCTCAACTTGCCAATTATGGCCATGAAGCCTGGCACAATCGCCAGGGTAATTTCTCAGTGAATGAGCAGATGCAAAGTCTGTAACAATTTTTAGTTCGAACATTTTCGGAAAAATTGATAAAAAAAGCGGCATTATACCTGCTTAAATCTTACTATACCACCTACAATTATTGTGAGAATTGAATGAATTGCAGAAGAAAATAGGAAACTAATAGTCCGATTTAGTCAATCGCATCAATACCTAGAGCTTTGCCATGAACTCCAGGAATAGTTAAGCCCTTTCGAGCTCTGTGGCTAGTAAAGTTGACTAAATCATCAAAAGAGTAGTTTTTGTGCTTTTTACCATTCCCGTACTCTACCCTTAATTTTTGATGACTTTTGATGGTGCATAAGCCAATTAAAAACTCCTCTCGAGCCATAAAATCATCATTTTTAATCTGAATCAATTTATTACCCTTGCCCTTGGAGAGATGAGGAAGTTCTGAGACTGGAAAAATTAACAATCTAGCTCTATTCGTGACAACAGCTAAAAAGTCTGACTCTAAATCATCAACTTTAGTCACTTTCATGGTTTTGGCATTTTTTGAAAGAGTTATTGCATGTTTTCCAGACTTAGTTTTTGACTGAAGATTACCTAACGTCGATATGAAGCCATAACCTGCATCTGATGATAGCACGATCGGCTGGTCATCATCCCCCATAACCACATCGATAAATTCTGCACCAATAGGTGGTGCTAACCGTCCCGTTAATGGCTCTCCTTGACCTCTAGCGCTTGGAAGTGAGTTGGCTAATAGGTTGTATGAGCGTCCAGTAGAATCAATGAATATAGCCATTTTATTACTTCTACCTTTAGCATCTTTCAAAAACGCATCGCCAGACTTGTAATTTAAGGCCGCAGAATCAATATCATGTCCCTTGGCAGCTTTTACCCAACCTTTTTCACTTAGAACTACAGTCACATTTTCTGCCGGCATCATATCTTCATCATTGAAAGCCTGGGCTGAAACAATATCTGAAACAATTTGGCAACGCCTCTTATCTCCAAACTCTTCAAGAATCACTCTTAATTCTTTTTTGATGAATGTCTTTAGTCTTGCTTCACTCGAAAGCAAAAGTTCAATTGATTTACGTTCCTTATCAAGGTCTTCAGCCTCTGTCTTAATTTTTACTTCTTCTAGTTTAGCTAGGTGACGCAACTTAAGCTCCAAAATAGCCTCTGCTTGAATTTCGCTAATTTTGAACTTTTTGATTAGAACAGGTTTAGGTTTTTCTTCACTTCTAATAATTGCAATCACCTCATCAATATTGAGATAGGCAATAAGAAGTCCATCTAAAATATGCAATCTATCAATAATTTTAGTTAATCTAGAGTTAAGTCTTTTGACAACGACTTGCATTCTGAATTGAAGCCATTCTTTGAGTAAAGGAATAAGCGGCTTCACTTGAGGCCTTCCATCCAGTCCAATAACATTCATATTGACTCGATAATTTTTCTCAAGATCTGTCGTTGCGAATAAGTGAAGCATTAATTGATCGCAATCTACTCGATTAGACCTTGGAACAATGACGATTCGAGTCGGATTTTCATGATCTGATTCATCTCTTAGATCGTCAACTAATGGGAGCTTTTTATTTCTCATCTGAGTTGCAATTTGAGCGATGACTTTTGCCCCCGAAGTTTGATAAGGCAGAGCCTCAATTATAATTTCGCCATCCTCTTTAACGTAACTTGCCCTCATTTTTACAGACCCATTTCCTGTCTCATACATCTGATACAGCTCTTCTTTTGAACTAACTATAAGAGCATTCGTTGGATAGTCAGGCGCAGGCAGAATATTTAATAAACTCTCCAGATCAGTAGACGGCTTTTCTAGGAGTTGAATGCATGCACTGATCACCTCTATGAGGTTGTGAGGTGGCATATCTGTTGCCATTCCAACAGCAATTCCTGAAGTTCCATTAAGCAAAAGATTTGGAACTTGCGCTGGCAACTGCTGAGGCTCTTTGATTGTTCCATCAAAATTATCTATCCAGTCAACTGTTCCTTGATTAATTTCACTTAATAGTAAATCTGCATAAGGTGATAGCTTTGACTCAGTGTAACGCATTGCAGCGAAAGACTTTGGATCATCTGGTGCACCCCAATTACCTTGTCCGTCGATGAATGGATATCTATAAGAAAAAGGTTGTGCCATTAAAACCATCGCTTCATAGCAGGCACTGTCACCATGAGGATGAAACTTTCCTAAGACATCTCCTACAGTTCTAGCAGATTTTTTGAATTTTGCAGTTGACTTGAGTCCAAGCTCACTCATTGCATAAATGATTCTTCTTTGAACTGGTTTAAGGCCGTCTCCAACAAAAGGAAGTGCGCGATCGAGAATGACGTACATTGAGTAATCAAGGTAAGCGCGCTCACTATATTCCCCAACGCTTTGTTGCTCGATGCCGTTTTGGCTCATTCTTTTCCTAGATAAAAAATAAATTAAGAATTCAAAATAATTTTGAATGAACTATATTTTAAATGAACTGCTTAGAAAGTTAAGATTAATTCTTTCAATTCTGGGCCAAGTTAACCTGGTGGCCAGGTCATTTGCCTTCCTCCAAGACAATGCAAATGTATATGGGAAACAGTCTGACCGCCATCAGAATTACAATTCATTACTAATCTGTAACCCTGCTCTGCAAACCCGAGTTCTTTAGCAACATTTGCAGCAGTAATCATTAGCTTACCCATTATTGCCTCGTCAGTGGCATCGTTAGCCGTTGCAATGTGCTCTTTTGGGATGACTAGAAAGTGCTCTGGTGCTTGAGCATTGACATCCCTAAATGCCAATACACTCTCATCTGAGTAGAGTATTTTGGCAGGTATGTCACCTTTAATTATTGAACAAAAAATACAATCTTCCATAAGTTGATTTTATATCTTTCAAAAACTAATATAAAGAAATTCCATTAGAACTTATAATTATAGAACATATAAATATAGGGAAAAAATATGCTATCAAATGCAAGCCTCGAAACTCTTTTTACTGAAGCCAGAAGTCATAAAGCTTGGCTTAATAAAGACATATCAAATGATCAAATAAATCAAATCTATAATTTATTAAAATTTGCACCTACCTCAGGTAATTGTTGTCCAGCTAGGTTTACTTTTTTAAAGAGTCAGGAATCTAAAAATAGATTGAAACCTGCTTTGGATAGTGGAAATATTGAAAAAGCAATGGATGCGCCTTGCGTAGCTATTATTAACTATGACACAGAATTTTATGAATCATTGCCTATCCTTTCACCTCATAATGATGCCAAATCAAGCTTCATAGGAAAAGAAAAGAAGATTTTAAATACTGCTCAATTTAATTCTACTCTTCAGGGCGCATACTTTATTATGGCATCACGATCTATTGGGCTAGACTGCTGCCCAATGCTCGGATTCAACAAGGAAATACTTGATCAGGAATTCTACCCTGATGGGCGATACAAGTCTCTATTTATATGTGGCATTGGATATGGTGACCACTCGAAGCTTTATCAGAGAGCTCCAAGGCTAGATTTTCCATCTGCTTGTAGCATAATTTAAGATTACCAATACTTTGGATAACTTCGATCTATAGATAAATTGTTATAAAAGAGCGCCACTAGTACGATTAATACTGAACCAATAAGAGCGGGCATCCATAAAAAATCCCATTGCGATCCAAGTAAAAAAACTATAAAAGGATTGGAGCCTGCAGGAGGATGAGGAACGCGCAAGTATTGCATAGCGGCAATTGCAAAAGCCAATGCTAAGGCCATACTCCACCAATCAGAACTCACTAAATGGTAGAAGACAAGCCCAATAAGTGTAGTAACTAGATGACCTATGATGACATTTCTGGGCTGAGCAAAGGGCGACTCAGGAAGCACAAATAAAACAAAAATTGATGCACCAAACGAACCCATGATAATTGGCTGGTTAGTAGCATATGCCAAATACCCAATCACACATGCTGCAAGAAAAGCACCAAAAGAAATAAAACCTAATTCTTTTAAGGGTGGTCTAGGAGGAACTGGCGCAGGCGAACCTTTAAGTTTAGTTAGATAAGACATTATCACTCCTAGATTTAAAAATGTACGAATTATATACTAGATCTTGAGTGTTTCTCTTTTATGAAGAATCGTTTATTGCTTTGTTTGTATAGTATTTCTGCAATATTAATCCAGTACATATCAGAACAAGTCCAAAGAAAGTTGACAATAGAATCCTCTCACCTAAGACAAAATATAGAACCACTAGAGACATGAATGGAGTAATAAAGACCAAGCTAGCTACTCGGGAGACTGTTGTTGAAATTTTTAATGCCGATTGCCACAAAACTAAGCTAATCCCCATTTCAAAAAAACCAATATAAATCGACCCAATTAAACCTTTGAATGAGGGAATAACGAATGAATTAGTGAGAAATACGAATGCCAAAATAAATGGAAAACTAAACAGAAAAATAAGAAATAAACTCACTACACTATCATTAGAATTCTTTGTATTAAATAACCAAAACAAAGACCAGATAACTGTACTAATTAGCATCAAAAAAACCCCAAATGGGTTTACAAATTTCATTGAGAAAAGATCTCCATTAGTAGCAATAACTACAACTCCTAAATAACAAACAATAATCGATAAAAATGATTTAAAGTCTATTGATTGCTTGAGAATCGGTATAGAGAGAATAACAAGCATAACCGGCCAACTAAAGTTAATGACCATAGCCTCCTGTGCTGGCAAAGCATCATATGCCTTAAACAATATGATGTAGTAGAGACAAGGATTCAAGAATCCAAGAAATGCATATTTTTTTAAATCACTTTTTGAAACACTTTTTATTAAATCAAGCTTTCTTTGATATAAAAGAAGAATAAATAAAATACAAATAGAAAATAAAGTTGAATACAGGACTAACTGAATAGGCTCTAAATACTCCAAAGAAAGTTTAAAGGCGCTAGCAACTGTAGACCAAAAAAATATAGCAACCCCTGCATAAAGATAGGCCTTGCTTTGATTTTGGGAATTTGACAACATTCTAAATGATTTAATTGACTTGATATAGGCATAGCTGACAACTGACACCCTCTTTCACGTTGTAATCACATGTATTATGCTCGAGCTTAATCCATGAGTCAGCTTTCTCTATATCCTTTATGATTCGGATATAAGGTGAAGCCTCCCACTCCTGTTTTCTGACAGTAAAGCATATCAAACCGCCTTGTTTAGTAATTCTTACCATCTCATAAAGAGCCTCTGGGCCCACATGACCACAGGTAAATGTTCCTGCACAAATGACAGCATCAAAAAAATCATCTTCGTAATCTAATTTTTTTGTCAGATCCACTAATTTTAATGATTTATAAATCTGTTTTTGTTTAGCAATATCTAGCATTTCTTGAGAAAAATCAACCCCTTCTATATTATGAAAATTGTTTTTAAAGAGTACTTCACCAACCAGGCCAGTACCACATCCTGCATCCAGTACTTTTGCTTCAGCATTATTAAGGTATTTTAAAAGAAGGTCTGAAGTGATTAAATGACCGACATATCCGGCTAAATTAATAACATCATTATCATAGTCTGAAGCCCAATTCTTGTATACATCCTCTAACTCATCTAAATCCTTAGCATGCAATGATTCATAGATGGTTGAGATCATTCTTTTTGTATTTTTCATAACTAAATCCTTGAAGACAAAGAAATTTTAATTTGATAAGGATTATTTTTCCTTTATTAGTGCGTAACTATACATAAATTTAAATTTAAAAATGCAAAATCGAAGTTTAAATAAAACCATGTAGAAAAAATTAAGATCAATGGGAGCAGAATGAGCGTCTCAATGTACAACCCAGGAACCGCTGATGAAGCCATTGCTTTTCTCGCGATACCATAAGCTGAAAAGGTAAACCCTACCAAAAACCCTAGCCATGGAATTGAGTCTCCACTGAAAACATAGTAGAGTGCGCCTACTGTAGCAAAAAGTACAGCCAATTGCTTCAACTTTGAGATTCTTTCATGGAAGAAAATATAGCCGCCAATCATATTAATAACGGGCGATAAAAAATAGCCCATAGAGGCCTCTACGACTCGCCCTAAGTTGACAGCTAGAATGTAGCCACCCCAATTAATGGTTATTAGAATCGCTGTAATGAATAAAAAACCAAGTTCTTTTTTAGACGAAAGCGATTCCTTAAAATTTAATTTCCAAGAAGGCTTGGTATGGACTAGGAAAAATAATACAGGAACAGACCATAACATCCTATGAATGAGAACTTCCGAGGGATTGACGTGGTTAAGCAATGCCCAATAGATAGGAAAACAGCCCCACATAAGGTAGCCTGAAAGGGCAAGCAGAATACCTTTATTCATAAATCTAAAAAGAAAGAAAAAACTTTATTGTAGACTAAATAGTCTTAGATAGTTTTTAATGTTTGTAGTAATCTTTTTCGAAGCTAGTATGACTCAAAGCGTCATTTTCTGATGTTTTTTCATTGATCTCATTCAAATTCTCATTAATTCTAAATAAGATAACGACCATTTCACAAGCAACTCTTGATGCTAAGGAGCCTCCAACAACCCAGACAAGTCCTCTCCAAAAATCTCCTTCAAGGAACATATCTCCAAGTCCTTTAGTAATAAAGGCAAATAAAAGTATCCAATAAAACAGAGTAATAAGCTTAGGAGTAACCATTTCATTAAGATAAAACATGTAATGGTTATCAAGCTTTTCTATAGTTAATTTAAAAGCTTTTTTGATGCTCTCTATAACTTCATTATTATTCATTTTTACACCTATAAAATTGTGTCTCTAGTTCTATTATAGTATCAATGGAAAAAATTTTCTAAATTCCTAATTGGTTTTTATTGTAAACAAAAAAA
>LUMP01000457.1_pt1 | contig 13451 bp, 15 predicted proteins | sample 729641 | NCBI WGS metagenome assembly LUMP01 (sample SAMN03860260, study PRJNA289734) | marine metagenome | biome: seawater column; feature: ocean; material: water; isolation source: Red Sea water column Station 12 - depth 47m | place: Saudi Arabia: Red Sea | collected 2011-10-15 | depth 47 m | reverse complement strand
CATCTACAACACTTGGAATAATGAAGATGATGGAGTCCCTCTATACTCGTGCCTAACTTGTACCGCTTGTACAAACGCTTGCCCTCAATTGGTCGATTACGACTCATACGTAGACATCAGAAGAAATCTGATTGTCGGAGGCCCTCCTGCTGCAGAAATACCTCACACCGTTCTACAAGCAGTGCTCGCTGCAGAGGCTGAAGAGGATGCTGATGTTGAATTCATTCCAGTTGAAGAGTATCCAATTGATTCTAGCGTAGGATACTATCCTGGATGCGTTGATTACATCGATCAAGAAATGATCTTCAGTCATGTAAATGAAGGAGAGATGAATCTTGGAGAAACAACTACTGCTGCTTTCACAATTTTCGACGAAATGGGCAAAGATATCACTTATCTTGGACGAGATTTCCTAAAATGCTGTGGTCATGACCAAAAATGGCAGGGTATGACAGAAGTCTTTGAGAAATTGAAGGCTTACAACCAGAAGAAACTGGGAGAAAGTGGAATAGATACACTGGTGACGTCTTGTGCAGAATGTTTCCGTACCTTTGCTATGGATTACGAACTTGATGAAATGAAGGTCATGCACACTACTGAATACCTAATCGAAAATGGATTCGAAATGGATTTAGCTACAAACGAAGATGTAACTGTCACATACCACGACCCTTGTCGTCTGGGACGCCAAATGAACATCTACGATGAACCTAGAGATCTAGTGAAGGCTGTTGATGGAGTCGACCTAGTGGAGATGGAGCACACTGGGGAAGATGCTCTGTGCTGTGGTGTATCTAGCATGATGTCTTGCAACGAAAATAGTCGTGCTCTACGATTACAACGATTCGATGAAGTGAAAGCCACAGGTGCTGAAATCATGCTAACAAGTTGTCCAAAATGTGTCAGCCACTTTGAGTGTCTGAAGTTTGAAGGAGATCCAAGACATGACTTCGAAATACTCGACGTAGTGTCATTCCTTGCCAGACAGATTGAAGCAAAAAGGCAATGATTGCCTTATTTGAATTTGAATTTACAACCGTAGACTTGAGAAGTCAGGGCCGATAGCATAGATTAGAATGACAGGTATTCCAGACCTAGCAGCCCGAAGGGCTCGTGAGCAAAAACGCATTCGGATAATGATGAATGCGATGCGGGCTGAGGAACGCGCCAAGCTAAAGGGCGGCGAAGACGCAGTTGCTTGGGTAAAGGAAGAATTGTGTATTGGATGTGACCAATGTACGATTGTATGTGACGATGATGCCATCGAACTATATGATACTCCATTAGCAAGTCCAATAATGGATGTTGATGTTAACCGTAAGGCAAGGGTTCTCAGAGACCCATGTACAGGATGCAAATTATGCGTGCTTGCTTGTCCAACGGATGCAATTATTATGATAGATAGGTGATTTAATGGCTAAGGAAGATCCGGTAAGGTTTGGTGCAGAATTTGGCCCAAAGAGAACTGAGAATTCCACTGGTGTCTCTCTCTCTACATTCAAAAATTTAGTTTGGATTTCTAATTTAGGAGGGCTTCTTCTTTGTGCTATAGGGCTTGAATTAATTGTAGTTCAGCAACAAGGATACTGGGGGTTAGGCGCAATAGTAGCAGGAGTTATTGTTGCACTATTTCCATCAAATTACGAAATTGTAGGTATGGAAGCAATTCAAGAAGATCTTGTGAATGATTCCGAGAAGCAAAAGAAAGAGGACTTAGATGATTCAGAAAATCGGCAACAATGGTGGAATGAGTCTGAGGAAAATCTCAAGGACTCAAATCAATAGGAATTAGTGTGGCTCAAGACTGGGTGACTTCACCTTTGGGTGCAATAAATTTCGAAGCCAACAAACACGGTTTGGTAAGGATTGGCTGGGGTGAAGTCCTTAGAAAGAATCCTGAAGACCCTACCATAGTAACTACTAGGAAGTGGATTTCTAATTACTTTGAAGGCATTAACAACGACTTACCGATTTTTTCCAAAGAAATGTTCTCACATATTTACGAGACAAAACAAGAATCGGTGAGACGATTACCTATGCTGATCTCGCGACAGCCGCTGGTCATCCAAACGCTAGTAGAGCAGTTGGTTCGGTAATGGCAATGAATCCATGGCCTATTCTCGTGCCTTGTCATAGAGTTGTTCGTGGAGATAGAATTATTGGAAATTACAGTGGTCTCGGGGGGACTGAAACGAAAACTCGTTTATTGATTCACGAAGGTAATCAATTTGATGAAAAAGGCAAATTGGTTTATTGAGGCCAAGGCCCTACATCGTCTAGTACATCTAACAAATCTCCCGTTCTTTGTTTCGGGCCGGATTCAGTAAGATGCATAGCATGGAATATTCTCATCCCAATTGCCATGTCGGGTTGGGCTAGCAATTGTTTGCTCAGAACTCCATATTCACTCGCCCAATCCTCTGCTCGAGTCGAGAGGGAATTGATTATTTCAGAAACTAAGGTTGGGCTCGTTGCAGTTCCTGCTGGTAGTTTTGGCCGTCTAATGATTTCTTTTGGTAAACTCGTCAGGTCTGCAGCAGCCCTCAATGCCATCTTTTCATCGTCATTGGACAAACGCCAAGACAACGGTAATTGATTCGCAAGTTTTGCATGGCTCATACCTAGGAATGGCACCCTTGCTTCTATGGCTTGTGCCATAGAATGTCTATCCCCAAGCCTAAGTTGGAAATTTGACATTTGACCTCTAGTTTGTTCGAATTCCAATGTTTGACTTAGATTTGCAAAATTGTTTTCTGGCATTATGCTTTCTGATGACCATGGCTTGCCAAGACCTCTATCGTCTTCGGAGATATCGACTTTTCCAGATAAATCCATTCTAGAGTTTACAAGATTTGAGTGCGCAGGCAAGTTTCGATATCTCGAGTAACCAGCATGTAGTTCATCTGCACCTTGTCCACAAAGTGCGACTGTAACGTCGCCTTTCATTTGTTGAAAAACAGATTGCCAAAACATCACGGTTATGTCAAGGTCCTCGCCATTCCAAACAAAGTTGGGTAATTCATTCCACATTGTATTTTCATCCATAATGTGGACGTGATGACCTAAGTCCTGGTTTTCTGCCACCATTATTGATGCCTGCAAATCGACATTATCCTCGCTATCTGCAACCGTCCAACATTCAGGTGTAGGTTTGCCTACGGAATCTGCTGCATCATGAGCCAATGCGGCCATTAAACTGGAATCTAAGCCGCCTGAAAGTACAATTCCAACAGGCACATCTGCCATTAGACGATCTTGTATTGAATCACTGAGACTTTGTAATAATCGAGAGGCGCTATTGGAAGGATTCCAATTATCAGATGGATTTACATGAGGTTTCCAGTATCTCGCGACACCAGTCAAGGTTGCTTTTCCTTCTACTATTGACCACGTCTCAATTGTCCCAATCCCTACCGATGTAACCCCTAAGAATAGTGTTGTTTGGTCTAGTGGATATTCGTAAGCCAATCTGACAGCAATAGCAGAAACATCCGGTTTTGCAGAAAATTCTGGGTGACCCCTGAACGCCTTTACTTCCGAGCCAAAGAGTAAGGTGCCGTCAGACAATTTAGTTCGGACTAGTGGCTTAATTCCAAATGGATCTCGGCAGAGAATCAATTCATTTACAGAAGGATCCCAAAGAGAAAATCCCCACATTCCGTCTAATTTTGAAACCCATTCGACATGTCTCTGAGCGGGATTATCACCAGGTGTTCGATTCCAAGAATGGGCTCTATGCAAAGCCAATATCGTCTCCGAATCACCTGCTGTTCGAAATGGATAGTCTTGTATTTCAGATTTAATTTTTTTATGATTGTAAATTTCACCGTTAACCATCAATACACAACCATGATCGCTGTGTATCGGTTGTTGAGAACCATCTAGGTCAATTATTGATAATCTGGCATGTGAAAATGCCACCGAACCATTCGTCTGCTCTACACTTGCTTGGAAATCTCCTGAACCATCTGGACCTCTGTGCCCTATTGCACTCGCCATTGAAATAGCATCTTCGAGGCTACCGTTACCGAGTAAGCCAGCGATGCCGCACATATTGAGACCACGGGGGTGATTACACCATCAAAGTGATGTGGTTGGATAGAAAAAAGTTAGCAATATAATTTCAAACAGGGAAGGCGATGAATATTGCAAAAGACGCTACTGAGGCCAATGCCCAAACAAATAGGTAGAAATTTTGTGAAAGAGGAGACTCTACAATCCCTTCTGACTTCTCTGACTCGGCCATGTCTATCACCCTCTCGCAGACGAAATCGGGTTGTAAATGTGACTCTCAATAAACTAGATTTTTGCAGTTCGGCATCGGGATTCAGAATATCCAATGAACCAATAATAGAGGAATCAGAGGGAATAAAATCATCGTAGCATTATCATCTATCCAACTAACTCTAGGCACTTCACCCGCCACAGTAAGAGGTGCTAGAAATAAAGCCGCAATCAAGGGGGTGGAAAATAAGGCCACAGATGCCATCCAAACAGTATATGATACTAAAAGACCAACGAGAATTGCCGCCTTCATCCCTTTCTTTGCTCTCTTCACCTCACCCATAACTGGATCGACAAAAGTCAAGCCGCAAATCAATGGGATGGTATATTTTCCAGCCTCTAGACCTTCTCCCTCTTGGGGTGCTAAAATCAGTGCAAGGCACACCGCAAAAGCACCCCAACCTAGAGCACTAATTTGGTTTGCCTCGTATTCTCTTTGACCAACGATTATGATTTTCATCTTAACTCGAATTACTTCAATTACTACAAAGAATAACAGAACTGCGATAACAAATTCACGAGGAGTGAGATTCACAAATCCTGCGATTTCATCCCCCCACAGATAGTATGCGAATGGGATAATGCACATTGCAATATGAGTCCCACGACGAAACCAGTGCCCACCTGCTCCACCCACAGAGTGCTTAGCGTGATCGATATCAACCGGAATTTCACTCATCATTCAACCATCCTTACGAATGCTATCTACTGCATCGAGCAAAGTTATACTTCCTTTTTCAAGGGCTTGCAAAATATCATCTAATTCTGGTGAAGTAAGTAGGGCAGAATCCCAAGCCGAAATCAAACGTTCACGAACTCTTAGCCTCTCTCTTTCGGAAGATGTCGTTATGTTTTCGAGTTCATCGACCAATTCTTCTATACCCATTCCTGAATGGGCAGACACCAGTAGAACCTCGGGAGTGAATTCATCCTCTGCAACCGACAATGCTGATTTCACAGCCTTTGCTGCTCTTTCTGCTTCAGGCAAATCTGATTTGTTGATTACAATCAAATCTGCAAGTTCCATAATCCCCGCCTTCTCTGCTTGAATTATATCTCCTCTGTCGGGTCCATCCACTAGCAGAATTCTATCAGCGAATGCTACCACTCTAATCTCTGATTGACCCGCACCTACAGTCTCGATTAGGATATTATCCCAACCACATTCAGATAGGATGTCAACCATAGGTGTCAAGCAATCCATCAATCCACCAGGATGGTTTCTAGTGGCAAGTGAACGTATGAATACTAAATCTGAAGAATCTGCATTTGTCATTCTCATCCTATCTCCAAGAAGAGCACCTCCGCTCCGAGGAGATGATGGATCAACCGCTAGGACTGCTACTGACTCCCCTCGCCCGACCCATACATCAATCATTTTTCCAATAAGAGATGATTTCCCTACACCAGGAGGTCCAGTTATTCCCAAAGATGAGCCAATCCCTCTTTCTATTGGCGAATTATGGCCTTCTTCAACAAGTGTAAGTAGTCTAGAAAGTGAACGACGATTACCAGAGCGAGCTTCAACTAACAAATCCTCTATTTCACTCACCAGTGCCACCCAGCCTCTTCTCCAACCCCAACTGGCTCTCCAGATTGAGAACGTTGTTCGATTGTAGAAAGAAATTCTAGTATTTCTGAAGAGGTTGTGCCTGGACCAAAAATTGCCCTAACCCCCACATCATACAAACTTGCTCGGTCATGCTCAGGAATAATTCCACCTGCAAATACGATTACATCATTCATCTTAGACTGTCTCAATCCTTCACAAACTCTTGGAATTAGTACTGAATGAGCCCCGGAAAGCGATGAAAGTCCAACGGCACCAGCGTCCTCGTCAATAACAATACGAACAATCTCATCAGGGGTTCGACGGAGACCTGTGTAAATCACCTCATGGCCTCCGTCTCGTAGGGCTCTTGCGATTACTTTAGCGCCCCTATCATGGCCATCAAGGCCGGGTTTGGCGACTACTATCCGCATGGTTAAGTCGTTCTTCCGACATCTGTGATACCCTTCAATGAACCGATTGGAACATTTTGCTCCGTATTCTATCATTAGGAATGCTCATGGGCGGCTTTGACTCGTTGTATGCTCATCCATGTCAGGCGTGAAGGAACGTATCGATGACTTGCGCCGCCGCAAGGCACAGGCAGAAGCAGGTGGAGGGCAGAAGCGAATCGCTGCCCAACACGCTCGTGGAAAGATGACTGCTCGAGAAAGAATTGAACAATTATTGGATGACGATTCATTTGTAGAAGTCGATGGATTAGTCGAACATAGATGTCGAGATTTCGACATGGATAGAAATGTCATTCCAGGTGATGGTGTAGTATGTGGGCATGGTACTATTGATGGTAGAACCGTGTATTGTTTTGCTCAAGATTTCACAGTTTATGGTGGTTCATTAGGTGAGATGCATGGACTAAAAATATGCAAAATACTCGACATGGCGCTAAAGACTGGAGCCCCTGTAATTGGATTGAACGACAGCGGTGGGGCTCGAATTCAAGAAGGGGTTGCCAGCCTAGGTTCGTACGCTGAGATATTTTTCCGAAATGTTAGAGCAAGCGGTGTTATACCCCAAATTTCGGTAATTATGGGCCCATGTGCTGGTGGGGCTGTGTACTCACCTGCAATTACCGATTTCGTAGTGATGGTTGACCAGACCGCTCACATGTTCATCACGGGTCCAGAAGTCATCAAGACTGTCACAAATGAAGAAGTTAGCTTCGAAGATTTAGGAGGCGCATCGACCCATGCAACTAGGTCAGGAGTAACTCATTTTACTGCAGATAACGATGATGATGCGCTAGAATTGGTAAGAGACTTAGTTGCAATGTTGCCTCAAAATAATCTTGAGAAGCCTCCGGTAAAGACAACATCAGACCCTCTTGATAGAGAATGTGAAACTCTGGATGAGTTGATTCCAAATGATCCAACTACTCCATATGACATAGTAGATGCAATCGAAGCAACTCTAGATGATGGAGCGTTCTTAGAGGTACAAGCAGACTTTGCCGGAAATATTGTTGTTGGATTCGGAAGACTAGGCGGGCATACCGTTGGGATTGTTGCTAATCAGCCAAAAGTATTAGCAGGCTGCTTGGATATTGATGCCTCGGTAAAAGCAGCTAGATTCGTAAGATTTTGTGATGCATTCAACGTCCCATTGCTAACTTTTGTTGATGTCCCGGGTTTCCTTCCGGGAGCAAGTCAAGAGTGGGGAGGGATTATTCGCCATGGTGCAAAGTTACTCTATGCTTATGCTGAAGCAACAGTTCCAAAATTAACCGTAATTACGCGTAAAGCATACGGTGGGGCTTACGATGTTATGAGTAGTAAACACATTAGAGGCGATTACAATATTGCTTGGCCTTCGGCCCAACTTGCAGTTATGGGCGCTGAAGGTGCTGTGCAGATTATTCATCGGCGCAGAATAGGCTCTGCAGGCGATCCTGAAGGAGAGCGTAAGAGATTAATCGATGATTATGAGGACACATTCGCAAATCCATATCGAGCGGCGTCCCTAGGCTACCTAGATGATGTCATTCAGCCTAGGGAGACTAGGGCTAAACTGACTAAAGCACTGGGTGCCTTATTAGAAAAAGAAGAAATTAGGCCCGCACGTAAACACGGAAACATTCCCTTGTGAGGTATATTATGGCTCGGAAAAAAGACCGATTGCGGGCTGCTGCTATACTGGCAGTGTTGCTAGAGGAAGCAGAGGGGCAGGCATTACAATCCTCTGAAGGTAGAGATGGAGGAGAAGCCTGGTCTCGCGATCACAGAAGGTCTCTAATTGGAAGGAGAAATTTGTTTCGAGCCCGCACCCGAAGAAGTACTACTAGGTGATAACATGAAAAAACGCAAAGTCAAAGTCGACGGTGAGGAGTACGAAGTCGAACTTGAAAAGCAAGAAGGAGTATGGAATGTTACCATTGAAGGAAAGAGTTTCAGCATAGAAATCGAAGGTGGTTCTGTTGGAGACTCAGCAGGTAGTAAACGGAAAAAAAAGGGAAGGGGAAAAAAATCGGGAACTATTTCCTCTACTATACCAGGCAAGATAGTTTCGATAGCGGTTGCAGAAGGTGATAAGGTCGCTGAAGGAGATGTGGTAATGATCTTAGAAGCTATGAAAATGCAAAATGAAATTCAAGCACCCCTGTCTGGCACTGTCACAGCAGTTAACTGCAAACCAGGGGATAGCATCGAGGCAAATTCCCCATTGATTATCATTCAACCCGAAGAACACAAAACTGAGTAGCACCTGAGGAAGACCCATGCCGACCTGCGATTACCCAGAATGCAAAGCCGAGGGGGAAAAAATTAGCCGTCTCTCCCCCGAAGGATTTCTTGTAGCTACTGGGAAAAAGGCCTATTCGTTCCGTGAAGCATATCGTCGCTTTCACTATTGTAAAGAACATCATGATGAATTGATGACTAATGTGTGGAATCGAGTTCGTTCCAAGGATGACAAAGAAGACGACCATGTTGCCCCTACAGCAATTTAGCTTCAAATAAGGCCTAGAGCATCCTCAATTCTGTTTAATTCTGGCCCAGTAGAGCCTGAACCTACCAGTGCATCGGAATCACTTGCCACACATCCGGCACCAACATAAGGCGAACCAAAGCAAACAGTACCTACCATAACAGGAACTTGCATAATTTCAGCAACCTTTTCAGCCTCTTCTGCAGATATATCAGGATGAGCAAGAATTCCCTTGTTATTTGCAACAGTCATCGAACCAACGGTTTCCTGACTTGCGACTTTCGTACGAAGGGTATCAACCTTCAGGACCTCGCCAATCATTTCGGCACCAGGGCCGGGAATGACTGGACTAACTATTGCACCGTGGTCATTGCAAGTGACGAGATTCCCTGCAGCATTTACCCCACTCTCTAGAACTACAATATCTCCGAAACTGGTTAATTCATCAAGATCCGCTTCAGTTGCGATATCTGCTACTGCTAATCCATTCTTGTTTCCACGAACTAGAGAACCTAGCAATGCTGAACCACCGATTAAACATGGATGTAACTCCAAGTCAAATGCAGATTGCAATTCTTCAACAGCCGGCTTATCCAATGATGCAGGATGGAACAAAACATCACCAATGACACTTAGATACACTCCAACTTGAGCGTGTCCAAGTATGTCTCCGGTCGAGATTCCCATAGGCTCACCTGTCTTGTCCTGTATGTATGGCTTCGCCCATAGTGAATGAATGTTGATGCGGGGAGGTGAAAGAGAGTGGCACAGCGACGCAAGTTCCCGTGGGCTCTCGCACCACAGTACAGTAAACGACGCAGGAGGACTTGACTTCCGGGTTCGATATGGGACCGGGTATTACCCCTCCGCTTTGGCCGTGCACAACTCTCCTTCGAATTGGATTGGTGATAGAATCGAAATTACCTATTGGACAGAGGCCCACAAAAAGCGTTAGTGTGGGCGAGTAGAAAGATGGCTCGGGGGGTTAGTGCAGCTGGGCTGAACACCTCGGCGAACCTCGGTGCTTACACCCGCTGTCTATCAAACTCGTCTTCTACGAGTCCCCTGAGATGCCTCGTCTTTCGGATGACTTCGAGCTTAGATGCTTTCAGCTCTTATCCACTGGAGCGTGGCTACCCAGCATTGCCTTGCCAGACAACTGGTAAACTAGTGGCTCCGAGCCCTCGTTCCTCTCGTACTAAAGGGCCCTTCCGATCAGGCATCTTACACGCTTCAACCGCAAAGCAACAAACCTGTCTCACGACGGTCTAAACCCATCTCACGATCCCCTTTAATGGGCGAACAACCCCACCCTTCCCAGCTGCTGCACCAGGAGGTTGGGAAGAGACGACATCGAAGTAGCAAGCCACCAGGTCGATGTGTGCTCTTGCTGGTGACAACTCAATTATCCCCAAGGTAACTTTTCTGTTATCAATCACCCCCAGAAATGAGGTAGATTGGTTCGTTAGGCCGTGCTTTCGCATCTTCAATCGTTATTGGTCCGATTCAAGTCAAGCCAGCTTTTCCCCTTACGGTTAACGGTGGAGACTGAACCACCTAAGCTGACCTTTGGGCACGCTTGTTATGTTTTCGAGCGCGTGGCGCCCCACCCAAACTGCCCACCAAGCGGTGTTCTCATGAAGAGTGAGTACAGTTACACTCCAAGGACGGTGTCTCTATGTTTGATTACTCACGGGACTGGCGTCCCGTGGATTAACATCTCCCGTCTACTCAGCACATGAAGTGCGACTGTACAACGCCAGGCTGCAGTAAAGCTCTATGGGGTCTTCGCTTGCAGGTTGAAGGTACTGGACTGTGCGCCAGTAATGTCAATTTCGCCGGACGTACCGCGGAGACAGTAGGACTCTCGTTAGGCCATTCATGCAAGTCGCCAATTAAGCGACAAGGTATTACGCTACCTTAAGAGGGTCATAGTTACCCCCGCTGTTTACCGGTCCTTCGTTAGGTTGAAACCCAATTTCAGATACCGGCACTGAGCAGGATTCACCGACTATACACATCCTTTCGAACTAGCAGTCGGCTATGTTTTTATTAAACAGTCGGAGTCCTCTAGTCACTGCGACCAGCTCTCCTCAGAGCTGGCACCCCTTCTCCCGAAGTTACGGGGCGATTTTGCCGAGTTCCTTCGCGGTACTTTACCCGTCACACCTTAGGCTACTCACCTTGGGTACCTGTGTCAGTTCTCGGTACGGTCATCTCTGCGGCTTTTCACGGGACCAGGGCATAATCCGTCTTTCGCTCACGTCTTCTCGATCTTCTCACCATGACGGTTCTCCGATCGGTTATCGAACGCTTCGACATCCCATGACAGGAATGCACGAACTAGCCCGAGCCGTCACCATATTTTGTAGAGGGGCATACGAATATTAACGCATTTCCCATTCGGACATTTCGGTTAAGAATGCCCTTAGGACCGGCTAACCCTCGGCTGAAAAACATTGCCGAGGAACCCTTACCCCTTCGGTGGTATGGATTCTCACCATACTATGCTGCTACTCTTCCCTAGATTCTCATATGTACACGGTCCACGAGACCTTACGACCTCGCTTCTACCCGAGCACATCGCCGCGCTACCTCATCTTCTTTCGAAGGATCAGTGTATCGGTGACCAGTTTGAGCCCCGTCCATTTTCCGGGCCCGCAAGCTTGACCAGTGATCTGTTACGAACTCTTTCAAGGATGGCTGCTTCTAAGCCCACCTTCTGGTTGTCTTCGACCACGGACGCCGTTTCTGATTAACACTTAACTGGTACTTTGGGACCTTAACACTGAGCTGGTTTATTCACCTTTCGTCACGGTAGCTTACCCACCGTGGCTCACTCCCCGCTTCTACGGCGATAACAACTTCGGAGTTTGACAGCGTACCGAGGGATTGCTCCCCCTAAATACCCAATCAGTGCTCTACATCATTATCTACCTCAACGGAGATCTACCTGCGAGTAGTCTCGCGCGGAACCTGCTATTGCCCATCTCGATTGGACTTTCACCCCTATACCCAGCTCGTCCGAGCGATTTGCAGATCAGCAACGGTTCGATCCTCCACCCAGCTTTCACCGGGCTTCAATCTGGCCAGGAATAGATCGACGGGCTTCAGGTCTCCCACCATTGACTTCGGACGAGCACATCCCGTCCCTGACCGCATAAGCGGCTGCGGACTTGTCGGTTTCCCTACGGCTTCGCAGATCAACTGCTTAACCTCGCCAATGATCAGAACTCCCAGGGGCATTTTTCGAAACGCACGAATACACGCTGCTCATATCTTCGCTTTCACGCATATTCAGCCTGTTCCCGACTGGTTTCAGGTTCTTTTCACATCCCGCCAAGGATACTTTTCAGCTTTCGATCACTCTACTTGTCAACTATCGGTCTAGAGTAGTATTTAGGATTGGAGGTTTCTGCCCCCCATATTCACGAGCGATATCCAACGCACGCTACTCAGGAATCTGTCACAAAGCCATATCATTTGCATGTACGGGGCTTTCACCCTCTATGGCACGCCATTCCAGGCGATTTCCACTTCCATGATTTAGGCTGAGACAGTCCATACCCCACATCTCTCCAAGGTTTCCCAAGGAGATTCGGTTTGTCCGATTCCGTTTTCATTCGCCACTACTTACGGAATCTCGTTTGATTTCTTTTCCTCCCCCTACTGAGATGCTTCAGTTCGGGGGGTTCCCTTTCCTGTTGAGGAATGGCGCATAGCGCCAGGAGGTCCCATTCGGCAATTCGCGGATCCAAGAGATTCATGCCTCTCCCCGCGACTTTTCGCAGCTTGTCACGACCTTCTTCGGCTCTCTAGCCGAGCCATCCCCCAGTCGGGTTGTAGCATTTTTGATTTCTACATACCCACTATAACACATTTATTTTGTGAGGACTGAACACTTGTTCAGTCGTCTCCTCTGGTGTCCAGGCATATCGATTCTATCTGGTCTCTCAGAACACTCCGTCTCCCCGCAGGGCGGAGCGTTCTCGACCACTTCCCCCTGTATGTGCCCATACAAGGGTGCACCAAAAGCAGGCGTGCGACCTACCTTCCGTATATGAACGATGCGGGTCATCCCGATGGGGGTCAGAACGCGTTATAGAGAGCCGAAAAGACTCACTTCTCAGGGCCATCAAAAATATGAATATATTCTAATCCAAAAGGAAGGATACTATTTTCTTGCACGGGCGGCTTAGCCGGAGATATTTCAGAGCCTTGAGAAGGCAGATGTTCGATTCCAAATGGCAAATCTGGTTGTAGCATATTCGAATCCCCACCAAGGCCAAACGGCAAGTCCACAGAACCTTCAGAACCCTGAGGATTGGGGGATTGAACCTCTACCTTTTCTTCACTACCACAAAGGCTGCAAATTCCCGATTCATTCAGAACCATAAGGCAGACCGAGCAGGTTTGCATAGTTGATGTAGAGGATAATGAGGTTTGATAGTATCGTACTGATTGATCAATAATCATTCCAATTCAAAGTCAGGTGGACTACTTGGAGCCGGGCCATATATCATCGGAGTTAAAGAAACTGAGACCAACATCATCCCTGCTATAATCGCCATAGGAATTACATCATTGGACCATTCTATTGCGTACCTAACTACACAATAAGCAGTGGCTAGTGTTACAGTTAGTATCATGATTGGGAATCCGGTCTTGAAGAATC
>LUMP01000445.1_pt1 | contig 13457 bp, 18 predicted proteins | sample 729641 | NCBI WGS metagenome assembly LUMP01 (sample SAMN03860260, study PRJNA289734) | marine metagenome | biome: seawater column; feature: ocean; material: water; isolation source: Red Sea water column Station 12 - depth 47m | place: Saudi Arabia: Red Sea | collected 2011-10-15 | depth 47 m | reverse complement strand
AGTTCCTATAGGATCGGAAATTTCAACTTGATTAAGTTCTAGTGGTTTATCAGGTTCAATAATTTGTGCTGCTTTCACAAAAAGAATTCATTATTTTGCAATATAAGAGTTGACTGGAAGTAAGAAAAAAGTAGAGTAATTAGATATTATGGAATAATAAGATAGTCAATTTGTGAGTGAATCTCAAACACCAAACAGTATTTCTCAAGAACCAGTAAACATCTTATTCAGTCCATCATCGGTTATAAAAAAAGATGTTTGGGAAATAGATCTTATTCAAATTTTGAATTTACTAATCAAGATTCTTGAAAGAACTGGAAAAAAAGATCTTAAAGTTGCAGGAATGGCAGCATTATCATCATCACTAATTTACAGAATGAAAGTAGAAAGTATTTTTGCGTTGCAAAGAGCAGCTATGGAGAAAAAACCAACCACACAAAGAACTGATGTAGATATAGAATTAATCGACATTCCATATAGACATGAATCAACATACCCAGTTTCATTAGATGACTTGTTAGGATTATTACAAAATCTTATCGGCACTATTGCAAATCCACAATCACGAAGAAATAAAAAATTAGATATCGAACCAATTGAAGCACCAGATTTTCAAGAATATTTTATTTCATTAGAAAGTATTATTGGAAAATATGAAGAATTGATAATGAAAAAAATTGCTAGTAAAGGATTTGGATTACTACAAGAAATTATTGCAGATTTAGATCAAGTAGATTCCATCAGATGTTTCTTTGCAGCACTATTTTTAGCAAGAGACCAGAAAGTAGATTTAGAACAACAAAACGATGACATCAAAATTATACTAATGGATATTCAGCCAGAAGAAAAATGAATGAATGTTTAATGGAATTTAGAATAGGAGATAGACAACATGGCAAGAGTTGAAAATTTAACTGAAGCAACTGCAAGAATTGAGGCAGCTCTGTATTCAGCAGGAAGGCCTTTGAGAATTGAAGACATAATTAGAGCGTCAGGCACAGAATCAAGAACAAAAACTTTAGAATTACTACAAACAATTATGAAAAAAACAAAAACAGCATTCAAAGCATTAGAAATTGTAATTTTACCAGATGGAACATATGTAATGCAATTAAAACCAGAATACAGTTCTACAGTTAAAAGATATGCATCAAAACCTGTTTTACCAAATGCAACATTAAAGACATTATCATATATTGCATACATGCAACCAATTGCATCAAAACAACTTGTAGAAACTAGAGGTTCAGGAGTTTATGCACATCTCAAAGAATTAAGACAGTTGGATTACATCACACATCAAAATGTAGGAAGATTGAAAATTTATACAACTACTGAAAAATTTCAGAAATATTTTGGAATTAAAGGAGACGTTGAAGATCTAAAATCAAGATTATTTTCAAAAGTGAGAAAAACCGCAAGTAGAGGAGAGACAAACAATTCTCCACAAATCACAACAGAAACTAAATAGAATTATTTTTGATTTAAGGCTAATTTATGGCGTTTTGTATAAATTAGAGTAATTCAACTAATTTTTTGTGAGAAAATCAGTAGAAAATTTAGCAACCAGTAAAACAACTGGAGGAAAAAGAAGTCCACTTAGAATTAGAAGAAAGTATGAAACTGATAGATATCCAAATGAAGCAGTTAATGGTGCTCAAGTAACAGTAACTAGAAGAGTAAGAGGAAACAATAACAAAGTAGCTTTAAAATCAATTGATTTTGTTAATTTAGCAAAAGGAGATTCTAAAGTAATTAAAACAAAAATTCTCAAAGTTTTAGATAATACAACAAACAATGATTATAGAAGAAGAGGAATAATTAGCAAGGGTGCAATTCTTGAAACACAAGAAGGCAAATGCAAAGTTGTTTCTAAACCAGGACAAACAGGAATAGCTAACGCAGTTTTACTAAAGGAATAAAATGAAAGATTACGAGCACGTCGTAATCTGGTTGGATTATTTTAATAAAAATTTAAAAAAATCTAAAGGTAGAAGATTAGGATTAGAGAAATGTGTTTTTGATCCTTCTTTAAAAGAACTAATGGATGCAACAAAGGCAGCTGGTTATGAAATTACAGAATCTGAAGAAAAAGTAAGATTTCCAAGAAGACCATTTGTAAGGTCAGGCTATGTAGTGTTACCAAAAGGATCCTCTAAGACAATAATTCTTAACAAAATTTCACAAAAGCTTGTTTCAAAAAGAGCCAAGCAAACAAAATAAAATGAATTCTAGCTTTTAGCTAAAGTAAAGTTGACAGAAGTCTATGATAGTGTAAGCATTTTTAGTATTGTTAATTGCAGGAGGTAGGCGAAATAATGCACCTAGCCGGTAGTGGCAGGGTAATCGTTCAACTTTCAAAAGAATTAGTTGAAGGACAAATACTCTGTGACAACAAAGGAACTAGAGTTGCAAAAGTAATGGAACTAATTGGTCCAATAAAAAGGCCGTTTGCATCAGCAACGCCCTTAACAAATAGTATCAACAAATTTGTTGGAAAACGAGTTTTCATTTCTGACCAAACTACTGCAAATAAACCAAAAAAATTTAGGAGAAAAAGAAGATGAACGTATTACAAACCGAAAACTGTCCAGAATGCAAATCATCACTAATTGATGATATGCAAAATGGCGAAATAATCTGCTCTGGTTGTGGTGTAGTTGTCGATGACCAGATTACAGATAGCGGTCCAGAAACAATAAGTTCGAATCTCGAAGACAAAATGAAGCTTGCAAGAGCAACAGGACAAACAACCTATTCTCAACATGATTTGGGAATAACAACTGAGATTTCAATTAGTGCAAAAGACTTCAGTGGAAAAAGAATCAATCACGAAGTTGCAAACCAAATGAATCATCTCAGAAAATGGCAACAAAGAGTAAGAGTTTCAACACCAAAAGAAAGACGACTTGCAAATGTTTTAGCAAAAATGGGTGAAACATGCGAATCACTTAATCTTTCAAAGAATGTGTTAGAAACAACTTCAATGATTTATAGAAATTTAGATGGACATATGGATGTCAAAGGAAAGTCTGTAGCTTGTATCACAGCAGCAACAATCTACATGGCTTGCAAACAATGTGACGTCGTAAGATCATTAGAAGAAATTTGTCGAGAAATTGTCCCAGCAAAAGATGTTAAATCAAAAACAAAGCTTGCAGCAAGATACTACAGAACCATGGTAATGGAAATGGGAGCAATTAAGGCTCCAGTATTAACCATGGACAAATACATCTCAAAGATAGCAAACATGACACAAACTGAGGTTAGAGTAGAAAGACTAGCCTTAGAAATTGCAGAAAAGACAAAAGACAACAGTGTTTCAGATGGAAAATCTCCAAATGGAATTGCTGCAGCATATCTTTATGTCTCATCAGTATTACTTGGACAAAATGTTCTACAAAGAGACGTTTCAAGTATTGCAGGTGTAACAGAAGTCACTATCAGAAATAGATGTAAAGAGATTCTAACAAATCACAAACTCAAAATTACTTTGAGACCTTCTCTGGCCAAAAATTAACACCCCCCCCCCTTTTCATTTTATTAAAAATACCCGTTAGGATTAGCTAAATTTCGTCGGTATTATATAGAGAATCAAAATCATTTCAAATATGGCTGTATTAGAAATCAGAGATCTACACGTATCTAGAGAAGGTAAAGAAATTCTCAAAGGAGTGAATCTAAAAACAGGTCCTGGAGAAGTACATGCAATTATGGGACCAAACGGTTCTGGAAAAAGTACATTATCTTACACATTATTAGCACATCCAAAATACGAAGTAACAAAAGGAGATATTCTGTTAGACGGTGAAAGTATTTTAGATTTAACAGCAGATGAGAGAGCAAAAAAAGGATTATTCTTAGCATTTCAATATCCAACTGAAGTTTCAGGAGTAGGATTTTCACATTTCTTAAGAACAGCATACAATTCACTTAGTAAAGCAATGGAAGGAGATGATAGAGAAGTATTCATCACAGTTAGAGAATTCCAAAAATACCTTAAAGAGAATTTAGAAAAAGTTGGATTAAGAGAAGAATTTCTTTCCAGATATCTTAATGAAGGATTTTCAGGAGGAGAGAAAAAACGTGCAGAAGTTTTACAAATGGCTGTGTTAAAACCAAAAATTTCAATTTTAGATGAACCTGATTCAGGATTAGACATAGATGCAGTTCAATCAGTAGCTCAAGCAATTAGTAAAGTATCAACAAAAGATGCAACAGTAATCATCATTACTCACTATGCTAGAATTTTGAAATTCCTAGACAAATTAGATTATGTTCATGTATTTGCACAAGGTAAAGTACTTGAAACAGGAGATGCATCTCTTGCAGATAAACTAGAAGCCGAAGGTTATGAATGGGCTTTAGAAAAAACTGCATAATTAGAATTTAAAATCATGTCAGAAAATAGTGAACAATATTTTTTCAATTTTTCATTTTTCAAAGTAGACCCAAAATGGAGATGGATGGCAGATTTAGCTAAAGAAGAATCAGCTAAAGAAGTAGAAAATATCATAAGCAATTCAGGGATTATGTTTAGATCATATTCAAATTTAGGATTAAGAGATGATGCAGATTTTTTATTTTGGTTTGCAGCTAAAACAGTAGAAGAAATTCAGAATGTAATTGAAAAATTATACAAAACAGTATTTGGAAAATATATTATTTCATCAATGACATATTTGTCATGTACTAGACCATCACTTTACGTAAAAGATCAAAAGACATTAGGTTTCATGACAGGAAATAATCCAAAAAAACACGTAATTGTTTATCCATTCACAAAAACAAGAGAATGGTATCTATTACCAAAAGAAAAGCGTCAAGAAATAATGGATGAACATATAGAAGTGAGTAGAAAATACCCACAAATAGTACTCAATACAACTTATTCATTTGGAATACATGATGAAGATTTCATGTTAGCATTTGAAGTAGATGACATTAGAGATTTCCAAGATTTAATCATGGATTTAAGAGAAACACAGGTTTCAACATACGTAAAAAACGATATTCCAATGATCGTGTGTGTAAAAAAAGACATTATTCCATTAATCACTAGTTTGGGATAGATATCAAAATAAAATATTGTAGATGAAAATCTTGGATAAACATAAATGATGAAATTTCAAATAAATAATCAAATCGAAAGGAGAAAAAATTGAATTACAATAAGCTTGGAAAAACAGACATCAAAGTATCAGAATTAGGATTTGGTGCTTGGTCAATTGCATTAGATTGGTGGGGAAAGAAAATTGAAGAAGACGAAGCAAAAAGAATGCTAAAAAAGGCATATGATTTAGGAATCAATTTTTTTGAAACTGGAGACATGTATGGAAAAGGAAAAAGTGAAAAACTGATTGGAGAAGTATTCAAAGATATGCGAGACGAAGTAGTATTATCAACAAAATATGGTTATGATTTCTCTGAAGTAGAGCAAATTGGACATTCAGAATTACCTCAAAAATTTGATGAAGATTTTACTAGAAAAGCATTAAGAAATAGTTTAGAAAGATTACAAACAGATCATTTAGACATGTATGGATTACATAATCCAAAACTCAACCACATCAGAGATGATTCTATTTTTAATGTACTAGATAGTTTTGTTAAAGACGAATCAATTAGCACATATCAAGTTGCATTAGGTCCTGCAATAGGATGGACACAAGAAGGCTTAGAAGCAATGGATAGACCAAATGTTAGTGCAGTACAAACTGTATACAATATTTTAGAACAAACTCCAGGAAATGAACTAATGAAAAAAGCACAAGAAAAAGAAGTAGGAATCTTAGTTAGAGTTCCAGAAGCATCAGGAATTCTTACTGGAAAAGTTAATGCAGAAACTAAAATTGATGAAAAAGACCACCGTTCTGTTAGAAAAGGTGAATGGATTAAGGCCTCACTAGAAAAAGTTGAAAAATTAAAACCAATTGCAGAAAGAAATGATTTAACAATTACAGAATTATCAATGAAATTCATTATGTCAAAGAAAGGATTTGCATCAGTTTTTCCAACAGTAGTAAGTGAAGAAGAAATTGTAAATTATGTTGATATGACAAAAGGAGCATACATTTCAACTTCAGATATGAAAGAAATTGAAGAATTGTACAATACATGGCCATCTTATGAGTTAAAAGCAACTCCTCAGACAAGTTAATAATCAAATGAGCAATTCAATCGATTTAAAAAAAACTATTGAAATTATTGAAAAAATGAAACTTGCCAAAATTGGCGATTACGGTAAATGGGAAAAAATAATTAAAAAAATTAACAAAAAGCAAGTACTAAATCCTGAAGAATTAGAATATTATTCAAATTTAACACGAATTTACAAAAATTCAAGCATTACAAGCAGAACAAAAATTTATCATACAAAATTATCACCAGAAGATGAAAAACCACCATGTAAAGAATGTGGGGAAGATTCGCTATTCTATTGTAACATGAATGATCAATATTTTTGCAACATACATGTTGTAGGACATGATAAAAATGAAATTTAAGAAGTAGCGACGTCTTCTAAACTAAAGGAATTCTCAACAAAATATTCAACGCGAGTTTTTTTGAATTCACGTGAACTAAATAAAATTCTAAATTCATCAACATGAATTTGATCTTGAATAGTTTTAGCCACCTCATTTGCCTCATCGTGAGTTTTACAATGAATCATTGAAAATACGTTATATGGCCAGTCATCATAAGTAGGACGTTCATAACAATGACTAACTTGTGGAAATGAACCCAATGTTTCACCAACTGAAGTAATTCTATCTTCAGGAACTTTCCATACTATCATACCATTTGCAGTAAATCCAACTTGACGATGTCTTAGAATTGCAGCAAATCTTCTTAGAACACCAATACTCTCATAATGTTTCATTTTTTCAAATAATTCATCCTCAGTAATTCCCAGATTATTTGCTGCTTTTACAAATGGTTCATCGATAATTTCCATATCCTTTTGTAATTCACGAATAAAATTTTTATCATCTTCTGTTGGTTCAAATTTTACATTTTTGATTTCTTTTTTTTCTTCAGTTGGTGCAACCTCATGTTTTTTCTCATCTACCATGTCGAGTTTAACTCCAATTTTGAATAATTGTAATGTTGGAAGCATTCTAACTTTTTTAATTCCTTTTAGTACATTGAATTTTTCAAGTTCAGTTTTCAAATCAGCTCCAGGTGGAACTGCTAAAGTAAACCAAAGATTGAATTGATGGTCGCGTTCATAATTATGACTAACACCAGGATGGCGATTAATTTGAGAAGCTACATAGTCTAATTTTTCATGTTCAATTTCCATAGCAACTAATGAACTAGTATAACCTAGTTTTCGCGTATCAAAGATTGCACTAAGTTGTCTCAAAACTCCAATTTCTTTTAGATGATTTAATTTTTCTTTAATAATTTCTGGAGTAGTATCAAATTTTTTAGCGATAGCGTCAAAAGGTCTAGTTACTAGTGGGAAAGTCCATTGAATTTCATTTAGAAGTTCCTTATCAGATTCGCCTAAAGAAGACAATATCTGAGATACCTGGCAATTCAATTAAAAATGTAGCTAGTTGTAATAAAATTAGTTTTAATACATAAATAGAAACTGGGATGTTTGGGATCGATGATAATTAATCTAAATCTAGAAAATAAAAAGATCATCATTATAGGGGGCGGAAATGAAGCAGAAAAAAGAATTAAATCGGTATTAAATGAAAAATGTGAAATTTTAGTTATTAGTGATTCTATAAACAAACAGATTTCAAATTGGGTTAAAGCAAAAAAAATCAAAGTAAAAAAACAGAAAATTGAAAGTACAAAATTTATTTCAGAATTAAAACCAGACTTAATTATTACAACCACAACTGACAAAAAAATTAATCAAAAAATAATCACATCTGCAAAAAAGAGAAAAATAATCGTTTATAGTTCAGATAATCCAGAAGGTCTAAAAAGATTAAATCGAAAACAGAAAAAGCACTAAAAAAAGTTATTTTGAAAGAAGATATTGCTCAAATAAAAATTCAAAAGATCTCAAGAAAACTTGCTAAAGAGCTCATTTCAACTCAATTTGAACGTAAAAAGTGCTTGAGTAATATCATGAATGACAATCGCATTGATCAGTTAATAAAAGACAATCAGGTAAAAAAAGCTGAAAAGCGGGCAATAGAGTTAATAAAAAAATGGAAATGAATCAAAAAATCATTAATGCACGTGTAACATTTCGTAATTCACCAATCCATATTTTAGAAAAATTTACGATCAAAGACATAGACAATGCATATCAACAATTCAAAAAACATTCAGAATTAGACGAATGTGTTATTATTCAAACATGTAACAGAATAGAATTATTTGGAAAATCAAAAACAGATAATTCAGAAAAAATTAAAAAAACTTGGGCCAGTATTGCAGGACTAGATGAGGAGACATTTGAAGAAAATATAGAATTTGTTGAAAACCATGATGCTATGCATCATTTGTTAAAACTGACATCAGGTTTAGATTCAATGGTACTTGGTGAAGAACAAATTTTAGGTCAAATAAAAAATTCAATTACTTCAGCTAGAGAATCAAAAGCATCAGGTCAACATCTCAACACATTATTTGATAAAGCAATTAGAATGGGTACAAGAATTAGAAATTCTAGTGGAATTGGAAAAGGTGGAATTTCAGTTGGTTCTATGGCAGTAAAACTGGCAGAAGAAAATATTGATGAATTGAAAACAAAACAAGTTTTACTAATTGGAACAGGTGAAGTATCTACTCTTGTTGCAAAATCACTGCAAAGAAGAGGATATTCTTTTAATGTTACAAGCAGAACATTAGGAAGGTCAGAGACATTTTGTGAAACTATGGGAGGTAATCCAATTAAATTTGAAGAAATACTTTCTGGATTTGATAAATATGATGTAATATTTGTTGCAACCACAGCTCCATACTTTTTGGTTACTGAAGAAAGAATCATGAATGCAATGAAAAATAAAAACAACGGAATGATGATACTAGATTTATCAAATCCAAGAACTGTTGATGAAAAAGTAGCAATTATCAAAGGTGTCAAATTGATGAATTTGGATCAAATTGCTGAAATGGTTGAAAAAAACATGAATGCTAGATTAAACAAGGTAAAAACCGTTGAAAATATAATTAGAGAAGAAATCTCAGTATTAGAGGCTTCAATGAAAAGATTAGATGCAGAACCACTTGTAACAGATGTATTCAAAAATATAGAGAATCTCAGAGAAAAAGAATTACAAAAAGCATTACAAATGCTAGATGAAAAAGATGAGAAAAAAATCAAAATTATTGAAGAATTGACAAAAGCTGTAGTTGAAAGCATAGTATCAACTCCAATGAACAATATTAGAAAAGCATCAGAGCAAGGACAGCCAGATGTATTAGAATTAGCAACTAGACTTTTTGACTATAAAAAACAAAATCAGGCTGACTAGGATTATATTTTAGCCAGAATTAATTTCAGATATGTCATTTCCAACTAAACGTCTCAGAAGATTACGAATTTCAGAAAAAATGAGAGAATTAGTTCAAGAAACAACATTAACACCAAAAGATTTCATTTGTCCAGTATTTGTTCAAGAGGATCTCAAAAGTAGAATTAAAGTAGAATCAATGTCAGAAATTGAGAGATTACCATTAGAAGAAGTAAATCAAGAAGTTAGAGAAATAATCAATTTAGGAATCCCTGCAATTATGTTATTTGGAATTCCAACACAAAAAGATGAAGCAGGAAGCTCAGCATTTGATGATGAAGGAATTGTTCAAAAAGCAATTACTCAGATAAGAAAAGAGTTTGGAGATAAAATTGTAATTATGGCAGATGTTTGTTTATGTCAATTTACATCCACAGGTCATTGTGGAATCATCCATGGTGATAAAATAGATAACGATGTCAGTTTAGAAACACTTGCAAAAATTGCTGTTAGTCTAGCTAAGGCAGGGGTAGATACAGTTTCACCATCAGCAATGATGGATGGACAAGTTGCTGCAATTAGAAAAGCATTGGACAATGAGGGATTTACAGATGTTTCAATAATGTCACACTCAGCAAAACATCGTTCAAACTTTTATTCACCATTTAGGGATGCTGCAGAATGTGCACCAAAATTTGGAGATAGAAAAACGTACCAAGTTCCTTTTACAAATGCAAGAGAAGCAATGATGGAAGTAGAAACGGACATTGATGAAGGGGTAGACATAGTAATGATCAAACCAGCATTATCATATTTGGATTTAATTGCAGAAACCAGAAGAAAATACAACGTACCAGTATCAGCTTATAGTGTTTCAGGAGAATATGCATTAGTCAAAGCAGCATCACAATTAGGATATGTAAATGAAAAAGACATTACATTAGAAATTCTTCATTCAATTAAAAGAGCAGGAGCAGATATGATAGTAACGTATTTTGCAAAATCAGCCTCAAGATTCCTACAAGAATCATGAGAAACGATGAACGTTTTGAAATAGAAAGAGCCTTTGACTTATTGCCACATGTTGTTGGTGCAAGTTGGACAGCAGTATGGTTTCGAATGCAAGGAATCAAAAAACCAACAAGAGAAGAATTTAGAGAAAAAACTTTAGAATATCTAAAAATGATGGAACCAATTTTTGAAATTTATCCAAAAGAAGAAGATTTTGAGGCAATTAGAAAATACATTGAATTTAGAAAAAAACAAGAATATGAAAAAATTATTTCTGGAGAAAATAAAGAAATTGAAAAAAGATATGAAAGATACGTCGATTATGGTTAAATTTCACTTTTAAATTGTTGTAGAAAAATTTTCAAAACTTTAGTTCTTTTTTTAGCTTCAATTTTACCAGATTTCGTATTCATCAAGGACTCTAATTTTAATAATTTATTAAAAAAATGATCAATTGCCCAAAGATTATCATCAGGAGTTCTTTCATCACAAAAAGGATCATCAATTTTGTAAAATGGTCGATTCAAAGAACCACTAGTAGCAAAAACTCTTGCAATTCCTATTGCACCTAAAGCATCTAGTCTATCTGCATCCTGTAAAATTTGCCCTTCAATAGTTCTAGGAATTTTATTTTGAGAAAAACTATGGTCTTCAATTGCATCAGAAATAATAGAAATGTCTTCATTTGAAAAATTATATTTTTTTAAGATAGATTTTGATTTTTTGGCACTCTCAATTGAAGAGAATTTTGAAAGTTTACTGGATTTTGGATACGAGACAATATCATGTAACAAGGCTGCAGCAAGAACTAATTTTTGGTTTGCCTTCTCTTTTTTAGCAATTTTTTCTGCGTTGTGATAAACTCTCATAATATGTTCAAAATCATGAGCAGGATCATTATCCATTATTCCAATCACTTCATTTTTTATCAATTCTAATTCTTTCATTTACAATCTCCAAATTTTTGGTTTAACAAATTTAATTTTTCTTTGAGTGATTAAGACAGTCCAATTGATACAGGCAAATAAAACAATTAACCCAATACCAGCACCGTCAATTAATAAAATTCCAATTAGACGATCTTCAAAGATTTCCAAGAATGGTCTTAATACAGCATTTCCAAAATAGATCATTACAATATAAGAAATAGTTCTACCAAACCAAAATCCAATGTAGATACCAATACTTTTTGCACGCATTAATCCATAAGTTATGAATAAAATATTACTGGGTAGTGGAGTTGCACCAAACAAAAATGATGCTAGTAAATACCCATACTTTTTTTTATTTAGATAATCTCCAATAATATCTAAATTTGATTTTTGTTCTTTACCAACAAATTTTCTAAACAATCCACTAATTCTTTTCAAAAAAAATCTGCCAATCGTTGCACCAGTTGCACCAACTGCTGCAAGAAGTACAATATTCAAAGTTGGATCAAGAAGATAGAACGATGTCAAAACAATCCAACTAGGCGGCATCAAGATAGGAGATGCGTTTACACCAATCAAAACAAGAAAAATTCCAAAATAAGAATACTCTGCAAATAGTTCAAAAATATCCATTTTCTTCAATATCTATACCAGTATTTTGTTTCTAAACCCTTGGATCTAGATTTAGTCAGTAAATAATTGGATAAATTTTAAAAAATATCAAAAATTTTCATATTTTGACAAACAATGATCATGTTTTACAAGAAATAGGATCAATCATGCAATATCTTTATAAGCAATTTGTGAGTTTATATAAGCATGTCAGAAGTTGTTTGGAAATGCTTTAGATGTAATCTAACTTTCAAAGATAACGAATTAGCAGACATGCACAAGAGCATATCAAATCATTCAGTCACAAAAATTAAGACAATTGTTGCATAATTTTTAAAATTTTAGATAAATTATAGTGCAGAGGGTGGGATTTGAACCCACGAACTCCTAAGAGAAGGGATTTCCTATATTATAGAGATCTTGAGTCCCTCTCGGTTGACCGGGCTTCGATACCTCTGCAACGGTACTAGATTTTTCCGATATTTCTCAATTGCTATTTGACAATCTGATCTATAATTTTACAAATTTTTTAACAAAGCTTATAATCGAAAAGGTTATTGAAAATCACATGTCAGAATCAATACCAATTTCCGAAGCAAAAAAAATGCGAAGCGGAGTTAATGTTGAAGCCGAAGTTATTGGCAAAGGAGAACCAAGAACTGTTAATCTTAAAACAGGAGGAACAGTTGATGTCTGCGATGCAACAATAGCTAACGGAGACGGAACAGAAGAAAATCAAATGAAACTTACATTGTGGGGAGACGACATTAAAGCTGTTAATGTCGGTGACAAAGTTGTCATTGAAAACGGATACACAAATGAGTTTAGAGGAGAAGTATCTTTAACCAAAGGAAAATTTGGTAAGATGACTGTTAATCCTTAGAAATTTTTTTTATTTTTAAAATTATTTTTTAGATCAAATAAAATTAGTATTATTCCAACTATGATAACAATAATTCCAATAATTAATAAAATTCCAGAAACAATCAAAGGAACAATCATTTCAGCAATAGGGGAATTGGGATTTGTAAGAGATTCAGAATTTTCAGGATCTTCGGCAAACATTATCACAAACTCCACATCTCCAAAACCAATGTTTTCAATTTCAAAATTTAATGTGTCAGATTGTTCAACAAAAACTGTTTCAAAATAAACAGAATCAGATTGAATATATTCACCATAAGAATCTCCAAAAATGTTTGAAATTTTTACAGATAATTCATCACCATTTTGATAATTTAAGATTTGAATTCCCCATAACAAAGGAATATCAGAATCATAGGTACTGAAAGATGTGTAAATTACATTTCCAGGCATGATTTTAAAGGGTTCAGAAACATGATCAAACATATCTTCAAAGAGAGAAGATATCAAAAAGGATTCAGATTTTGGAAGTTCTGATGGAACAGATGACACAGCAACAATTAATGAAATCAATATCAAAGAAAAACCAAGAAACGAAACTAGAGGTCCA
>LUMP01000366.1_pt1 | contig 13491 bp, 12 predicted proteins | sample 729641 | NCBI WGS metagenome assembly LUMP01 (sample SAMN03860260, study PRJNA289734) | marine metagenome | biome: seawater column; feature: ocean; material: water; isolation source: Red Sea water column Station 12 - depth 47m | place: Saudi Arabia: Red Sea | collected 2011-10-15 | depth 47 m | reverse complement strand
AATTTAGTATTTAACAAAACACATCCCAAGAGAGATGAAATGGTTGAAATATTAAAACAAATGACTTATCCAATGGTCCCTAATGGCTTAAAACAATAACTTAAAAAGTATTTAGTTAATTTTTTTCTGTAACTTAATGTTATAAACAACTAACATTTTGAAACTTAAATACTCAATTCACAATAAAAACGAGAGGAAAAGTTTTTATGCGAAACGTAAAAACACTCCATATCTTGGTGATGATTGGCATTATCATGATGAGTATGAGCTATATTTTCCAATTTCTGGGTCTGGTGTAAGAATTGTTGGAGATAGTATGGAATATTACAGTTCTAATGAATTAGTCATGTGTGGTAGTAATCTTCCTCATTTGTTTAAAACCAAGTCTGATTATGATAATCATGATAGAGTAGTGGTTAAATTTAGTAAAGCTTTAATTTGGCAGATTATTGAAAATGTTCCTGAGTTTAACAAAATTCAACAATTATTAAAAAAATCTTCAAGAGGAATTTTATTTCCTGAATCAAAATCATATGCATTAGTTAATGATTTTATTTCATTATCTCAAGCTTCAGGCGCAGATCGGTTAATTCAGCTTTTAGAAATTTTAAATAAAATTTCTAAAATTGAAGATATCAGAATGTTAACATCTGATAGTTATAAGTATGTTGTTGAAAATAAAAAAGAAGACAGACTTCAAAGAGTAATAAATTTTATTATTGAAAATTTTGACAGAGAAATCTCTTTAAAAGAGTTAGCAGATATTTCATACATGACTACCAATTCTTTTTGTAGATTTTTCAAAGAAAGGACTAATAAAACTGCATTTGAATTTATAAGAGAATACAGAATTAGCAAAGCATGTCAAATGATCATAAATAGCAATAAGACAATCTCTCAAATATGCGATGATACCGGATTTAATTCTTTCTCAAGCTTCAATCGAGTATTTAAATCTGTTAAGGGTATTACAGCAAGTGAATTTAAGTATATGTACCAGGAAATTAATAGTGCAAGCTAAATTCTTACTTAATTAATTCTTCAAGATCTTTTATTTGATTTCCTTTATTTGTATATAATGCTAATGCATTTTCATCGACTTCTAAACCAAGACCTGGTGTTTTAGGAACAGATATTTTACCATTTACCATTTTAATCTTTGGATTTGTTAAATCTTCACGCAGAGCATTTTCTGTTTGATCAAATTCAATTAAAAAATCAGATTCAAGCATTCTTCCAGGAATAGATTCAAGGTTTGAAATAAAATGTAATGCAACATGTAATCCAATTGAACTTCCCCATGTATGTGGAACTATATTAATTCCATTTGTAGTTGCCAAGGCAGAAATTCTTTTTGCCTCTGTTAACCCACCGCATGCACAAATATCTGGTTGAATGATATCAACTGATTTGTTCTTGATAAGTTCATTGAAACCAAATCTCAGATATTCACATTCACCTCCTGCAATAGGAATTTTAGATTTCATTCTTAATTCAGAATATTGTTCATAAAATTCAGGAGATATTGGTTCTTCAAACCATGATATGTCATATGGTTCTAATTTAGTTGATAGTTCAACGGCTTCGTTGAAATTATAGGCATGATTTGAATCAATCATTAACTTGATATCATCTCCAATTATAGATCTTAAATATTTTACATTTTTAATATCTTCTTTTATGCCTAATCCAACTTTCATTTTTATTGCCTTGAATCCTTTATTCATGTATTTTTCAGCTTCATATTTATAATCTTTAGTAGGATTATTTTTATCTGTAAAATACATTCCAGTTGCATATGGTGTGATTTTATTTCTATGAACACCTCCCATTAATTCCCCTACACTCATGTTTAATAATTTGCCTTTTATATCCCAAATTGCTATATCAATTGCACTTATAGACGCAACTAATACACCTCTACGTGCAAAATCTAGAGATTTTCGATACATTTTACTCCAAATTAGTTCATTGTGTATTGGATTTTCACCAATTAAAATATTTTTGAAAAAATTAATTCCAGCCTCTACAATCTTTGCAGGACCATAACCTTCTCCCCAACCATAGGTTCCATCATCACAAGTAATCTTAACAATACAGATATTTCTTTCGCTGTAATCCCACTGTGAAAAGAAAAAGTTCTTATCTAAAGAATCTTTTAGTACAAAAGTTTCTATTTTGGCTATAGTTATCATTGTTGTGGATAAAGCTAGTTATAGATAGTTCTTAATTGCTTTCAGGACTTATCTATAAAATTTCAATAATTAACATTTAGTTTATTTGAAATAATCTATAATATTCAATAATAATATTTCTGAAACAGGATCGTAGTTTAGATTCTCAATTAACTTAAGAGTTGATAGTAACATTTTACCTTTCCCATGATCAACTATTGATAAATCAGCCCCAGACCATACTTCACCAGAACCAATATAATTTCTCTTCATAATATTACCATCTGGAATTCTATCAAAAGCAATAGTTTGTACAATGTTGTTACCCTTAAAATTCCTTAAACTTATTGTTGGAGCAATATTTTCATATATACCAGACATATTCACGTTTATTGGTAGATTTTTGAAAATTTTATGTTTCGAATTAATGTGCAAAATACCGTCCCATAAACCTTGTGAAATGTTTTTAATAGGCTTTTGTGGTAGATAATCAATACCATCAGCTAAAAATGTAAGGTTAGGGCCAATTCTTTTTCTTGTTTTTCCAGGAATTTGAAGGTAAATTGCATTACCACCTTTATGTACAAAATCATTAATGTTATCCATTAAGTCTTTGAAATTATCTGATTGATTTGATTTATTTTTTTCAATTACATTACCATCTTTTGAGTTAAACACCTCAGTATTTATGTTATTAATAAAAACAGGAGTTTCTAAGGAAGTAGATTCACTGAATATTTCATAATCAATTTCGTGTTTATCAAAGAAAGAAGTTATTTTTTTATCCTCTTTAATGATTGCAACAGATCCTCTTTTTGTAGAATTATCTATCGAGAAAATATTAAAATTAATAGATGTTGTGTAATTTGTGGTATTTTCTGTAATTAATGAAATTTTAACTTCATATTCACCAGGAGAAAGATTGGTGCCTAAATCTATTTTTTCAAGTTCAGTAATTCCATTATTTAATTTAATTTCCACATCATTATTGAATATTAAATCCTTTTGTTTATGTACGCTTAATTTTACACTATTAATATCAGATGAATTTTCATTTATCAAAATTCTTGATATAATTACTTTTTCACCTTCGAAATAATTTCTCTTATTAGTTCTTAATACAGCTAACTTGGATCTATTGGCTTCTTTTGTTTTATCATATGCAAGACCTTTAGGATTTCTCCAAATATCTAATAACCCAGCTCCAATTATCCAATCTCCTGCGGTTAAGGCGTGTACACAGTATCCAATTACATTAGGGTTTGATCTTATTGCTTCAATCATTCTTTTGTTTGCAATCCCATGAATTTCTTGTTGTTTTTTATAAAAATTAGAAGCATTCTTAAAAATTTTAATTAATCCAGTTTCAATAAGCTTTTTGTTGATTTCTTTATTATAATTTAAATGATATAAATATGGATAAGTAATAGGATTACCCTTATTAATAAAATCTTTTTCATTTTCTTCTAAATCAGGTAAACTTCCATATCCAATTTCAGAAACATAAGATGGAATGTTTGGCACTACATTTCTTCCAGGTGTCCTAGCATTTAATCCTCTTTTTTTATTTTCTTCAGTAGTATTTCCAATAGTTAAAAATCCATCAAATTTGTTATTATTAATATTAGGCCCAGGGTAATTGTGAATATCATTAAACTTGAATGCAATGTTACTGTATGGTAGATATAAGTTGGCGCCTTCAGCCCATCCGCCAGATTCATCTAATATCATTCTGGTTGGGTCTAATTCTCGAGCTTTCAGCGACATAGGTTTTAGCATGTTTGCTAATACAGGTCTTCTAATTTCGTTAAAGAGTTCCCATTGAACTATTGAGGGATGATTTCTGTCTCGCAAAATTGATTGAGTTATTTCATTTTCAACTCTTCTTGGTAGATAAGCTGTTTCAATTGGCATATCCATACATTCAATAGCCATACTTCCTACTGTTAAAACACCCAGAGAGTCTGTTAAATGAAGCCATTCTTTAGGAGGAGGTTTTCTCCATGGTCTAATCATATTAAAACCAGCTTCTTTGGCGAGTAAAATTTCTTTAACCATCATTTCTTTCGAATCAGGGTATGAAAGTTTAACTGGATATAGTCCTTCAAAAAAAGCTGCTTTTAAATAAAGTGGTTTACCATTTAGATAAAATTTATTGTTTTTTACTGTAAATTCTCTGAAACCAAATCTTTCACTAACATTATCTAAAAACTCAATTAAAGAATCATTAGATTCTTGAGTAACCTTGAATAATTTCACATCTATGTCATAAAGATTAGGATAGTCAGGGGACCAGTTTTTATGATTTTTAATTTTAAAATCTAAAAGTTCTTTAATCTTAAGATTTGAGTTTTTTAATTCAAATGTTTTTTCAAATACTTTATTTTGATTTACATCAACAGTTATTTTATATTGTCCATCACCTAAACCATTTATGATTTCATTTTCAATTTTAATATCGCCTGTTTCATAATTTCCAGTAATAAATACATCATTTAAATAGGTATGACCCGTAAATGATAAATATACATCTTGCCATATGCCACCAGTATAAGATCCCCTCCACTGCGGTGTTTCCATTTGTCCAATACCATCTATTATTTTATCCTGAATTGTAATCGGTCCTAAAACTCTAACGATTAGAGTATTTTCTTTATCAAAATCAATAATATGTTCAATATTAAAACTAAATGGAGTAAAGCCTCCCTCATGAAATCCAACTGAATTATCATTTACAAAAACTTCTGTGATATAATTTGAAGCATTAAAATTCAGATGAATTTTTTTACTTTTTAAAGATTTATCAACTTTAAATGTAGTTCTATAGTAAACAACACCTTCATAATCTTTTTTAAATCTTTCCCAAACACTTGGAACGCTAATTTTTTCTATAAATCCATTATCAAATCCTTCATTTGAATGGAATTGATTTACTTTTCCAATATTTTCATAATCGTAAATTATTTCCCATTCACCATTCAGGGAAATGTTATCTAAAGACAAATTATCTTGCCCAAAAACAGAGTTGATAATCATAATTAACAAAAAACTAATAGTTAATCTCATATTATGTTTAATTAAAATACCAAATCTTTTTTAGAATTAATAAGTATTATAATTCCGTTCGATAATTTTTGAAACTTTTATGATAAACAAATGGTCAATTTTGATTTTTTAAACCATATCTAGCAATGTAGATAAAGCATAAAGCTGGAAGAATAAACGAAAGATTTATTTCGGAAACTCCTAAAAATCTAATATCATTAACAGCATATCCTCCAATATCAATTATAGTGGCTTGTAGTTTAGGCATTAGTGCACCTCCAACTATTGCCATTACTAATCCAGCAGAGCCAATTTTACTTTCCTCATTGTTTAGTTTACCGAGTGAAATCCCATAAATAGTTGGAAACATAACTGACATGAAAAAAGAAACACCAACTAAAAAATATAAACCAATAACACCTTCAATAAAAATTACACCTAACATTAAAACAAAGGCAAAAATTGCATAAAACATTAAAAGTTTTCCACTATTTATAAAACGTAAAAAATAAGTTCCAAATGCTCTTCCTAAAAAAAACACAATAAATGCAATCATTTGAAAATAGCCTGCATTTACGCTGTCTATATTTATAGCTTCTGCATACTGATAAATATATGTCCAACACATTATTTGTGCTCCAACGTATAGAATTTGTGATATTACACCTGTTGAATATCTATTGTTTTTGAAAAGTTTTTTTATAGTTTCTTGAACATTATCATTAGAACTAATATCCTTGGAGTCAGGCATTTTACTTATGGCAAACAAAACTAATACTCCCAATATTACTAATCCTAAAATAACATAAGGATCACGAATAACCATTAAATCAGTAGTTTTAATAAGATTCTTAGAGATTTCATCTAAAGCACTAAAATCACTTATATCATCAGACTGAAGTTTTTTTAACACATATTGTTGAGCAATAAATAAACCTAAAATTAACCCCATGGGATTAAACGATTGTGCTAAATTTAGACGTTGAGTAGCAGTCTCTTTTGCTCCCATTGAAAGAGCATAAGGGTTAGCAGCTGTTTCCAAAAAAGCCAATCCAAAAGTAAGTATATATAAACCTAAACAAAAAAACCAGAACTCCTCTGAATTAGCAGCTGGATAGAATAATAGGGCACCAGTTGCATATAAACCAAGCCCTATTAATATACCAACCTTGTATGAATATTTTCTCATAAATAATGCTGCTGGTAATGCCATACAAAAATAGCCTCCATAAAAAGCCATTTGAACCCATGCAGCTTGAGTATTAGATAACTCTAAAACTTTTTTAAATGCCTGTACCATTGGATCAGTTACTGCATTTGCAAATCCCCATAAAGCAAACAATGAAGTAAGTAGAACAAAAGGTAATATTAGTTTCTTAGGGACAACGGGAACTGAGTTTACTTTTTTCACTTTATAATTTTATCTTGAAAATCTGAAATTTCACCACAACTAAACTGCTCCATTATCTGGGTTAGTTGTTTTTTGAGCATAGTAATTGTGTGTGTTCCCCCTTTCTTTCCTAATGCAGAAACTCCGTACATAAATGTTCTTCCAAGAAAACAAAAATCTGCTCCACATGACATTACTCTTGCAACATCTGCTCCACCTCTAATTCCACTATCCATCATAATTTTTATTTTGTTCTTATATTTTGGAATTATTGAATTCATAGAGTCAATAGTAGCTTGTCCAACATCCACTTGCCTGCCTCCATGGTTTGAAACAATAATTCCATCAAGTCCAATATTACAGGCTTTTTCTACATCATGAATTGATTCAACGCCTTTTATCACAAGCTTTCCTTTCCAATTGTCACGAATCTTTTTAATTTTTTCTTCATCTAATCTACCAGAAAAAGTTACATCCATAAATTTGGCTAACTGATTTAAATTTAAATTCTTTGGCATATATGGTTTCAAAATTTCAAAATTTGGTTGACCATTCTTTAAAGTTTCCATTAACCATTGAGGTCTTTTAATTGCTTCTATAATATTTTTAATACTCATTTTTGGAGGCATAGATAATCCATTTCTTATATCTCTTGGTCTATATCCAAAAGAAGGGACATCTGCAAGTATAACTAATACAGGACAACCTGCATTTTCAGCTCTTTTTAGAATATCTACAGTTACTTTTTCTTCAGCAGGATGATATAATTGGAACCAAGCATTTCCCTCAGTAATTTCAGAAATTGTTTCGATACTAGATGTTGTAACAGTACTTAAAATAAATGGAATATTGTTATCAAATGCAGCTTTTGCTAAAATTTCAGGGGATTTTGGCCACATAAGACCCTGTAGTCCAATTGGAGATATTCCAAATGGCGCATCGTAATTTTTTCCAAAAAGCTCAGTTTTTAGATTTGCAGTTTTATAATCAATTAAATACTCTGGTTTAAGTTCAATTTTTCTTATTCTTTCAGTGTTTTTTTTGATATTAACATCTTCATTGCAGCCTCCATCTAGATATTCAAATGCAAATTTTGGAATTCTTTTTTTTGCCAGTTTACGTAAATCTTCGACCGAGGGATATCTGTTGTCCATTAGATTATTATTTATTTAGATCAAAAATTTTATCCATCAAAACCCATTTAGAGCCCTTTTCAGATTGAGGCAAAGCTTGTTGATAATTCCACATCAATTCTTCCCACTCTTGAACTTTAGGGTTTTCTAAATCCATTTTTAATTTTTTTTCAAAAGAGAATGTTTTATCAACTTCAATTATCATAAAAAGTCTATTACCAGTATTATATATTTCTGCATTTAAAATTCCTGAGTCTTTTAAGCTTTTACTTATTTCAGGCCATATATCTTGGTGATAATCTTTATACTCATTAATCTTATCTACATCATCTTTAAGATCCAATGCTAAACAATATTTTTTCATTTTATTGATTATTTAAAGCTCTATCAAGATGGGTATAACCACCATCAACATAAATAAGCTGACCTGTTGTATGATTTGAGCGTTCAGAAAGTAAGAAAACAACAGTGTTTGCAATTTCTTCTACAGTTGTCATTCTTTTTTCTAGTGGGATATTGTTTTCTATCGATTTCAGCTTTTTATCAGGATTTTCAAATTGATTTATCCATTTTTTATACAATGGGGTAAGACATTCTGCAACTATAACAGAGTTTACTCTAATTGAATATGGTAATAATTCAACAGCCCATTCTCTTGTAAGAGCATTTCTACCTCCGTTAGCAGCAGCATATCCAGATGTTCCACCTTGTCCAGTTGAAGAAACTTTTGATCCAATATTAACAATAGAGCCCTTATTTTTCTTTAATTCAGGAAGAACAAGTTGGGCCATTTTATAATAATGTGCGAGATTATTTTTAATTGAAGAAAGAAAATCTTCATAATTACCATTTTCTAGTCCTATTCCATCATTTATACCTGCGTTATTTACTAAACCATCAATTCTTCCAAATTCTTTAATAATTTCATTTACAGCTTTTTCGCATTCATCAGGTTTGCTAAGTTCTGCAAAAGCATATCCAATTTCATTTCCCTTTTCTTTATAATTTGATACTTCTTTTAAAATATCTTTTTTATTTCTTCCTACAATTACTGGAATCGCTCCTTCACTAACTAAAACATTAACAATACCTGCACCTATACCTTTTGAACCTCCAGTTACAACAATTACTTTTTTGTTTAACAGTAATTCCATACTACAAATTATAAATTTTAACAGCATTATTACCCATGATATCGTCTTTTATTTTTTTTGAGCAATTCTCAAGATAATTATGAATTATTTTTATTGTTTGATTGTATGAAGCTGCAACCAAACATACCGGCCAATCTGACCCAAACATAATTCTTTCTGATCCAAAGCAATTAAAAATAACATCTAAAAATGGTGTAAAATCATTGTTATTAAATTTAAAGTTATTTGTTTCAGTAACCATTCCTGAAATTTTACAACTAACATTATGATTTTCAGATAATGATTTAATACCATATTTCCATTCATCTGAAACTGGTTTTGAAATATTTGGTTTTGCTATGTGGTCTAAAATAAATGTTTGATCTGAAAACTTTTTTACTAGTTCTACAGCATTCATGATTTGATGAGGATAAATAAGTAAATCGAATGTTAAATTATATTCTTTTCTATATGTCTAACCCCTTTAAAAGAAGGGTTTAATGAAAAATGATTTAAACGATTATCAATATTTTTAGAGGTTAAATCAACCCAGCCAACTACTCCTTTAATAAAAGAATTGGAGCATGCACAATCAATTAAAAATTGTGTTTCAAGTTCAGATTGGTCAGCTTGAACTGCAATGCATCCATCAACTCCATTTTCAATTAGTATTGGTTCTAAATCTTTGGGTAAAAAATTTTTTCTAATTATTGACATTGAATCATCAATCCATGAATCTTTAATCGGATCATAATTCCAAAAATGTTGATGACTATCAATAATCATATTTGTTTTTTACAAACCTGTTTGGAAATACCTAAATTTTCAATTCCTAATTCCATGACATCTCCTTCTTTTAAATATTTAGGAGGATTTAATCCAAGGCCAACGCCAAAAGGAGTTCCAGTTGAAATTATATCACCTGGAAGTAATGACATAAATTGACTAATATAACTAACTACATGTTCGACATTGAAAATAAAATCTGATGTGCTACTATTTTGCATAGTTTCTCCATTAAGTTTAAGCCATAATTTAAGATTGTTAGGATCTTCAATTTCATCACAAGTAGCTATAAATGGACCTATTGGAGCAAAACTGTCACAACTCTTACCTTTTACCCATTGACCAGATCTTTCTAGCTGAAATTCTCTTTCGCTAACATCGTTGTGAAGCATATATCCAGCTACATAGTCTAAAGCATCCTCTTCACTTACATAGCTAGCTTTTTTACCAATAACTATTGCTAATTCAACTTCCCAATCGGTTTTTGAACTATTCTTTGGAATTATAACAGGATCATATGGACCAACAATAGCTGAACTAGCTTTAAAAAAAAGAACTGGCTCATTAGGAATATCCATTCCACTTTCAGCAGCATGTTGGGCATAATTAAGTCCTACACAAACTATTTTAGATGGTCTAGATAACGGAGGACCAATTCTAATATTGTTATCAATTACTGGGCATTTATCTTGATTTTCTTTTAACCAATTTCGCAGTTTTAAAATTCCATCATTCATAAAAAAATCTTCATTGTAATCTTCTACAAAAGATGAAACATCCAATTTTACATTATTATCCAGAAGAATACCTGGTTTTTCCTTGTCAATTTCTCCAAACCTTATAAGTTTCATAATTTATTATTTTGAGTTTAGTTTAATAAATCCACCATCAATATTATAATTAGAACCTGTTATGAAACCTGATTCATCAGAACATAAAAATAAAGCTAAGTCAGCAATTTCATTTGGTTTTCCCATTCTTCCAATTGGCTGTGTTTTGGAAAGGTTTTGGAACATTTGTTTTTCTTTGCCGGGATAGTTTTTTCTAATGAATCCATCAACGAAAGGGGTATGAACCCGAGCAGGTGAAATACAGTTACAACGAATGTTATGGTTTAAATAATCTTTTGCAACAGAATATGTCATGCTAAGTACAGCTCCTTTAGTCATTGAATAAGCAAACCTATCATTAATTCCAACAGATGAAGCTATAGACCCAATATTTAATATTACTCCACCATTATTATTTTTCATTAATGGTACACATACTTTCGTGGGATTATAAACACCTTTAATATTAATATTATATAGGTTATCTAATTCATGTTCTTCACATGCTTCAATATTTCCAATATGAGCTATTCCAGCATTATTAACCAAAATATCAATAGGTTTCAGTTTATTTATTTCGTTTATAGTACTAATAACCTGATTTAAATTAGAAACATCACAATTGTACATTGAAGCTTTAAATCCATTTTTCACAATATCTTCAACAGTTTTCTTAGCATTATTTGTGTAAGCAACTTTATTTAATAAAGAAAATTTTGTTTTCATAGTTATAATTTACAGTGATATTCCTCTTTTCCAAGGTATAAAATCATTTTGACCTAATCTTCTAGCTTTTACTTCTTTTTCTCCACTAGCAACACTAACAATAAAATTTAATAATTCTTTTGAGCATTCTTCCACACTTTTTTTTCCTTCTATTATAGATCCAGTATCAAAATCAATAATATCATTCATTTTTTTAGATAGTTCTGAATTAGTTGAAATTTTTAAAACTGGTACAGCTGGATTTCCTGTAGGAGTGCCAAGACCAGTTGTGAATAAAATAATATTTGCACCAGATCCAGCTAGTCCAGTTGTTGATTCAACATCATTTCCAGGCGTACATAATAGATTTAAACCATCTATTTTTAGTTGTTCAGTATAATCTAAAACATCAACTATAGGTGAGGTGCCACCTTTTTTTGCTGCACCAGCTGACTTAATTGCATCAGTGATTAAACCGTCTTTTATATTTCCTGGAGATGGGTTTGCATAAAAACCGGAGCCTAGTTCAGTAGCTTTTGAATTATAGTTGGTCATTAATCTAGCAAATTTTTTTGCCTTATCAAGATTTTTACAACGATTAATTAACTCCTGTTCAACTCCATTTAGCTCAGGAAATTCAGATAAAATTGCAGAGCCTCCTAAACCAATAATTAAGTCAGATACATGTCCTAAAGTTGGGTTTGCAGAAATTCCTGAAAAACCATCTGATCCTCCACATTCTAGCCCAATAGTTAGTTTACTTAAAGGAGCTGGAGATCTTTCAATTTTATTTGCTTTAATTAAACCTACAAATGTTTTTTTAATTGCTTCAGCAATGTATTCTGATTCAGATTTACTTTTTTGTTGTTCCAAAAAATAGATTTGTTTTTTTGATTTAGGGCAAATTTTATTTATTGCTCCTTTCATTAAGCTTATTTGAGCATGTTGACATCCTAAACTTAATATTGTTGCTCCTGCCACGTTAGGATTATTAATATATCCAGCTAATAAATTACAAAGAGAGACTGAATCAGATTTGGAGCCACCACATCCTCCGTCGTGAGTCAAAAAATGAATACCATCAACATTTGGAAACAAAGGGTTAGTTTTATTTTTATAACTATTTTGTTTTAGTTTGGTCTTAAGAATTTCCTCTTCTGAACCCCCTTTCTTATATTTTTCAATAAGTTCATTTAAATTATAATCCTCATCATCCAAATTTGAATAACCTAAGGATTTAATCATATTTTTTTTAATTTTTTCAATATTTCTGTTTTGGCAAAAAACTAATGGAATTATTAACCAATTATTTTCAGTTCCTACTTTTCCATCTTCACGATGATATCCTAGGAATGTTTTTTTTGAAATTTCATCTAAACTAGGTGGATTCCACTTTGTTTTAGAAACTTTTTTTGGAATTTTGTAATCTTCAGTTTCATGAACAATATTAAAAGGCGATATCTGTTCACCTTTAAGTATTCTTTTTTTTGCTTTGCCTACAACAACACCGTACATGAACACAGAATCACCGATTGACAAATTTTCAATTGAAAATTTATGTTTTGCCTTTACATTATTCTTGAGTTTTAAAGATGGATAAATAATTTCATCTTTTTTTAAATCAGTCAATGCGACAATCACGTTGTCTTTTGGATGTATTTTAAGTGTTTTGTTATGCAAATCTTAATATACTTTATTTATATTATTGTCTTGTTGAATGTTTTTCAAACCAAGCATTAATATAACCATGAGTTCTTAAAAAGTTTGAGGGTTTACTGCTCGTACCATGATATTCTTCGTTAAACCTGATCATTACAGTAGGAACCTTGTTCATCTTCAAAGCTTGATAATATTCTTCTGTTTGAGAGATTGGAGTTCTTAAATCATCTTCTCCACACATAAGCATAGTAGGTGTTTTTACATTTCCAACATGCATTAAAGGAGATCTTCTGATATGTTCACTTGGATCCTCCCACGGATATTTTTCAAAATTATAATACCATCCAGCACCATCAGTAGTCCCTACAAAAGAAAACCAATTAGTTACGGGGTAGTTAACTGAAGCTGCAGCAAATCGATCTGTTTTTCCAACAATCCAGCTTGTTAATACACCACCTCCACTGCCGCCATATACGTACATTTTATTTTCATCAATATATCCTTTCGAAATGACCTCATCCACACCGGCCATTATATCATCATAATCATTACCAGGATAAGCATTTTGAATAGCATTGGCAAAGTCATATCCATAACCTGTTGATCCTCTCGGGTTTGTATACAATACAACTTGGT
>LUMP01000434.1_pt1 | contig 13619 bp, 12 predicted proteins | sample 729641 | NCBI WGS metagenome assembly LUMP01 (sample SAMN03860260, study PRJNA289734) | marine metagenome | biome: seawater column; feature: ocean; material: water; isolation source: Red Sea water column Station 12 - depth 47m | place: Saudi Arabia: Red Sea | collected 2011-10-15 | depth 47 m | reverse complement strand
GCATTATGTCATTAGGCGTCTTGTCGCAAAATAATTAGGTTTTTATCTTGCTTCTTAAGTCGCTGGCTCTTTTATATTGGGTCGCATAGCTGAGACTTTTATCCAGATAATCAAGTGCCATTTCATAGTCTTTTTCGAGATAAGCAATATTACCCAAATGAAAATTTGTAATTGCCTCCATCACTAGATCTTTATTACTTTCATTTTCATTTAATAGATTAAGCACAACTGCAAGATTTACTTTTGCATTTTTTTTACTGGCACCTGCAAATGCAGGTCTCGTATAGTCTCCAATTCCCTTAATCAAGTAAACAAAAGGATTCTTATCATCGGCCTCTAATGCTCTTTCCATCATTTGTCCTGATTTTATGCCATGGCTTGCTGCCTTAAAAAAATTACTCTCAGCACTGAAGCCATAACACGCAGAGAGCAAGGCAAATAATTCTGCCTGGTAGTTGATCGCTTCTGCAGCAAGATCAGATCTAGAAATACACAAAGCACTAAATTTCTTTTTTTGTTTTTTAGACGATAAATCAGATATCAAAAATTCATGGAATAATATCTGTAAGTTTAATGCTTCTGTTTGAGAATCATCATTCGCTTCATTAAGAAGTATGTCATGCATCTTGATCAGCCCATCGGTGTTGCTCTCAAGGTAGCTCTTCAAGCCACTTTGTATCACTTCAGATTGCAGTGGATCAGCTGTAGATAAATGCGATATTGTACAAAGCAATAAAATAGAGAACAGTTGTTTTTGGTTAGGCATTACAATCATAGCTGCTGTATTGTATCAGTATAATAATTTGATGAGGATTTAAAATATGGGCATCGGTTATATTGACATTGGGGTCAATCTTTTGGATGAGTCTTTTAAAAAGGATTTAGATGATGTCATAGATCGGTCATTTGAATCAAATGTTAATATTTTAATCAATACGTCTTCCTCAATTGAGGAAGCAAAAAGATCTCTTGATTTAACAAAGAAGTATCCATCAAAAATATACACAACGGCAGGCATTCATCCTCATAATGCTTCCATGGCTGATAACCAACTTAAATCAAATCTTTTAGAAATCATAAAAAATAAATCCGTTGTTGCTATCGGTGAATGTGGTCTAGATTATTTTAGAAATTTTAGTCCAAAAGAAAAACAGTTGTCAGTTTTTAAAACACACCTGGAGGCAGCAAAAGAAACTGGGTTACCATTATTTCTTCATCAAAGAGATGCTCATGAAGATTTCATAAATTGCCTAAATGATATGCTTCATGAGCCAATGCATGGTGTCGCACATTGCTTTACAGGAAATGTTGATCAAATGAAGGCCTATCTCGACATGGGCCTATATATTGGCATCACAGGTTGGATATGTGATGAAAGAAGGAATGATGAATTAATTCAAGCAGTCAAACAGCTGCCCCTAGACAGAGTTTTGATAGAGACAGATTCACCTTATCTGATTCCAAGATCAATAAAAAAATCTAGAAGGAATGAACCCATGCATTTGCCTGTTATCGCTGAAAAGCTTGCTAAAGAAATGATTAAAATCTGGATCTATCACAGTGAATGAAGATTCTTTCTCAAGAATCGTCATTAAGTTTGTTGGCACATCAATGCTTTCTTTGATGATTGGCTCAACGATGTTTTCAAATTTTGCTGGATGAGCAGTGGAAACAATAACCCAATGATGATAGTTTTTTTCTTTTTCATCCAAAGATTCATATGCCTTAAAGGCAGTTGCAGTATGAGGGCAGATCACCAAGTTTGATTTCCTGAATTGCTGTTCAATTTGCTCGATAATTTCTTCGTCATTCACAGAAATACAATCCATCTCGCGACTCAAGTTCTTATCGTCATTATAAAGCGAAAAGAATCTTTCCATATTGCTTGGATTACCAACATCCATTGCAGAAGCAAAAGTTGGGATGGATGATGATGGGATCCACTCGCCTGTTTTAGAAAAGTTATAAATTGTCCGATTTGAATTTGTTGCAAACAAGACTTTTTGAATTGGAAAACCCATTTCTCTTGCAATGAAGCATGCAAAGGAATTACCCATATTGCCTGTTGGAATAATGAAACTGGATGATTCTCCAGATTCACGGTAATGAACCATGCTAGACCAAGCATAATATGTTGCTTGAGGAAGCAGTCTGCCAATATTAATACTATTTGCAGATGCAAGGCTTGTCTGCATGGAAGACTGATGAGTAAATGCCTCTTTCACCAATCTTTGGCAATCATCAAACTCTCCTTTGACAGCAAGAGATGTGACATTATTTCCCCAGCAGGTCAATTGTTTTTCTTGTCTAGGAGAAACCCTATTATTAGGAAAAAGAACTATGACATTAAAACCTTCAAGTTTGTAAAAAGCTGATGCTACTGCCCCTCCGGTGTCACCGGAGGTTGCAACCAATATGGTTCTCTTCACATCATTTTTTTTACGTTGAATTTCAGCTGAGCATTGAGCTAGAAATCTTGCACCAAAATCTTTAAAAGCAGCAGTTGGTCAATGATACAACTCAAGCATTGAAAGCGATGGCGAACTTTTGTCTATATTTCTAATTTGAACAGAGAAATTGAATGATTGATTTACAATCCTTTCCAAGGATTCTTCAAGTATTGATCCATAAAAATAAGGCGAAAGCATCCTGGTGGAAAAGGTTGCATAGTCATCTATTTTCATAAAATCATTTTGATCAATTTTGGGGATTCTGTTTGGCAAATATAGGCCGCCATCATTAGCTGTTCCGCTGAGCAATGCTTCCTCGATGGTGACTTTATTTAGAGATCTTGTGCTGATGTATTCCATAAAATCATCGTATCCTAGCAATGGATAAGAGATCAAAGAAAACTCCCGATGCGGTGACCTCTCTTCCTGCCCCAGGACCTCTAAGAACAAGCGGATAATCACTGTAGTAATCTGAATAAATTGCGATAATATTCTCAGTTCCTTTTAAACCAAAGAAAGGATGATCATGTGATAAATTGGTCAAACTAACCGAAGCATCCCCTTTTTCATCAAGTCGAGCCACATATGCTAGTTTTTCATTATTTTTACTTGCATCTAAGTATCTTTCTCTCATTTTCTCATCTTGAGATTTCATTGCTTCTAGGTATTCATTGACTGAAAGTGATACATGGTCTGAATCAACCAGAGACTCAACATTGATATCTTTTACATTCATATCAAGCCTCATCTCCCTTGCAAGAATAACCAATTTCCTCGCTACATCCATGCCAGAGAGATCATCTCTAGGATCTGGCTCAGTATAACCTTGCTGAAGTGCTTCATTTACTAACGCTGAAAATGGAATACTGGCATCAAAAGTATTAAAAAGGTAAGCCAAGGTTCCTGAAAAAATGCCCTCAATCTTTCTCACTTTATCTGATGATGAGGCAATATCAGAAACCGATTTAATAAAAGGTAGCGCCGCTCCTGCGGTGGTCTCATATAAGAAATCCACATCATTTGAAATCTTTGAATTCATGATAGAGTGATACCTATCAATCTCACCACTGAGACCTTTTTTATTTGCTGTCACTATACAGATCCCGTTTTCGAATATTTTCTTATAGAGATCTGGAGTTTCATCAGAAGCAGAAGTATCGACTATGATGCGTTTAGAAGCTGATTTCTTTATCATGTGATTGATCAGTTCATCTGTATCAGTCTGATCCAGTGATTCATCTTTATCGGAAACGCTTTTTGCAGCTTCAAGGTCAATGATTCCATCTTTAAGCATCATTTTCTTACTATTGGTTATTCCAATGATATCCAATGAGATATTCTCTCTTTCTAATATTTCTTTTCTTTCGTTTAAAATTTGCTGATGAAGCTCCTGACCAATAGACCCATAACCCAATATTGCTATTGAAATCTGACTACTTGAACTAAAAAATGCATCGTGAACAGAAGATGTCGCTTGATTCATTTCTTCAGTCTTAATGACTACTGAAATATTCTTCTCTGAAGAGCCCTGAGCAATTGCTATCACATTTGTCTGTGAAGATGAAATTGCGTTAAAAAATCTGGCCGCAATACCCTTGGTACCAGTCATTCCAGAACCAACAATTGCAAGGATACTGCAATCTTCCTCTATCTGAATTTTATTTAAATTATCATTCTCAAAATCACTTTTAAACTCTTCTTGGATTACATCTGCTGCTTTTTGGGCATCTCTTTCTCTAACTGCAAAACAAATACTGTGCTCAGAACTGGCTTGAGAAATCAAAACGACCGAAATGTTTGCTTCTTGAAGAACATTCCCCAATCTGTTGACAATTCCTGGAACGCCAATCATCCCTGTTCCCTCAATATTCACAAGGGCTATCCCCTTAATTGTGGTGATTCCCTTAACCGCACGTATGTTTTTTATTTGGGATGAGATACAAGTTCCCTGAGAGTGGGGATTAAATGTATTCCTGATATATAAAGGCATATCTTTATGCATCAACGGTGCCATGGTTTTTGGGTGAATCACCTCAGCACCAAAGTACGATAGTTCTATTGCTTCCTCATAAGTCATTTGCTCTATAATCCTAGCTCTTGCTACCACTCTTGGATCACCGGTCAATACACCATCAACATCTGTCCAAATAGTGACTGAGTCTGCTTCTGACAATGAACCTATTATGGATGCTGAATAGTCACTTCCATTTCGACCTAGATTTGTTGGATTGCCATCCTCATCTGATGCAATGAAACCCCCCATAATGACTTTACCAGTGATGCCTTGAATGCAATCTGTAAAAGCGTTTTTGGATTTTGACCAATTCACGTTTGCACCCATTTCTTGGTTTTGTATGATCAAAAAATCCATTGGATTCAACCATGAGGTCTGAACTTCACCAAGTGAGTCCAAATAAGCATTCAGTAACTTTGATGACCAAATCTCACCAAAACCAAGTATTTGATTGTCTTCAACTTTGACAGAGCTGAAATCAACCTGATCTACAAGTTGCTTTATGGTCTGTATGTCTTCTCTAAATGCCTCTAAAAGACTGAGCTGATTAGATTCATCTTTGAGTAAATCCTTTATGGTGGAAGAATAACGAGATTCAATCTCTTCAAGTAATTTTGAGTCTCTTGTTTGAGAGTATTTTAACAGATCATCGGTCATGCCACTCATGGCTGAAACAACCACAATAAGGTTTTCTGAATCACTGTTCGTGATCAGATTGGCCACTTGTTTGAGTGCATCGGCATTCTCCATGCTGGTGCCTCCAAATTTATATACTTGCCACTCTCTTTGGCTCATCCTAAATATTCCTGAAGATTTTTACTGTTATAAAAAGTCGCCCATGATAACCTTTTCCGATAAATTATCATAATTATCAATGAGTTTGATCAAACATATTTATAAAAGTCATTGATAGAAGAAAAAAGGCTATGAAACTAAATAAAAAAGATTTTAATGAATGGAAAAATAAATCCATCACATTATTGGGTATGTCTGGCGTTGGTAAAACAACGCTTGCGAACAAGCTACCCAAATCAAAATGGTTTCACTATTCAGGAGACTACCGAATTGGAACAAAATACCTTGAAGAACCTATATTGGATAATATAAAAGAAAAGGCAATGAATGTGCCTTTCCTTGCAGAACTTCTAAAGTCAGACTCTATCTACATTTCAAGCAACATCACCGTTGAAAACTTGATGCCCATCTCATCTTTCTTAGGAAAAATAGGAGATCCGAGCAAAGGTGGATTGAGCAAAGATGAATTCTTAAGAAGACAACAGCTTCATATGGAAGCAGAAATGAAGGCCATGCGAGATGTTCCTGAGTTCATAGAAAAATCTCAAAGAATTTATAACTATGACCACTTCATCAATGATGCAGGTGGAAGCATATGTGAGTTATATGGCACAGAGTCAATGGATACGCTTGTTGAGAATACACTTATCCTATACATTGAAGCGGACTCTGCCATTAGGGATGAACTAATCAACAGAGCGATAGAAAATCCAAAGCCCATGTTCTATACCAAAGATTTTCTAGACGAACATTTAGAGATCTATGCTTCTGAAAAAGAAGTTCGTGAAGATGAAATGGATCCCGATGATTTTGTAAGATGGGTTTTTCCAAAACTACTCGATTATCGAAAAACAAAATATGAAAAGATTGCCACAGAACATGGCTATAGAATCAATGCCACTGATGTTGCCAATATCAGCAATGAGAGTGAATTCCTTCAACTCATTGAAAACGCGATTGACGCTTAATTCATGAAAAAGATCAATGTGAATGGCAAAAGAATTGCCTATGACCGAACAGGTCAGGGATCACCCATTGTTTTTCTTCATGGAAATCCAACCTCCTCCTATCTTTGGAGGAATATTGTTCCTCATCTTGAATCGGTTGCCTCTTGTTATGTTTTCGATCTGATTGGAATGGGTGATTCAGATAAATTGGATAAATCAGGACCTGATTCTTATGGATTTGAGGAGCATTTTGAATACCTTGATAAGGCAATCAACGAAGTGGTTACTGCTGATAAAATCACACTTGTGCTTCATGACTGGGGCTCTGCACTCGGATTTCACTGGGCATTTAAGAACCAAGATCGTGTGAACGGTATTGCATATATGGAGGGAATCGTCAAAGAGTTGAAATGGGAAGAATGGAATGAGCAAAGTCGTGGCCTCTTTCAAGCTATGAGGTCGGATGCTGGGGAGGAATTAATTCTAGAAAAAAATATTTTTATAGAAAAAATTCTCACTGGCTCAATCATCAGAGATCTTAGTCATGAAGAATTGGAAACATATAGAGAGCCATTCAATCAGCCTGGGGAGGATCGAAGGCCGATGCTCTCTTGGCCCAGACAAATCCCTATTGAGGGAGAACCAAAAAATGTATGTAAAATAGTAAGTGAATATTCCGACTGGATGAGTAAAAATAATATGCCTAAACTTTTTATCAATGCAGAACCTGGGGCCATTATCCAAGGGTCTGTTCGTGATTTTTGTAGAACTTGGAATAATCAGAGTGAAATTACTGTTAAAGGCATCCATTTCATTCAAGAGGATTCTCCAAATGAAATAGGAAGTGCAATTCAAGAGTGGTACGAAAAAATTAATAAGGATGAAAATAAATGACAAGTGTGAATAAAAACAGACCTCTAGATGGAATGAGAGTGATTGAAATGGGTCAACTGATCGCTGGACCTTTCACGGGCAGTGTTCTTGGGTATTTTGGTGCTGAAGTCATCAAAATTGAACCGCCCACAGGAGATCCAGTTAGATATTGGCGCCTTACTGAAAACAATACATCATATTGGTGGCATAGTGTTTCAAGAAATAAGAAATCGATTACTTTGAACTTAAAATCCGATGAAGGAAGACAAATTGCCAAAGATCTAATATTAAAATCCGATGTACTGATTGAAAACTTCAAACCAGGTACACTGGAGAAATGGGGCATGAGTCCAGATGAATTAAAGAAAGAGAACCCTGGTCTAATCACAGCAAGAATATCAGGCTATGGACAAACAGGACCTCGCTCACATCTGCCAGGTTATGCCTCTGTTTGTGAAGGCTTTGGTGGTTTTAGATATGTCAATGGTTTTCCAGATCGTCCACCCGTTCGACCAAATTTAAGCATTGGTGATACTTTGGCGGGCCTACATGCCGCTATGGGCGTGATGTTGGCATACATACAAAGAGAAAAAGATCCTGAGAAAAAAGGCCAAGTTGTTGATGCTGCCATCTATGAGTCAGTATTTCAAATGATGGAAGCCGTTGTTCCTGAATATTCTGGATCTGGTGCTATAAGAGAACCATCGGGATCAACCATTACAGGCATTGTACCTACAAATACTTATCTCACCTCAGATAATAAGCATGTCATCATTGGCGGAAACGGGGACTCGATTTTCAAGCGTTTGATGAATGCAATCGGTCGCCCTGACATGGCAGATGACTCAAGATATGAAAATAATATGGGCCTAGTTGAACATGAAAAAGTCATCGATGCAGCCATTGAAGAGTGGACACGTAAACACACAGCTGAAGAGATTCTTTCAACAATGGATGAGGTCTCAGTTCCTGCTGGTCCTATATATAGCGTTGAAGACATGATCAATGACGAACACTATATTGCAAGAGGCATGTTCCATGAGGTTGAAGCAAATGGAAGAACGTTACAAATTCCAGCAATGCTTCCTATTTTAACTGAAACACCTGGCACTACGGAGTGGCCTGGTCCGGAATTGAGCGAGCATACCTCGGAAGTATTGGAGGAAATGCTGGGTAAAACCGCTGAGGAAATTGAAAAATATAAATCAGACGGAGTTGTTTAGCTTCCTAGCTCTTCTTCTCTTAATCAAGTAGATAATTCCAATTAGCACCAACAGCGGTGTCAACCAATATCTTGTGGGGAGTTCACCAGTTGCAATCACACCATACTGGTTTAACTCAAGAGAATCGAATTCATTTCGCCAAGCATCAACAGCAAGTGAATCATCATTAATAACTTCGAATGTTTTATTTTTTGCCCCATCCTTAAAAATTGATTCGACCAATACTGCAGCAACATCTTCCCTTGGAATCCATCCCAGTACATTATCGCCTTGCGAAAACTGTATTCCTTGTGTTGCAGGATCGCCGATGAGTCCGCCTGGGCGTACAATAGTGAAATCGATTCCACTTTTTCTGATTTGATCTTCAGCAAGCGCCTTCCATTTCATGGTTTTATTTGCCAAGAGATTCAGCATTACTGTTGAAATATTTTCTGCGCCTCCTGCACCGATTGAGGACATATAAATGATTTGTTTAACGCCATTTTTCTTTGCTGCAGCAACAATATTGATGGTGCCTAGGTAATCTACATTTTCTGAATTATCTCCTCCGACTGGGCCAATGGCAGAGATGATAATATCGACATCTTTTAAAGCTTCAGTCAGGCTTTCTTCGCTGGTTACGTCTGCAACTGCCCAGTTTACATTATCACTATTCTCTTTGGCTCTTCTTGAGAAGGCTCTTATATCCACATCTCTTTGTTTGAGCTCTTCAATGATATGCACGCCTGTTCTTCCTGAAGCACCGAAAACACCTACAAGTTGCTTTTCCGAAGCAAGAAGCAAGGATGGCTTGAGAAGAATAAAAAATGAGATGGAAAGTATGAAAGCTGCTGATTTTTTCATTTTATTTTTAATCCAGATTTTATGATTTTAAGAATCATAGACTATAATAAATCGCATTTTATACAAGACAAAGATGATGAAATATAGATCAAAAATAGTGATATCGTTTCTCTTGGCTCCATTCTCTTTATTAATGGCTGAAGAAATTGAGGAAATCAAAGTTACCGGTAGCTATATCGGGACGAGAGCAAATGACATTGGGACTGAGATCATTGATCAATCCGATTTCAATGATTTAAATATAAGCACTTTATCAATCAGAGAAGACAAACTTTCGCTGGCACACCATCCCATGAAGGCGAAGGGTATATCGATGTAAATATCATTCCAGAAATTGCCATGAAAAGAGTAGAAATTCTAAAAGAAGGAGCTACGTCTCTATATGGCAGTGATGCTGTCGCAGGTGTAATCAATTTCGTCACTCACGATGATTTTGAAGGATTAAAAATAAACTTATCCCAACAAGAGACAACCAACTATGACCAAAAAGATGATGTTTTTGGTGTTCTATATGGAAAGAAATTTATCGACTCAAATCTGGTTATAGCAGCAAATATCTTAAAAAGAAGTGCCTTGCCATCAATCGAAATCCCAAGGATTGCGGAGAATGGCCTAAGCACGCTTGGAAATACATTCAAGGTTGCAGAGGCTGATACTATTCTATCAGGTGATTATGCTGGATCTTACTCTGCAGGAGACTGGGTTGCTGATCCAAATTGCCTAGAGAATGGTGGAGTGATTCAAGGACCATTTTGTAAGTTTCTATATGGGACGAGATTTAATATCGTTAACGATGAAGATCATGAAAAGTTTTACATCAGCTACAAAAAAGATCTGGGTAATCTAAGCTTTGGAATCAAATATATCGATTCAAGCATTGATGTGAATGACAACCCTCAATCGCCCTCCTATCCAGCTCTATCATTCATGTCTAGAAAGATTTTACCAGGACAAGGTGGTAGCCCATTTAATGTTCCAGTTACATGGTATGGACGACCCCTCGGATCTGCATTCCCCTCCCCGATCTCTCCTAAAGATATTGATCAATATCATTTTAGTAGTTCAGTCATTATTGAATTGAGAAATCAGGCTAATCTGGAACTATCATTCACAAAGAGTAAACATAAAAATTTCCATAACAGACCGGATACAATCAATTCAAGGATGGAGAAAGCGATTGCTGGTAATGGTGGAGTCAATGGTAATGAAACATGGAACCTCTTCAATCCATTGCTGAATTCATCCAGCTTGATTGAATACATCAAAGGATCAGAGCAAAGTCTTAAGATTGGTGAGCTCAAATCAGTCGATGCAATTATAAGAACAAAGTTAGGAGAAAATAACCTAGCAATTGGGTTGCAACTCAATCAGGAAACATTGGATGTTTCATACAATGAGCTATCTCGTGCAGAATTTAATGCTGATGGAGATCTCATTAAAAGTGCTGATTTACTTTTTTTGGGTGGTGGAAGAAATACATTCGCAAAAAGGGATAAGGAGGCAATATTTTTTGAAGTTGAAAAGATATTTTCAGAGAACATTGACATGCTTTTTGCATCAAGATTTGAAAAAGTCGATGACGAATCCTCGCTGGATCCAAAGGTAACATTAAATTATAGGCCAATAGATAGCTTGACCATTCGAGGATCGATTGGCTCATCCTTTTCAACACCCTCAATGGCACAATTATATAGCTCTGAAATCGCACTTGGGGGCGTTAGAGATGTTATCAATGGTGTTGAACAAACCAGTTCTTTGTTTGTAAGGGTGATACAACTGGGTAACTCAAACCTCAAACCTGCAAGTTCTACAAATAAAAATATTGGCCTCTCATGGTTATTCAGTGATGATTCTTCACTTTCACTGGATCTTTGGGAGATTGACTACAAAGATCGTCTTGAGCTCGAGGATGCACAGACAAAAATTCTTGATAACCCAAATAGCCAGGCGATACAAAGAAATGAATATGGCGATATTGTTGCTGTAAAAACAACATTCTTCAATGAAGAAAAGACGATTGTAAGAGGTCTAGATTTGTCCTTTGACTATGAAAAAATGTTCACAAATGGTCAATCATTTGATTTAAATATCAATGCGACATATCTTTTTGATTACCTCACACCAGAACACAATGATGAGAGCCATCATGTAACAGAAAACATGGTAAATAGAGCTGGGAGATTTAACTATAACGCACACACACATTCTCTGCCGCGTTTAAGACTGAATGCTTTGATGGGCTTGAAGATGGATGATATTAAATACTCTTTAAATTTAAGATATCTGGATTCTTATTTGAACCAAAGACCACTCCCTGAATCAGCCATTCAAATTGGCTATAAGAATAAAGTAGATTCCTTCTTGGTCTTTGATCTAGGTATAACAAAAGACATTTCCATGAATGATCAAATGATTAAACTCGGTCTTCATGTAATCAATGCTTTCGATGAAGCAGCGCCATTGCTTTACGATTCACCTGATTTCAGCTTTGATACAAGACTGCATGACCCCAGAGGTAGATTATTGAATCTCTCAATAGATTATGAGTTTTAGATTATTTGAAATGCGGTAAAACCTGATCCGCGAATATTTCTGTTTGATCAACCATTGCTCTCAAACGAGCATCTCTTGGTTCCGCTATAGGGGATCCTCCCAAGAGATAAATGTGATCCAAACCCAATTCAATCAATCCAGATAGACGATCGATGCATTTTTCAGATGATCCTGAGATTGTAAACCAGTCAATGAAATCATCATCAATCAAATCAAGATGCGATCCTTTTTCACTCGAATGATTCTTCATATCGTATTCAGTTTGTAAAGAATTGGATATTTTCTGAAGAGAGGGAGGAAGATGATCAACGGGTGCATTTTTCATTGCGGTAAAATGCGCCACCAAACCTGCGAGCATTCTTGCCATGCCAATGGCCCTTTTTTCATCAGGATCACATATGAGATTAATATAAGCTCCAATTCTTATCTCATCCCTTCTTCTGCCGATCTTTTGAATATGTTCTAGAGCAGTATCCATGGCCCAAGATACTCTGTCATAAGAGCTACCCACGGCAAAAGAAACTCTCTCGGATACCTCACAAGCCATCTGAATTGTTTTTGGGCCTGTGCAAGCCACATCAATTGGAACAGGAGGAATTATATCTGGGTCAATCCAGCGGATGGGTGATTGCATGGTTCCCACATCGATCGACTCTCCTCTAAAATAAGACTGAATAGTTTGAATAGAATCCTTTAATTCTTTTGTTGTGGCTTGCCTCTTACCTATATGAGCAGCTGAAGAATCACCTCTTCCAATTCCACATATTGCTCTTCCGTCAGATTCTTCTTGTAAACTTGCCATTGCAGAGGCAGTGACCGCAGTAGCTCTTGTGACTGGATGTGTCACTCCAGTACCCAACTTAATTTTCTTGGTGTGATGCGCCATAAGTGTCAGTTGTCCATAGGGGTCAGCTGATAAATTTTGTGTATCTGGACAAAGTATTGAGTCAAAACCCATGTTTTCAATTCTGACTGCCATTTCAGCAGAACATTTAGGAACTGGCTCCATCACTACGCCTATTTCAGTCATTTTCTTCTCCTCTATGATATTCGTCAACTTCACCGGATGTCATTAAACTCAGTGAAAGTGCGTGCAGATCCCCTTTCAACTCCTCACTTAGGACAGCATAGACCAATTGATGTCTCTGAATGGGATTCATATCAATGAAGTCATCGCTGACTATCTCAACCCAAATATGCATCTTACCTTCAATATGAGCCTTATGGCCTTTGTGCATGTGGCCCTGATCTTCGATACTGAGAGAAATGGTTTTTATTTCACTTTCTAGACGATCTTTTATGATTTTTAATCTTTTATCCATAATATGAAAATCGGGTTTTAAGTTGGACTCAGTTTATAATAAGATCTATACAGATTAAATTCGACTGATAACTATTCTCAATTAGTAATGAAAAAAATTGATGTTAAAAAACTAACTGATTTATCTAATCCAATTGATCGTGTAAACGAGATGGAGAGATTTAAGAATGCCTTGATCTCTGACAGTTTTTGTCTTTTGATCAATCACAGCATACCAAATGAAGTAATTGATCATGCTTATTCACAATCCAAGCTTTTCCATAATATGGAAGATTCTGATGAAAGGAAGCAAGCAACTCATTATAGACATGCTCATTTTGGTCGCGGATGGTCGCCATGCGGCGAAGAGCCGGCATACTCTCCTGGAACCAAGGCCACATGCTCGGCATTTGATATGTGTTACGAAGTTAAAGAGGTGGACGAAGAGTTTGAGAACTATGGCCCTAACTTATGGCCACCAAAGATGCCTGAATTTCAAAAAGCTGTTTATGATTACTATCTAGATTTCTCTAAGCTGGAAAAAGTTATTGGATCAACAATTGAAGAAATGCTTGATATTGAGAAAGGCTTTATCACAGCTCGAATGACGGAGAAGTCACC
>LUMP01000210.1_pt1 | contig 13653 bp, 26 predicted proteins | sample 729641 | NCBI WGS metagenome assembly LUMP01 (sample SAMN03860260, study PRJNA289734) | marine metagenome | biome: seawater column; feature: ocean; material: water; isolation source: Red Sea water column Station 12 - depth 47m | place: Saudi Arabia: Red Sea | collected 2011-10-15 | depth 47 m | reverse complement strand
CAATACATATACTTCTCTAGACCCGAGGCGAAGTTAATCCCGTCGCAACTAACTTTCTTAGCTACAACAGGACCTCTCTTGCCTCTCTTACGTTTAAACCGCTTCATAACAATCGCAGTTTTCACATTCCAGTCTATTCTGACAACCATGTCTAGGATCTGCTAATAACTCTTCTCTAATTTTCATTAGGTAGTTAGCCTTATCTAATGCTTCTTCGATTGCCATAGTGCACCACTCTGCTAACGATCTCTGGTCATCTTCGAGTGACACTCCATACTTTTCTAAGCCTACAGCGCTTCGTTGATCTAACATCTCTATAACCTTAAGCACAATAGGATCTGTTGTTTTTATTTCCATAGTCAATTAAATTGCAACCGGAGCTTTAATTGCCGGTCCTGGTTTGTAATTAATTAGTGTTGTCCACCATTCGCTTGTTTTCTTACTTATTCCAAATATATATGTTGGGCGTTCTTGAACTGTAGTCGTGTTTAGATACGTTTTAACAGCTTCTAGATGATTATCATATATATGTGCATCTATTATGTTTATATCAAGCTTAGAAGGCCTTAAATTGGTTCTAACAGCTACATAATTTAATATGTTTGTAAACAAAGCAACATCATAAGGAATGCCTAAGAAAGCATCTCCTGAGCGTTGCACTGCGAACATATTTAATTTATCGCCTTCAACAAAAAACTGGAAGTACAGATAACAAGGTGGTAATGCCATTTCTGCTATCTGAGCAGGGTTCCATAATGATACAACGTGTCTTCTGCTGTCTGGAGTATTTTTAATACCATCAATCAAGTTTTCTAATTGGTCAATACCTTGACTATTAAAGTTTCTTAGTTGATGTCCATATACAGGCCCAAGATCACCATTCTCATCTGCCCACTCATCCCATATTGTAACTTTAGCATCTTGTAATCGTTTGATATTTGTTTCCCCATTTATAAACCAAGCAAACTCGGTATTAAATATATTAGGGAACATCTTTTTGCCAACGAGTACAGGAAAATACTTCTCTACATTTAGGTTTAGCTGTAAATTGAAAGCACTTCTACAACCAACACCGGTTCTATCGTCTCTATGTACTCCTTCTCGGAGTATCCTACCCAACATATCTTTATATTGGCTTTCGTAATCTGCTACCCAATTTTTCATTATAGTGTTTTTATTTGTCCTAAACTTTCTGACTTGACAAATGTACCATTGACCATCTTACCTTTGCGATTAGCAATAACACTGTACGCAGAGTTAATACAATCTTCGATGTTCATGTTGTTGAGCTTAGCCAAGTTTGTTAATACTACAACCATATCGCCAATAGCATCTTTAAATTCGGCATTGTCGCCCTTAAGGATTGCCCTAGATAATTCTCCAGACTCTTCCATTAGTTTGATGTATTGTGTTTTCAAATCTCCGCCATTGTAGATACCTCTTGCGTGAGCCCAATCTCTAATCTTTTCGAATGTATCGAAATTACAGTCTTTGTCATAGCACTTTTTAGCAGTATGATTTGACACTGTTCTTAGGTCTTGATGGTTATCGTAATATCGTGAGAAAGCTTTGTTGTATACGTAGCATCTCTCATTGTTGTACCTTGAGGTTTTTACATTATTCATAATCCAATCAATAGTCCCTTGATCGATATGAAAAACCCCATGGTCTGTTTGCCACTCCATACCTATATTGTCTAGCAATTGACCTTTCAACTTACTTGTTGGACATGGAAATGTTGTGGTCTGTTCAGTGATGTTAATTCTCATATTGGTTTGAATATTTGGTTTTAAATCTTTATATAATTTTTCATCCACTTTATACCCATAAAGTTTCTGCAGTCTGAGTTCCTCTCCAGAGATGTATTCTATACAATCTGACATTGCTAGAACTTCATATTCATGAGATTCATAGCCCTGCTGTCGAGTCACCCTTTCGTCGAGATCGGTTGTTACCCCAATCTTTTTACCTGGTATATGGTAAATACAGTACGTCATTTTTTATATTTGTTATAGTAGTAATAGTAATATTCTTTTTGCTTTTCTAGGACTTCCGTCTTCTTGAAATTTGGTGAGAAGCTTGAATTACCTTTAATGATAATCTCTACTCGGAAGAGCTTCGCGTTCGGTGGAGGAGAGGGTACGGCACACATACCGATACCATTCTTCAAGCACCATCCGATAACTTTCATATCTTCCTTCTCCCATGGTATATAACCAGGGTCAAACCTCTTTACTTTCTTTCTAGCCATTTATTCCCAGGGTAAAGCATCATCCTCCGCCATCTGAGCAGCTAATGGTGTATAGCAACCAGATTTTGGCTCCCAAGTGAAATGAGCTTCTGCTCCATTCTCTCCAAGGTTCTGGAACTTAACCTTTAAAACTTTAGCTTTAACAGTCTTGTTCTCGTAATCTCTATGAACCAATAATCCGTGATAACTTGCGTCGTACCATTCGCCACCACCTTTGATGTTGTACATTGTAGGCTCTTCAATTTTACCATCAGAGCCTTTATACATTTTCGTAGGATGAGCAACTACTATTACTAATACATCGTACTTCTTTGCGAACATTTCGATCTTTGTTAAATACTCCATTGTGTATTTATTAACATCATCTGTGCCCGCATTCATATCTCTAACTTTGTTGAATGGGTCTATAACTAAACACTTGATACCTTTGCGCTTTACAAGTTCTCCACCTTTCTTCAGAACCTCTTCTAAAGTGTAGCGGTCCATATCAATGAAGAAATAGTTATCATTGACATGTTCAGTAACTTGTTTCCACTTGTCACCTCCAATATCGTGTTTAGTAGGTAGTCCATCCCAAGTCTTCCTCATTAACTTATGAGCATGTAAGTAATTAGGTTTATTCTCAGGTGACGCATAAGCAGTCTTCCATCCATAATTCCTATTATAGCCTACACACATCTGATCAACAAAATCAGACTTACCAGAACTAGGTATCCCAGTAACAGTAATAAATTGTGAGGTGTACGTAGAAAAAATCTTATCAAAGTTTTCCAAACCCACCTGATAGCCTGGTTTAAATCCATTGTGTACAAAGTCGATTAATTCTCCTTCAACATCTTTAAGTGTACTAACGCCCTCTAGCGGAACTTGCCTAGCATTTTTGATTACCTCGCGGAGGTCTTCTTTGCTATGTTCAATCAGGAAGTCGTTAGCATCCTTGTTTCCGTTGAAGTCTACCAAGTAACATACTTCAGCACCTAGCCTTCTGATGAACTCTTGCTTAAGAGCTTGACCAGGTTCATCCGCATCTACTGCTAATATAATCTTAGTTTTATCTTCTAGGTAATCAATACAATTATCCAGATAATCTAAGTTGTTGTGGTTTAAAGTTGCTCCGTTAGGAACGGATATAACATTCTTTACACCAGCTTCGTGCAATGCAAGCACGTCCATTTCGCCTTCCACAATGACACACCAGTCGTAACCTACAATACTATTTATATTATAGAATATTTTCTCTGCACCTTTGTAGAGCTTGAAATTCTTTCTACCATCTCTGTATTTAACGTTTATGAGGTCGTGCCCCATAAAATAGTTAAATTGAATAGTATTCTCAGTTTTACCTGTCTGAGGCATATATTCCTCTCCTTCTGTAACCTTTAGGTCTTTAAGAGTTTCTTTTGAAATACCTCTTTCTGCAAACCACCCCTCAACTTTTGATTGAGTTGGCGTATAAACGAACTCTTCCGGTCTAACATATTCTTTGGTAGACTTTCCTTTTCGTTCATACGTATGCAGCTGAAATGAAGTATCACAATTGTGACAGGTACCGAGACCACGTTCCCAATCATAAGAAGCGCACTTGGCTTTCTTGTTTGTGGGTTTCCTATCTGCAGAGCACAAAGGACAAATCCCTTGTGTCTTACCTGCATCTAGGCCGTATTGATTGAATACATCAATCGCAAATCCATTGATCTCCTTGCTTTCTACATTCATATGTTAGAATGGTAAATCTGGCTCTTCTGCTGCTGGTGCCGCTACTGGAGCAGGCTGTCCATCTCGCGGTGCTGCTGCTACGTTTTCGCCGTTAGTCCATACAACTTTGACATTACCTAAATATGTCTTCGCTGCTTTTGCTTCCCTTTCCTCTTTTGATTGTTCTACAACAACAGGGCCTTGATTTCCGAATTGGTCAAGTTCGTCGTTAATAGTAATCGTAATCGGAAGGTACTTTCCTTTCTTACCCACAAAGATCTTATCTTTTGGGATGTTGTCTAAGTTAATAGACGTCTTGATAATACTCGCCATAATTATTTTACTAAGTTAATTAAGTTTCTTACTTGCTCTACAGAAGCACCTGTTACACGCCTGAAGTTGTCAAACGATTTGTGGTATGGATGTAAGTTATCCGGTGAAGTTGCACTGTAGTAAAAGTTGTCTTTAGTAGCTTTGAATCTTTTACCTGAAAGCGAACAGGTTTTCATTTTGTAATTTGCCATTTGGTTTACGGTTTAAAATTAATAATTATAGTGTGTTAGTAATTAAGTGTTGCTTGTAATCAAAATTCTCTGTTTTGTAGAATAAGTCGTAAGCATCACTTGCTCTTTGTACTTTGTCCTCTCCTCGTTTGTAAAACTCAGGTGAACAGTCAAACAATCCTATTTGGTGTGTTGTCTTGTCAATCACTATGAACAACATTTCATAACCAAATAGTTTGCTGTAGATATAAGCTTGACTATCGTAGTTGTATTTCGACGCAGACCAGCGGAACTTCTCTATGTCCGCTGTTGTTTTTAAGTCGATAACCAACCCTTCTTCATGATTGATGATATCAGCTTTACCTTTCCACATGTTCCCAAATAATTTAGTTACACGCGGCTCTTCATAATCCACTTGTCCTAACATAGGCCGGATCAAATCTCTACACACGTCGTTGTCTAATATTGCTTGCGTCATAAGTTCTACTTGATCAACTTCATGTTGTAGCAAACACATTTCTCCATCAGATATTTCTTTGTACTTCTTCGTATTGCGGGTAGACGCTTCAACGATTCTGAAGGACTTCAGTTTATCTGGTTCCAATATTGCGGTGTGGAAGTAACCTCCAACTAAGAAAGCGGGTGATGATGGCTTGGGCTTGTGTAATTCTTTAGGATTTTTCAGTAAAATTGATATATCCGAATTGCTTAAAAACTGTTGCCCGTATTCTCCATAATAATGCTTGTCGTTTCTTAGTTTTTTATAAATTTCTTTTGTCATCTACTTTGAGATTTTTACGCGGGTTAATCCTGCTTCTTGATCTTTAGTTAAAATGTATTTGCTTTTAATAGCATCTATAGATCCGCCGTTTTTTATGAATTCAACAGCTTTCTCCATTTGTTCTTTTGTAATCTTAGCTTTCGCTTTTGGCTTAGCAACTTGTGCTGCTTTACTGTTATTGTTAGTTGCATCAGCATCTTCAGTGTCATCAATAAGGAATAAGTTGCCTAATGCATACTTCTTACCATAAGTAGATGCGGCTCCAAATTGTTGGGCTGTCTGCATACCTTTTTGATTGAGGTCAACTCCGACCATAGCTGTAGCGTGTATAGCATTTTCGCCATCGCTAATAGTAGCAGTAGTCTTTAACATAGGAACAGGGGTAGTACCAGTAATTTCCTCTGTCGTAATGACATATACATTGTGTTTAAGTAGGAAGGGCTTTAAACCCTCTAAGATATCCTCTGCTTTACGGAAATAGTATTTTCCGAAACTATTGTAAGAGGATTTTTTAGCTTTCAAGTCTGTTTGAATAGCCGCTAATTTCTTGGTTAATTCTTTCATAATATTGGTATTTGGTCTATATATATTATTGCATATTTACTATCGTATTTAATTATTTTTTTTACCCTAACTTACAAGTAATCAAGGACTTGCGAGTGGTCTAGGTGTTGTTTCAATTTATCAATTGCTTGCTTTTTCAATTGCGAAACTCGGACATAAGAACTACTACCCTGCATATTTAACTGTGCTGCTATTTGCTTAGCGGAAAGCTTATCACAGCCTAAACCATAAGACAACCTAACGACTTCAAACTCCCGTTCGTTTAGATGCTCTTTCATTAGCGAAAGTAACCTCACACATAAATTCTCTAGCTTCATTGGGCTTTCTGATTCATCAGGAATTTGAAAATAATAATTGTCATCACTTTCCATTTTATCAATACTATCTAACATTGCATTGTAGAACATCATTGAATTTTCTTCTTGTTCAAAGTTATTCCTAATGTCGTTCATTTTGTGTTCAGGTATTCGTATTCCTGAGCGGGTACTATCGCTAGCTCTTCTAATGGCTCCTCTAATTCTTTTTGCTAAGTAAGATTTCAAAGTTTTCTCAGAATCCCTGGAGGTTATTATTGTTTTCCATTCAATTTTGTCTATTGCTTTAACTAGCCCAATACTTCCAAATTGAATTCTATCACTAAGCGACATTACTCCCGATGCGGCGTCTCCGTCTTTAAACTTGCGAGCTATATTTTCTACTAATGGCAGAAATTTTACTATTAATTCATCTCTAGTGTATTCATCCCAAAACTTACCTTCGGGTTGAGACTTTTTAACGTCTTCTTTATACCTACTGAAATTATTTTTTGTTCTTTTCATTTTTAATTTTTTCAATCATTACTAAAGTGTCATCCCAATTTTTTACTCTTTGAGCTGTACCAAACCACAGCCACTCACCTTCAAAATCTGGTTGGCCTCTCCATCTGGAGTCATCAATCAACACATCTCCTTTTAGTAAGTTTTTGTGGTGCGTAAGTACAACTTTTTTATTTAAAGTAGGAAAGTGCTTTTGAATCCATAAACGTTTATCTGTCCACGCTTTTGGTTGTCGCCAAGGAGGAGTGGATGCAATATATACATCATGCTCCTTTACCAATTGTGCAACGGCTTCAACAGCACCTTCCATAACAGGGATTTTACTATAATCTATAAATTTATCTGGTGCATTCATTTGTTTTTTGTCCAACTTTTGTTCGACGCATGCTTTTTCAAAATCGGCAATTACGCCGTCCATATCTACATATATAATCATTCTTCTATTAATTCTCTATTTAATAATTCTTTCTCTCTTTTCAGGTCTTCGCACATGTATCTGTGAACCGTTCGGGTTGACACCTGTAATATCTCTGATATACGACGTGTCGTTATCTTAGAACCCTCATGGTGTAAGCCAATCATACATTCATAAACATCCCCGGTGTCTATCTTCTTAGTTCTGCCAACAAGTTTACCTACTATACCTAGCTTCTCATTGATCGATAATCCGCATCCATATCGGAAGATTACTTTCCTAACTTTATTCTTAGGTGGTTCCTCCAAATCCATCATACTAACATCGTGAATAATCCTATCCAAATTAGTCTTCGACAAATCAAACGTAACAAATCCATGCTTCTTATTCGAAATAACTTCAGCTAGCGCTTGGAAGTCATCTACTCCTAATTGCGGGTTTAAATACCACAATACTAATAAATGCCACTTCAAACTTTTGAAAGTGTTTATCTTAGCTTTAGACGTGAAGAGTGTATAGCACTCGTGTGTTCCTTGCCTATAATACCATCCCCACTCAAATTCTTCATCTGGTATATCAGTTATTGGTAGTCTGCGGTATATTATACGATGCCGGTTTAAATATTCTAGGTTTCTTTCCATTATGTGACAATAGCTCCTTACTATATATAATTAACAACCTTTTGTCGCACTTTTTTTTATTGGCTTTAATGTTGCTAAAATTATTCTTGGTTCATTATTTTCTTTTGTTTTACCTTGAGGGTATTTAATTTTATTAAATTCCTCAATACGTTTCTTTAGGTCTTCGTTCATATAACTTTTCAGTTTTAAGGTTTGCAATATCTTTTTTACCGTGTATATAATAATTCCAATATGCTTGCACACTGCAATCATCTTTGTATTCATCAGGCATACACTGCGGCATATCGGTCAATCCAGTCTCTAACATTCCACCTGGCAACATATTAACTTTATCTTTGCATTTTGTGTAAGACAAATGTTTTTTACCATAACGCTTTTCATACTCTTCGCATAACGCTACAAAATGTCTGTATAACCATTCGTAGTTTTGAGCAGATTGTCCAGCCCATAAAGTCGATGGATGGTTTCTATGCGTAGCTTTGTAGGGTACATCGGCATCTTCGCCCATATATTTATGGTGAACTGTACATAATATCTGAGCTGATTCAAGTATCATCTTAACTACATGTTTGTTGTATTGATACTTAGCGGCTTTCTCTGGGTCTTGGTGCAAGTAAAATATATTCATAACTCAATTTCTTTTAAGGTTTCTCCATATTTGCCTCTAAGTTTCGCTAGTTTATTTCTTAATAACACAATCAACTCTTGTTGTTCTATTATCATTTTTCTCATTTCTTTTTTACTCATAATCTCGTATTGCTTTAAATAATGGATGCCTGTAGCTACCAGCTTTCGTTCTTTCAAAGTACGTGAATGTAGCTTCTTTACCTATGTAGTCGGCAATGTTGTCCGCTATATCTTTCAAGTCCTGATAATTATATCCTTTTCCTGGAGGGCAACCAAATTCCACGCCATGATGGTCTTGCATGATGAATTTACCTAAAGTGCCTTCACGCTTGCCTTTACCGATTTCCCAGCCTATAATTGTAGCCTCTGCATCATGAAAGTCTTTAAACTTTCGTAAACTGTGAGAACGTTTGTTTTGATACTCTGTGTTCAATCTTAAAATAGAACCTTCATAACCATTTTTCAAGTTAATATCATGGTAAGCATGAGCTTGATATTGGTCAGTGATATAACATATAGTAGGCACGGGTTTTACACAATAACTCTCCGATACTTCTGTTTTTAACCACTTATTACGACTATCAAACTTAGCCTTCTTCAAGGCCGGTCCTGGAATATAGTCATAACAATGAAATTGTACCATCTGGGCTGATTCTAAGCGATCCTCGTCAGTCGGTTTTGTTTTCCTAACTAATGATATAATCTTTTCAAAATCGTCCTTTAAATCGTGATTATACAGTTCGCCATCTAAAACGACATCAGGGTATTTTTGAAAGAACGGTCTTAATTCTGCTAAGATATGGTCGATATTCTTCCACTCCTTACCGGTACGTGAATACGCAACCACTACATCTTCCCTGGGTTGTGTTCGTCGTTCATATTGTATCAAACACCTAACGCCATCTAGTTTAGGTTGCATAAATACTTTTTCGGTATAATCTATTGGTTTTTCGTTAACAGGGTATGCTAACATTGGTTTATACTTCATCATCTCCAAATCCTAATTTATCGTTAATATCTTTAATTCTTAATTTCATCACTGCGCACTTCTCATACTCTTCTCTTTCCATATATATGTTCTGTAAGGTCATGCACCTCGCTAACTCTCCAACTAATTGGTCTATAGCATCTTCCACTAACCAATCTTCTTGTTTACTGTCTTGCGCTAGCTCAATTAGCGATTTAGCTATAAAACTACCAAGAGTTTGCAAATCTTTCTCTGTCATATTCATTATTTTATCGTACATATTATCTTACTATGCTCGTGTTCATTTTGTAATTATTTTATGTGCTCACCGGGAAAACTGTATTTCTCGATAAATCTATCTGGCTCACCCACGAAAATACAGACCCAATTACCGTCATCATACTTACCGCAAGCATCACATTCTCTAGGGAATCGCCATTCAAATGCACTGATATATGTAGATTTACCTGGCGTTTGCCATATAACATATATATACTCCAGGTCGCCGTGCTTAGCGGTTAGACTTTCAATCTCCCATCCACTGATTTTGAATGGTGAGCCGTATAATGACCTAGCAATATCCAGTCCTAGCCCCTCAGGGTATCCGTCGCTATGACAATAAAAGTTTCCATGTATAACATCCGGTATTTGATCGAATGGCACCCCACTTTCTCTAGTTGCAAACTTAATCTGCGCTCTCGTACTCATAATATTTACTTTGTATTCCGTTAATAATTTCTCTTCCGGTTCTGGTATGGAAACCATAGCTGTGTGTATGTAGAGCTGGTATTTCTACGTTTTCTAATAATAACCGCATAATCTGAAACGAATCGAATTCAATCTCATCCGCAATGTCGTTAATAGCGCAAGCTAAAGCTTCGCAATCGTGCCTCGGCTCACATTCCAACTGTGTCCTAATATAATTTTCTACCTGTTCTCCTGTCATAACTTTATTTATTTTTATTTCTTAATTTTGCCCTATTTATTTCCTCTTTAGTAATTTCAAAACATATCCATATAAGTAATAACACCCAACAAATAGCAATTACTAAAAACCTATCTTCATGCACTAGAAGCTTAAACTGTTCCAGCATGCTAATCTAATAATACCATGTAAGCTTCTGGATTATGCACTCTAAACCACTGCAATCCTCTTCGGTGGTCTTTAACCATACTGTCGGCATACATTCCTAATTCGAACAGCATACTCGCTCCCATAATCAGATCGTACATAGATAGTTCGTTAGCATTTAATTCATAACTTTCTCCAGAAAAAGGATTTGTTACTTCTCCGCCTTTTTCATACACATCTCCATTAAACCACTTTGGTAGTGGAGCCATTTCTTTTTTAGTTTCCATATTTTATTTCCATAAAGGTTTTACAATGTTTTCTCCGTATTTCCAAGTCTCTTTTGTTACTTTAGCAAAAGGTAAGTCACTAAAAATAATCAATGAACTTACGTCATTTATTTTTAAGTCACTCCATAATATATTGGTTTCCAATACTTTATACAATCTATCCGTTGAATCTTTCCACTTAGCCTCGTTAGCTTTTAACCCCGCTAAAAATTCAGGTTCTGCTCTTTGCAATAATGTTTTAGTCATAATTTCTATATTTTATTTAATTTATATTAGTGTTAATACTCTATCATCTGGTCATCTAACTTATTTCCACAAGCAGTTGCAACACCCATGAAACCCATTCCCGGCTCATCATATTTCAGCGCTATGTTAACGTTAGGGTATGCTTTTGCTAATTTCTCAATGAATGGAATAGGTGGGGACCATGCCGTATCGAATTCTACACATAAGCCATCGCTATCTGAGTGGTCAAATGTAATATCGCATTTCTCCCATTTAGTACCTAAATTTTCTACATTCCAATCGTACCAATCTTTAGTATCAGGCTCACCTGTAAGCCCATACATATCTAATACTCCGTCTTCAATAAGTTTTTTATGGATTTCAATAATGTCTTTTTTATCACCATAAATCTCTAATTTGTTTGCGCACCAATTTGGCATAATTTTATTCTATTTAATTTGTTACTTAATAAACGAGGTGGCCAAGTGAGTACACACGGCACTTATTAATCTTAGGTTCAACCGTGCAAGATTGTAGATTTTATAAGTTTCAACTCGGAAACTCACTACATACACGTCTCACGCGCCACGCTCGTATTTACCGGCATCAGGTGAGCAGGGATTGTTAGGGCACTCGCGACCCATCGGGTCCAATGCCACTACTCTTCGTCTCCCACAGTACTTCTACTGCTTCGCTTATTGTTAAACCTGACTAGTGTGCCCAAGGGTGGAGTCGAACCACCAATTTACCAGCGTTACTACTTCCGTATCTCCTCCCTGAGTTCCTAGTTGTAGCGACAAGGCTCTATTTTTGTTCTGTTCCCGGCAGGAACTTCCCACATTACCATAGATTTACTTTTTCACCTTGTACTTGGGCTATATTTTATCTAAGACATGTACCGTAACCTTTGCGTCTACTTGCCTTGTAAATAGCGGCAGATACTGACTGCGACACTATTTGTATTGTATTACCTGTCTTGTGATTAGTAATTGGAGCTGAAGCTACACGCTCAACGCTACTACAAGATACACAAGTTTTGTACCCGTATTTTTGCCTAACTGGGTGTACGGGTTCACCACATCTACAATAATTGTTCATAGTAATAAGCTTTTATATTCAATTATATTATCTATAGGTAATCGTATTCATTTTGTAAACTTAGCACTTAGTTAGCTATCGTCACTATCATCTTCAGGTGCTTCAGCTTCTGCAAACAACTCTTCAACAGCGCTGTATATTTCTTGAGTTAAGTCATAAGCATTATCAAAACTGAAATGCTCGCAACAAACTCTGCTGTTATAGTCAATACCGAATTCAATACTGTAATTGTCTTGGTCATCGAAGTCAAACTGACCGATAGCCGTTTCGATAGCTTCGTTAACAGCATCAAACTGCATTGGTGTAAGCTTTGGCTTGTTTAAGTCTTGTAGTTGTTTGTTAAGTGTTTCGATTTGGCTAGCATACTCTGATAGCTCTTCATTTTTTTGCATCACTAAGTTCTGCAACGTCGAGATTTTTACCTCTAATTCATCTTTTGTCATATCTATTTTATTTTATTTACATTTATATTATCTGTCGGTGGTCGTGTTCATTTTCGAATTTTTATTCATAAAACACACCATATACCTTGCATCCTTTAACTTCTTTTACTAATTCCCTTTTCACAACCGTTTTTTCGGTTTTTTTCATTTCTGACAATCCCTTGTATTTTGGATTTTTCGAGTTTAATTTGCGTTTCTTCATACTTTTCTAAATTTTCTATTAACTGTCTGTTGTTTCGGTTAAATGTACCTAGTAATTGCTTTTTTATCATTATTTTATATTATTTTTCGCTAGTCTAAATAACTCTTGACCAATATAGCATAATACTTTATCAACACCGGCCATACACTTCTCATCTGTTTCAGCGACTAAATCTAACTCAAACATAACGTCGATTACTTCATCGCGTAGTTTGTCATGCAAATCCTCTGCTAATTCGTAGGATTTATCTCTTAAAATTCTTTCTTCTTCTATACTAAACATTATCCTTCTAATATATAGGTGAGCCCACCGTGATTAAACCATTCCCAATCTCCATCTTTTTTGACTTGCGGGTCTATTATTGCACCAAATTTAGCTGGCAATTCATGTAGTGTCCTCCCTCTATAAACAAGGAATACCTTTTTACCATTAACTAATTCATGCTCCACGCGAGCATAGTATTTATTTTCGTTCTTAATAAACTGTATTTTATTCATATTATTTTGCTAATTCTTCTCTAATTAAGGAGTATAAGTTAACCGCCTCATCTTTGTTATAGCAGGCTAACGTCATACATACTTTCCATATTTCGTTATGGTCTTTTTTCCTATTTTCTTTCGCTATTTCTTTAATAAACTTACTTGTCCAAGTATACTTCATTTATGATAAATTGTACCTATGTCCGTTAATAATTACTTTTACGTCGTCTGCTGACGATATAGTGTTCCAAGGAACTTCGTTAAATACTTCTGACTCGCATTCGTCACCAAATGGTAACTTATCGGTTTGGTTGCGCAAGTCATTAGCTTGTCTATACTGCGATTTCATAGTGTCCATAGTATAATCGCTAATTTGATACGTAGGTTTTTGGTAATAGTTTTTAAGTATAAAGTTAGCTAAATAAACTATTCTTTCTCGCTCATCAGGTATTAACTCACAAGTTCTTGTAATCCACTGTGTATACAAAGGTCTACCCATACTATCTTTTTTGCCTGAATCAAAATAAGTTGGTTCGCTGTCGATACGCTTATTACATTGATAAGGACTAGCGTTGCACTCTGTCACGT